>Ga0307378_10000249_pt1 | contig 100653 bp, 68 predicted proteins | sample UN1MG_FD_202238 | JGI IMG/M metagenome (GOLD analysis project Ga0307378, IMG submission 202238) | Soil microbial communities from Risofladan, Vaasa, Finland - UN-1 | ecosystem: Environmental > Terrestrial > Soil > Coastal area > Acid sulfate soil | place: Finland: Risofladan, Vaasa | collected...
CCATCATTGGCGAAAGCAATTCCAGCATGATAAGTCACATAAACCTTGGTATGAAGCATATAGATAAGCGTAGTGCGGGAAAACCGCATGCTGATTTTGAAGAGGCGGGGGCTGGAAACGGACTTACAGCGCCAGCCCTCGACCCGACGCCGGAGGTTGTTACAATATACCTGTGCCTCAGTCGACACAGTACAGTAACCCGGTCTCCTTCCCATGAGATCCTTCCGGTAGTAGTGCTGGACAAGCCGCCGGTTATCCCGATCGACTCATCACACGTCTTCTTCGATCACCGAGAACCCAATCAGCCCAGCAATATCCTTGATCCGCTCTCGAAAATCGCCAAAAGTCGCACATCTGTGCACGCCATACTTGTCGGGATAAATGTAGCGCTGGATCTTCTTAGCATCAGACACTGACGCCACAATCTTGGTCCGTCACATCATGCTGTAAAAATGGTCTCCATATAGCGCAGACCGCGTGAGCATGGGCACCGCGGTTCCGGTATGCAATAGCACCTCCTTACCCAAGACATCGATTTGCCACATTGTCACCGGTTCATCGCCTGGATACAAAATCCAGGACGCCGCTGAACCGCCGGTCACCGAGCGCCCGCGAACGGGCCGTTCTCGATGATCCACCAGAATGTACGGGACCCGCCGCTCGTCGCCCCAAGCGTTCCAAGGTCCCTCACAGTGCTGAACTATGGAGGTATTATTGTATGTGTCCACTGAATAATCGCCCAGCATGCTGGGTCGTCCGTACGCATACTGCAACAGCATTTCGGAGAGCAAAATGTTCAAATGGGACTGGCACTTGGCAACGACGTTGTGCAGTTGGAATTCCGATGTCGCCAGGGCCGGCGTCACATAATCCTCGCGACGCGGATTTTCAATAAGTGACCGGATGTGGAACGCCATGGCCGCGGCGCCGTATTTTTCCATCAGGATCTTCATTGCCAGATAGACCTTGGCAGATCGGACGACTTCGGACTCGATCGTATTCATCATCTTCTTCGCATTGCGAATCCATCGCTGCGCGATGGCGTTGGCTTCCGGGCTCTTGTTGCGCCAGAGGTTCTGAACGTCCTCGTCCTCGGCGACCTCCTTCGTGCCGATTTTCGTCACCTTCACGCCAAATGTCTCCTCGATCAGGCCGAGAATCTTTTCGTTGTAGTCCGGCGGCATATTCTTTCGGACGTCGCCGTATGTGACATTGACGTACGGCGAATCGGTCACAGTGAGGATACGCTCGTGCTTCATGCGTTTGAGCGCTTTGATCAACTTGACTTTTGCCACCAAGTCTTGAAACATCCGTTCAGAGACACCCGGGTCCGCACAGAACCGCCAGGGGTCCAAGAATGCGCCGATGACTCGATTCGTCTTGTACAACGGATACGGAATGTTCATGAAGTCATTCACAACCATCGCGTTGATGGTTGGCAACCCGCTTCTCAGCAACTCATAATCCCGAGGCCAGCCGAAGATGATGACGCCGTCATAGTGCAGTTTCTTCAGATCCTTGATCTCATTCAGCACAGATTGCATTGTAGCACCTCGGGTGAGGTCTCTGACGACGAAATCCACGCCGTCACACTCTTTCTGCAACCGCCGCACAATGGCTTCATTCGTGATTGGCTCGAGGTCTGTGTCATCCAGAGACGGCGCGGTCCCGAAAAACACGGTGTAGATTATCGCATGCTCACCATTCTGCATGCCCTGACGCGTGAGTCCCTCGGCTATCGGCGCACCCGTCACATAGCTGCCCCTTCCGCCATAGCCGATCGGACCCATTACGTTACGCTCGCTCATCGCAGGTTGATCTTGGCAGCCCAAGGTCGTTAAAGTGCTAACGGCAGACACGCCCACCAAACCACCCGTCGTAGCAGTCGCACCACGCAAAAACGCACGTCGGCTCAAACGCTTTCCTTTTAGTGGCTTCATAAGTCGTCTCCCTCTGTCAAAGCAAAACTCGAGTCAAATAAATCAGGCCCTGTCCCTACAAAAAAGTCGACCCTTGTTTACCCACAAGGATTTACGTACAATTACCAATCCTCGCAAAACTACCTGAAATGATACCATAATCAGGAAGAGTCGGTCAAGAGGGGCATTTGCAAAGTGCTATTTCTTCTATTTCGTGGTAACAGAGAATTTAGTATTTGACTTTGAGCTCTTCATAGGTGTCTGATTATAGTTCGCTGAGCAAAAACCTGGCAGAAAGACTCTTTTTCTTTAGACTAAATTAGGCATCTGGGTCTTCACTCCATAGGTTGAAGCCTCGACCTTGCCATAAACTGAGAAAGAATATTGATGTTATGAAGACCAGCGTTTGTTGAGCGGGCTGCGTGCTGGAGACAAAGACGCACTGCGTCGAATATACGAAAAGTACATAGATGATCTGCTTAGGGTGGCGACATCTCTATTTGTCCAAAATTCAGTCTCCAGAGGACCACCTTCACGATTTTTTGTTGACTTTGCAGAAGCGGTTGCCTTCTCTATTTTGCCATCTTGTCAGAATTGAAACCAAAAGCACACAAACAAGAACTGAAGTTAACTTTTTTGAAGTTAGCTAAAGAATAAGCCCAATATAAGCTGCGATTCGAAATTGAATATGATTTGTAAACTTTCTGAATCACTTCATTTCAATAACCGCAACATCCTCGCCAGCAAGTGTAAGGGTGGTTTGTCCATTACGCCAGTTTATTTTTTGGCCATATACTAACTCTCGGCCCGCCACCGGTGTTTTGCCTTCTATAGTGATGGTTATAGTACAACGCTCGTTCCCATTGTTGAAAACCGTGAGGTATTGGCTTCCGAATCGCTCAATATAGACGCCCTCGTGGCTCGAGCGAGCGAGGGTAATCGGTTCCCAGCCCGCTTCGGCTACCAGCTTGCACAGTGGAACATACTTCTTGAAGAGGTTTCGATCCCTTTCATAGAATTCGGGTCGTGTGAAATAATGGCCCTGTGAAGCATTGTGGCTGAAAAAACCAGGAAACATGCCATAAGCAAGACAACGCTTCATATATTTTTCAACAAGTTCATGGGAGAGCTCTTCGAAACGTGTGTTCATCAGGAAGCAATACGGTTTGCCTTTGCACAGTGCCCGACGATATAGCAGGTCGCTGTCAGACATCGGACGCCATGTTCGGCCTGGATTCCAGTTCGTTTCAGTGCCCATTACATCCAACTCCGGTGCCAGCCAGCATAAGCGGATGGGGGTGGAGTTGGCCATCATAAGCTTGTCCATACGATGAATATCGCCGGCAATAGCACGAACATATTCAAATGCCGTCAGGCCTCGGAAGATGCCGACCTTACAGCCCTCAAGTGAGAATGTAAGAGGTGTTTGAGCCGCTGCGAAATGGTCGCGGCGAAAGTTCAGTTCGTCGGTGACATAACCTTCACTCGAATCGATATACTCTCCATCTAAATCAGCTTTGCGTTTTGTTCCGTAGAGTTCTTCTCGGAGTTTCGCGTTCCACTTGTTTTTAAACTCTGTGGTTTCACCCTGAACACCGGGCATCGAGTTAATACTCCAGACCGCCCCGTCACACCAGGGCCTGTTAAGCAATTGCGCTGAAAATTGCCCGGTTTCATCGTGATAGCCGCTCGTGAAAAATGCTTTGGCACGAGGGTCTGACTTTTCCTCAGCGAGGTACCGGGCATGGCCCAAGGCAGCCTTTAGTGTTCGGGGCATTTCTTTGGGCATACGCATCCACCAGGTCATCGGCTCGGTGTAGCGGAAGGTAATGATATTGTGCTCATCATCCCACCCGGTTTCATTATTCCCTTCCTTGAACTTGAAACCGAAATCCTGCCAGCCCTTGACGTCGCTGATTTTGGCAAAAGGCATCCAGAGACCCTGCTGAGGTGTACGGCAGCGGAAGTAATCGCCGAAGATTTCATAATACCGGGCCAGTGCGGCACGAAACCGCCATTTCGGATTGAAATTAAACTGACAGAATCTCAGATGGGCAGTTGGCTTTTCGGGTGCAAGGCCAATGTCATAGGCAAGAAACAATTCACCTGTTCCGCAGTTGTAACCCGCACGAAAAAAGGCTGGCCGAGCCATGTCGATACCCAGGGCGTACCCCTGATTATCAGCAGTCACAGCAGCAAACGGATACTGCGAGAGTTGGCCGTTGGCTCCTACGGAAAATCTGTTAACATTGACATATTCACGAACCGGCTCGACCATCATACTTCGACGCGGATCCTGTAACCAGTAGCATCGTTTGGGTGGAACAGGGATGGCATAAATTAAAGTTATAGCGCGATCTTTACCGGTTTTGTCGCTTAGGGTAACATCGTAAAATGTAGCCTGGTCAGCATGCTTTGTTTGATATGTAAGTTCGAGTCCGAGGGCATATTTTTCGATTTGGACGAAGTTGGAACCGGCGGCTGCATCACGAACCTGAAATCCTTCTCTCGCTTTCCCCGTCATTGATACAGGCACGCCGTCGAATAGACAGGCCCCATCCGGCGGTCTTATAACACGCAGCTCCGGATCACGGAAGTAAGCCTTGCCTCGGTGACGCCGCAGAAGCATATAAAAAGAGACCGACTTGATTGGCTTTTCAGGAAATACGGCAACTTTAGCCCTCTCCCAATCACCTGTGCCGACATTATAAGAGTCAGTCTGGCCCCACAACTGGCTTCCATCGGAATAAACCAGATCAAGATAAAGGGCGTAATCACTGTTGCGATTACCGGCTACTCCTTCAGCCTTGCTCCAGGCTATAGCCACAATTGGTTCGGGTTTGCTTTGATTTAATACTACTGTCTGAGAGATTCCTCGCTGGGCCTGCTCATCGGTGTCGTTGTCGCAAATGAAAATATTACCTTGTTTTTCGAAGCCTTTTTGCCAGGGCTTCCATGAATCCGGCTTAAGGAGGTTTTCTCCGCCACCAGGCGTTCCTTTTGGGACTGCATAGTGCAAGTCGAGCACACTCTTCACGACGGCACCGTCAGAGTATGTATTGCCCCCCATGCTTTCTTGCGAAAGCAAGAATGGGGGCTTTTGAGTAGGCTCTGCGTGCAGGAATTGCAGTGGTACCAGGCAGAAGCATACCAAGAGAGGTAACAGGTTTTTTTTTGCCTCTGTTGCAGACATCGTTATATACCTTTCGAATAATATTGAAAATCGATTCGTATAAATATAACTTATTTTAACTGAAATTTCCGATTCAAAATTAATCCAGCCGCATTACTGAACTTTCCTTCCTTTTCTATTCATATTCTATAACTTGCATTAGGTCATTGCAACAGCAACAATACTGGTTGTTTCTGGAGGCTTTTACGACTGTGAAAGACGTGCCTGGATATCTGTCAAAAAAATTTCTCTGACCAGTCCTGCCGGATATTCAAACCAGTGCGCGCACGAAACTCGCCCTTTTTGGACCGTTTTGGCACCTGCTTGGTCTTTGGTCAGTTGTGGTAAATGTTTGAAATACCGATTTAATGTCAATCTAAAAAAACACAAAGGTGCCGATCTAATCCTTTTTTTCAAAGGTCTCAGGTAAGGTTAGAATCCCTGACTCGAGGACAGTATATTTGCGTTTATCGACGAACTATTTTGAGTCGAGAACGCTGATAAGCTTTTTGCGGAAAATCTTTACGGGCATCTGGGTCTGAATTTTCAAAGCCACCTTCCTTTAGGCCACCCAACAGCGGACCTTCGAGCTGATTCCTCATAGTCGAATTTTCGTACGCCCGCTTCAGATCAATTGCCTGTGAATCTGGTTATGTAGATGATTTCCTCGCCGGAGAAAGTTTGGCCCGATTTGAGTTTGCCAATAACTTTAACTTTGACTTCGCCATAGCCAGGCACCGCATTCATCAGTTGAGCAGTATCGAACCAAGCGCGAACCTCTGCTCTGTCAGCCGTACCTAAGATAAGTTGACTGCTTGATTCGATGTTGCCTGGGTTTAGGATAAGTGGTTCGTCTTTGATGTCCTGTGTTCCGATGCCTTGTGGCAGCCCTACTATAGCCTGTACACTCTTATAAGTGCCGTTGCGTCTGAGCATATTAGGCAGTATGCTCAGAGCAGCTTCCAGCGGTCTTTTATTCGTAACAACATCAACAATCACGGTGGTAGACCCTGTTTCATCGCTGTCGATAGTCACGGAATTAGTGATGATCGTGTCGGGGTCTATACCTTCTTTCACCTGCACCATTAATGTTAAGCAATCGCCTGGGAATCCGGATGGCAGAGAAGAGTAGGACCATTTATAAGTGTGGGTAATAGGGTCATACTGTCCGAACGTACCATCACCATCGGCCATTATAAAGCTTACTTCTTTCGGCAAGGTATCAACAATGGATATATTGTTTACTGGGTAATCATTGTTAATATTATCGAAACAAATATCGTAGATAATAGTGTCGCCTACACCCACATACCAAATATTGCTCTCAGCACTATACTCAATATTATCCCCTATGATTTCCTTGCTTAGATTAAGGGGGTTGTAGGGAATAGCTTTTGTGATAACATCAACGCTCGCGTTTGAGGGCCCTGTTTCATCGCTTTTGATAGTCACGAAATTGGTGATGATCTTATCTGGGGCTGTATCTTCATTAACCTGCACCACTAAACTTAAACAGTCTCTTGGGGATCCAGGTGGCAGAGAGGGGTAGGACCATTTATAAGTGTGGGCAATAGGGTCGTACTCTCCGAGCATACCATCACTATCGGCCGATATAAAGCTTACCTCACTCGGGAGGGTATCGACAAGGGATATATTGTTTACAGTATAATCGTTGTTAATATTATCGAAACAGATATCGTAGATAATAGTGCCGCCTGGACCCACATGACCAATAGTGCTGTCAGCGCTGTACTCAACATCACCCCCTATGATTTCTTTGCTCAGATTGAGAGGATTGAAGCGAGTTGATTTTGTAATAACATCAAAACTCACGGTGGTAGGCCCTGTTTCATCGCTGTCGATAGTAACATAATTGGTGATGATCTTATCTGGGGCTGTATCTTCATTCACCTTCACCAATAAATTTAAACAATCTCTTGGGGACCCGGGTGGCAGAGAGGGGTAGGACCATTTATAAGTGTGGGTATTAGGGTCGTAATGTCCGAACATACCATTACCCTTGGCCGTTATAAAGCTTACATTATTCGGGAGCATATCAATAATGGATAGATTGTTTACAGTGTAATTATTGTTAATATTATCGAAACAAATATTGTAAGTAACGGTACCTCCTATGTCTACATATTCGACCTCGTCAGGAGCGCTGCCGGCAATATTCTTATTTAGGTTTAGAGGGTTATAGCTGACATCTTCAATTGGGACAACCAAGCCGGTAGGGTTTTTAATGTCGGTGATAATGTCAATTTGTTTAAGTGATGTGTCATAGACCCTAAGACTGTCACCACCAGGTTTATTGTTAATTCCGGTGCCTACAAATATCAGACCGGTGTACAGATCTACTCCAACCCCCATCACGCCAAAATCGAGACCCATTTGCACTTCTGTCTCATAATGATGTAAATTTAAATTGTACTTAGTAAGGTAGTAATTCTTCTCCCAACCTCCACCGTAATAAAGGAAGCCCCTTATTGGATCCACTGCAATACTGATGGCAGTCCGCCTAACTTCGATGGTCTCCCGTAATGACCAATCAGATGTGTGGTAAACATGGATCGTTTTGCTCAAATCGGCCACATAAAGCAGGTCATTGATTTCATCCAGAGCAATCCCATAGGCAGTAGTAATTTCTGCCAAGGTGAACGGTGAGCCTTGTACCTGAGTGAGCGTGGCGGTGCTCGCCTCCCAATTATATACATAAAGCTTACGTGTATCCCGACCAACACTGTATAGTAATCCCTTATCGTGGTCGTAACGAATACCAGCTAAGTCGATGGCACCTGGGGCTGTTGTGGTTCCAATGTCTGTCATCGTCGTTGCATTTATCAACTGAATTACGTTCGAGTTTTCATATGTGATGAACAGGCTTCTTGAATCCGTATCAATTGCCAGACCTATGGCACCAAATCCATAGTTGGGTACGCTGTACTCCGCCTGGAAGGTAAGAGTACCATCAGCTCCAATACTATAAGCCCTGATCGGAGTGGGATCAGCATTAATATCTGCAATTATGTACAGCGACTTTGCGTTTGCATTCTCTGTGACAGCCGTTATTAATATACCTGCTGCCAAGATAATCGGGATAATATTGGCCCTAAAATTATTCTTTTTACTTTGATTTTTCATGCTTAATTCTCCCCGAAAACTCTTTATATTTTACCTCTATAGCAAATTGTGATTTTTCATCCAAATCTATGCCGCGTTTTAGATATAGAACAACTAAATTTTTAGGTGTGGGAAAACTTGCTAAAAAGAAGAATCTTTTCACCGCACCTCCTAATGCTAATATATCTTTCAATATATACAATTTAAACAGACGTGTCAAGAAGAAATAACCATAATCCGACCTATTTCTGCAATATTATGTCAAGTTTATAGGACCTTTTTTGGTCAATTCTAATAATTTTGATATATATTTTACTGCCGCAAAGTAATGAAGGCCATTATCGCCTCGGCCGCTGGTTCATCCCAGCATACGTTGGAATACCCTTGAAATTATCTCTTAACTTAATACCCTCAATGTCCTATTTCGATAGAATCTGGCTTATTGCCTCAAAAACAGCAGTGAATGGCTAAATCCATGTTTGTCTGCCATACGTAAGGAAAGACGTTTGAAATAACATCTTAGGAGGTTGTATTCGTCAAGCAGATTTAGCGAAATGGCAGAAAACTGGGAGTTATAGCAGGTTGTCAAGTGTTTTAATTGACATATTTCAGAAAAGGGAAACTTATGCCCGATAGCTGCCGATATCTCACTTATAAAAAAGGCCAAAAAGAGGCCAAAAAAATGTCAAATTAGGTTTGGAAGATGACGTGAAAAACCTTATGAAACGGTTTTTTGATGAAAGGAATAACTTATGGAAAAGAGAATAGCACTTTTACCTCTTTTTATTATGGTGGTGGGCGTTTGCAGCTCACCCGCTCTTGCTCTGCCACCAATGGGTCCCCCAAAGGCTCTTTTTGGAGAAAACCGGTGGGCTATAGGCTTTGAGTATGCTCACCAGAAAATGGACCTCGAAGTATTTGGTAAGACTCAAGAGGACCTCGGTGCGGGGTGGTTGCCGTGGGATTACACCAAGTACAAAATCGAAGATCTTTCATCAAATATGTTTTTGGGCAGTTTGGGCTATGGTATCTGCGAAAATTTGGACGCATTTGTGTATGCTGGTGCGGCTGACGACAAAGACGATATAACAGAGATTCTCGGAAATGGCAGTTCCGGTAATCAATACTTTGGAGCCGGCGGTGATTATGAAGTTGCTTGGGGATTTGGGACAAGGGCAACCTTTTACCAGGAGGGTAACCTTACGTGGGGCGGGTTGTTCCAGATGGTCTGGTCAGGCATTAATAGCAGTGACCTGAAACTCAAAGGTGACCCTGTTTTCTCCGGCGATTTAGAACTTGATTTCTGGGAGATCCAGGTCGCGGTTGGACCAACTGTTCAATATGATGGCTTTTCGCTTTACGGTGGTCCGTTCTTTCATTTTGTGAAAGGAGATATGAGTCTCGAAGGAACAACGGTTGATATGGGTACGACCCAGCGAGTAATATCCAAGGCCGATATTAGGGAAGAGTCGAACTTTGGCGCCTATATCGGTGCACAGTGGGATATCGCCGAAGACACTTTCTGGTACACTGAGTACCAGTTTACCGGCGATGCCTGGGGTGCAGGTATAGGCATCGTCTGGAAATTCCAATGATAGACAAAGCTTTACACGTATCTATTATTATATAAAGTGACTGCGATGTCTTGTTTGTCAATAGCAGCATGGAATTTTCAAGACAGAGCGGCTTGAGCAGTTGAAGTGGGGCATTGAGGAAGGCAAACCTAAAAAAAGATAGATTCCGTGTCAAGCACGGAGTGACATTGAGTGAGATTGTTTCGCTTTGCTCACAATAGCAACTGTGGCTTAAAATAATATTCTCGCAATAAGTTTTTGCGGTTTTACGCCTGGTAGTCTTTTAATTCCCATCGTGTAGCGTCTTTCGTCTGCTGGTACCCTATTGCCAAGGCGCAGGCGTCAACGCCACAAACGAAGTCGCCAAGATGCCGTTGCATGTCGCTGCCCACCATGATCAAAATAGTGTGGTATAGCTGCATGCCTTAAAATATTGTGGCAACAGAGATTTTATTATTTGACTTTGAGCTCTTCATAGGTGACCGATTTTAAAAAAAGGGTATCTGTTAAAAATAACTTTTATCCAAAAGGTATGCACTGAATCAAAAAATAATCAATCTCCAATAGACAAAAAAAAGGGCCTATACCGAATCAATTGGTATAAGCCCCGAATTGATGCAAATCTGCTATATCAACCCCGTAATTCTAACTGCCAGCTAAATCACACGGCTTACGGTGCCGGCGGTGGAGGATACAGACGAATATCATCGAAGTACATAGTACCTGAACCACCAGCCTGCGGGTTGTTGTTATTGCCAAGACCAAGGGCAATAGTATTGACATTGACAAGGTTCACGCCCTGGTCTGCAAAGGCCTGCAAGTCGGTAGTCCATTCCGTCCAGGCAGTTATCTGCGCTGCATCAGGATTATCATTAGTAACGATCGCATTGCCGTTGAGAGCAACATACAACGTCTCAGCTGCGTTATCCGAATTGCCTCTGAACCAAATTGTCAGTGTGTTTACTCCTTTCTCAGTCCAGTCACGCGGGTAAGTCAATGTCAAAGTTGCTTCAGAGTACCCAACACTGTTGTCGTAGTAAAGTGGCATCGACTGGTTGCCTCCGTGAACGATAGTTTGCTCGGCAAAAGGAGGAGTGTCATAACCAACTAAAGAACCGTTTGCCGGGTCGTCGTATCCGTCCAGCCACACATTAAATATCCTGTTGCTCTCGGGGTCACCGGGGTCAAGGTCGTTGTAAGATTCAAAATCGTCCACGATAAGGAAGTTAGCTGTCGTAAAGCTCCAGAGGATGCCTGTCCACGGACTGTCGGCGTTGGTATTGTTAACCTCATCAATCCGCCAATAATAAGTAGTATCCCACTCAAGCATTCCGGGGTCATAGCTCTCAGCACCAAGGTCCCTGGTGCCTTTATACTCCGGCGAACCGGTATCGGCATTTTTCACGGTATCTTTATCTGTGCCAAAGTATAACTCATGCGAAGCAGCAAAGACACTCGGCGACCAGGTAATAATCTGTGTCTGCTTTACATCCACAGCACCATTAGATGGATTCGGGTTCCCGACGGCGCCCTCAGTAGTAAAGCTCCAGACGTCGCCTTTATACGTGTCGATGGCATCGAACTCATCGACACGCCAATAGTAAGTCTCAGCTAATTTAAGTGGACCGGGTTTATAGGTTGTATTTCCCTGTGGGAGTCCACCAGAGGCGTTGTTAACATCGTCAAAATTGTCACCGAAATATACGGTGTGCAGTTTTGCACCGAAACCTTCTGTCCAGCTAAGCTCCACATTCGGGTCTACCTGCTCAGCACTATCAGCAGGGTCGGGTGCATATGCGGTCCTGGGAGGAATTGAGAAGCTCCAGACCTTGCCCTTCCACGGACTATTCGGCTCGGTGTCATTGACCTCGTCAATCCGCCAGTAATATGTCGTGCCCGGAACGAGGCCATCCGGATAAGCGAATCCCGGAAAACCGACAACAAAAAACGTTGAGACCTGGTTGCTATGGAACGTGCTCTCTGTGCCTTCATTCACATCGTTAAAATTCTCGCCGAAGTACACATCATGCGAGACCGCAAAATCTCCCGCCTTCCAGCTAAGGCTCACCCACGTATCAAAATGCAGGGTACCATCTTTCGGGACGGGGCCTAAGGCATACGGATATCCTTCACCACCTTCCATAGCAGCCAGAATCTCCGGCTCTGTCAGCACGTGGTTGTAGATACGAATGTCATCCATGGTGCCATTGACATACCTGCTCAGAGGCTGTTCATTACCAATAGAAAGTATTCCAGTCGAGGCTTGAGGAGTATTGGATTCCGCATCCTCAAAAATTAAGCTACCGTTTTTATAAAATCTTCTACCTTCAGCCGAGTCATAGCTATAAGCAAAATGCGCCCATTCATCTGGAACAATTACTCCAGCGGAAGTATTAACATATGTTCTTGAGCCATCTGTATGCGAAATAGGAAAATGGAAGCTCCCGTCTGCGAATCCTAATACTTCATAGTTTTCAGCAGCATCCAAACCTTTGATGATAAATCCATTGTAATCCTTATTTTCATTTATTTTAAGCCAAAATGTTATTGTCCACTTGGTCAGATCCAAACTCGGATCATTCCCGCAATCAATATAATCATCAGATCCATCAAATTCAAGGGCATCACCGAAATAGCCGACCACCCATTGAGGGTCGCCATTGAAGGTGCCATCGTTGCCGTTACCGCTTGAGTCAGCAGCGGTGGTCCCGGCCCCCTCATCAAACCTCCACCAACAGACAAGCTCTGCCTTAGTCGTACCTGTAAGAACCACACTCAGCACCAAAACAGAAATTAGATACATCAATTTTCTACACATAATAATCCTCCTTCAATAATTAAATATAGGTTGTTAATTGAGTTGTAAAATCTTAACTGCGAAGCACAAAGTCTCAATTACAACTCTGTGTCGCACATAATAACTCCTCCTCTATTTGGAAAATTACATGAATTGCGCCCGCTTGATGATCTTAAAGCCACGGTTGCCCGACTGCGTGGGCACAAAATCAACCTTATTTATACCAAATTAGCTAATTTCCCGTCAAGGAAAATCCTTTGATTATGCATTAGCATGCGTTTTTGATAAGATTATGAAAAAAAGAGGAAAGGAAAAGGGGATATTGATTATCAATTTTCTCCATTGCCGAAGTTTCTTGAACCAGTCCCACCAGCCAATCAGGTCCGGTGCGCGCGTTGACGAGCCAATCTGTATGATAAACTTAGCCGACAGTAATGCGGTTACTGCAACTCAGGAAAGTCACGCCGTGTTAAATTGAGAATGTCACCGAGCGTTGGGGCATAGGGAATGAGGCGTAAGCGGTAGTGATAGGACTTGGCCGGCAAGGTGTATTCAGGGTGCGTTCGCGCACCCCAGCTGTCATCGCCACCGACACCCATTTGCTTATAGTCAAGATTGACGGTTATAGTGTCGCCCTGGGGAGGTTCGTGAATATGTTTGGCTTTTTCAAGGTCCTGCATCGAGAAGGGCCAGGCACTGATGTCAATTGTGGGCAGGCCGACGGCGACGAGGCCAACACCTTCGCGGTCGGTCAGGGCCATCCACCGAACGTCTGATTTATTACCGTTTTCCTGAGGCCGGACGTAGCGGTGAACGTGCTCGTTGACGTGGCCGGAATAAAGGCCAAAGGCGGCGCCGGTTTTTCTGTCCCAGTAGGTTTCATGTGGTCCGCGGCCGAGCCAGGTTAACTTGTTGAATCGGCCGGGTACGGCCATCTGCATGCCAAACCGTGGCAGGTCGGGCAGGTTATCACCTGCCGGGGTGAAGGTTGAATCAATAATAATATCACCATTACCATAAACAGTATAGATAGTCTTATAGGTGGAATTTGTTCCAACAGGGATAGCTGATTCAGTAGTAATGCGAACAATCTGGGGCTTGATCTGTTTGGCATTTACAGTATTAATGGTCCGATTGGGTCCGGCATTGCGCCAGACACCGAGGCGTTTGGGCATGTCGTTTCCTTCGTCATTGTCGATGGGCACACGCCAAAAGTTGGGGACCAGAGCCGAGGCGATGAGCTGTTTTCCTTTGAAGTCGAAAGATTCGAGTGCGCCGGAATCTTTTCCAAACATAAGTTCGAAATCACTGCCGGAGATGACGATTTTTTGCGAGTCTTGTTTCAGGGTAAGCGATGGTATCGTATTCGGATCGACAACCGGGGTTGGCGGGACGTCAAAGGGAGTCTTAAACTGATCCCAGGCAAGGATGTGTCCTTGCCTGGCCCAGGAGGTGTCGGCAGCGAGGGCAAAGACTATCTTAATCCAGTATTCAGCACCAGGTTGGAAATCTGGCTTTTCGAAGTTGAGCTGAATGTTTCGTTGAGCTCCCGCAGGGAGGGATAGTTTCGGTAAAGTACCCCTTTTGATTACACGGCCGTCGGCGATCAGTTCACATCTGATATCAGCAAAATCAAGGTTTAAAAAATCGTACTCGTTGTAGATGCGGAACTTACCGGACAAAATATCGACGGGCAGGACATGGATTCGCTGGTAAATCTTCTTGACCTCGTAGAGAGAGGGATTGGGCTTTCGGTCAGGCTGGACCAGGCCGTTGCAGCAGAAATTCCCGTCGTTGGGTTTGTCGCCGAAGTCGCCACCGTAGGCCCAAAATTCCTTTCCGTCGGGGCTCTTTTTGCGTAGGCCCTGATCAGCCCAGTCCCAGATAAAACCGCCGATGAGGCGTTTCTGGGAACGGATGGTGTCCCAGTATTCCTTAAGGTTGCCGACAGAATTGCCCATAGCGTGGGCGTACTCGCAGAGAACCATCGGTCTATCATCATTTGGATCGGTAGCCAGCCGAATGATTTCCGGAATTCTCGCGTACATTCGGCTAATCATATCAACATAAGGGTAGTCAACCGGATCCCCCGCTGCCCCTTCGTAGTGAATGGGGCGAGTCGGGTCATATTCTTTTGTCCACGCCGACATCGCAGCGTGATTCGGCCCGCAGCCCGATTCATTGCCGAGCGACCAAAAAATGACAGATGGATGATTCTTATCACGCTCAACCATACGAATTGCCCGCTCCATAAAGGCACCATGCCAGCCGGCGACGTTTGAGAAGTAGCCTTTCAGGCCGTGCGATTCAAGGTTGGCTTCGTCGATCAGATAAATCCCATACTGGTCGCACAGGTCGTACCAGGTGGGGTCGTCCGGATAATGTGATGTGCGCACAGCGTTAATATTATGCTGCTTAAGCAGCTTGATATCCTGTATCATCCGGCTGACGGGAACGGCTCGGCCGTGGTCCGGGTCGTGTTCATGACGGTTCACACCGAAAAGCTTTATCGATCGGCCATTGATTAATAATTGACCGTCTTTTATCTCTACCTTTCGAAAGCCCACCCGGCAGCTTTCGGCCTCAATAGTCTTGCCTTTGGCATCCTTGAGAGTCAAGACCAATGTGTACAGGTTCGGAAACTCAGTAGACCACTTCTTAGGGTTGCTGACCTTATGTTCTAAAAGTGCAAACTTCACATTGTCTCTTTGTGGGTATTTCTCGTCGATGATGGAAGAGACAGTTCTGGATAGTGGTTGGGGCAGCACAGGTTCTGTTTCTGGGTCATAGAGTTGAGCTTCAATAGTCCATCCCTCGAGACTCTGGTCGGTAAAATTGGTAATCTTCGGACGAATCATCAAAGTTGCATCAATGTAGCTGTCGTCGAGATCGGTTCGGACGAAAAAGTCACGGATGTGCACTTGTGGGGTTGCGAATAGATAGACGTTTCGATAAATGCCGCTGAGCCGCCACATGTCCTGGTCTTCAAGATAGCTGCCGTCTGACCAGCGATAGACTTCAACAGCAAGTATGTTTTCACCGGACTTGAGGTATTGAGTGATATTGAATTCAGCCGGCGTCATGCTGTCCTGGCTATAGCCGACCTTTTGACCATTGACCCATAGATAGAAGGCGCTTTTGACACCGTCGAAGTGAAGGAAAATCTGGCGATTTTTCCATTCCTCCGAGATTGTGAATCCTCTTCGGTAGGAACCGACGGGATTGTAATCATGAGGGATATAGGGCGGATTAGGCGGAAATGGATACGGGACATTAAGGTAAATAGGAATTCCATAGCCGTGCATTTGCCAGTTGGAAGGCACGGGGATTTGATCCCAGGTGCTAACGTCGTAACTGGATTCGTAAAAATTGAGTGGCCTGTCTGCCGGCTTGCTGACCCAGTGGAACTTCCAATTTCCATTTAGCGATTTATAGAACTGCGAAGCCTTGCGGTCAGCTTTGATGGCCGTTTCGATATCGGAGTATGGGACGAGGGTACAGTGGCCTGGTTCTTTGTTAATGCCCACAACGTCGGGATTTTCCCAGTCGGGCTTCGTTAGGTCAGTCTCAGTTGTATGATTTTGAAGCTGATTGCATCCGATAAGGGACAGTAAGGATACAAAAATGAGCAGAGGAAATGCTATGTGCAAAAAACAGGTTCGGTTCAACATCGATACACTCCTTTCATTATCGAAACAGGTCATCCTATTCAAATAGGGAGTTTATATTAAGTTGAATGTTTTAGCAAGATTTTTTTGGGATATTCCGAGTGTTGAAAAGGAGGGCATATGAGGCGGTGGTAAGAGCTTCAGAAGGCAGCAGTTTTTTTCTTCCGCAGGTAGGTTGCCTTCTGCTTCCTCTAAATTCCAACATGCAATCTACTCGACGGATTCAACCGGCGGAAGTTCCTCAAACAAATGCTCAGCAAGGATGATGAGATCCTGGATATCTACTATGCCATCACCGAAACGTGTCGGGTTTATGTCACACAAAGTTTCAACTGTGCGTATCGGTGGTCCACCGTTATGTAGATATCTGCACAGTCAAGAATTTCGTTGCTGATGAGGTCAACAACTGGCTCGATTGATATCTGCCATAGGTCGTATGTATCTTAAAACTTCAGCTTTTACGGAGTAAACATTGTCAAAACCGGGTCATTGCGGGACGTTCCTATTGACAATGTCTGAGGCAGTGATACAATCATCCTTATGCCGAGGCAAGTACATATAGAGTCGGCAGGCGTCTGCTATCATATTCTCAACCGTGACAACTGTCGCCGGAAATTGTTGACGGTCGGTTCGTCCGGGATCGGTCAATTACTGCAAAATGTGAAAAGTCGATCTCGCAAGAGGAGTCCTGTATGGCGAAAGCTTAAAAGATGTTGATTATCACAGCTTGGCTCCTTCCCTTTCACCGTCAAGGACGAGGTGGTGAAGTGGCTCGAGCCGAAGCCGCCGGCGTACAGAAAGGAAGAGCTCCGACGCTGCTGGACCATGACTGTAAAACCGCGGCTGGCGGGCGACTATTCATGTCCACGAATGAATGTTGTGTAATCTGTTTTCAAGGAGAAAGGAAATGAAGACATGGTTTGTACTGATGAGCACGTTACTTTGCTGCTGCGCGGCGATTGCCGACGATGCTGTTCTCGAGTTGTCCAAGCACCTTGGGACGACGCCGGCCTTGGTAGTCGTGGTTTGCGGAGTGGACGAGGGGGACTTCCCGACGATTGCCGGGCTGGTCGAGCAAACCCCATGGACTGTTTTCTGTCGGGGCACCGCCTCACCCAGGCTGGAGAAGATTCGCGATTGGGCGAGGGAGCAAGGGCTCTTGGGGGATCGGGTTTATGTGGCGGATGATAATGGTGCGTCGCTTTGGCTGGCAGGAGACTTGGCCGATGCCGTGTGGGTGGCGCCGGGGGTTGACTATCCGTCGTTCGAGAAAGAAATCCTGCGAGTGTTGCATCCCGGCGGTGTCTGCGTCGTTTCGGGTAGGGTTGTCGTGAAGCCCGCTCAACCCGGCATAGACGAATGGCGCCATCCGTACCATGAGCCAGACAACAATGTGGTCTCGCGAGACTATGTGGCGCGGTTGCCGGGGGAGTTGCGTTTTCAGACATATCCGGTATTCGCGGCGATGCCCAACCAGACGCTTTTTGCCGGTGGACGGATTTTCTTCTTCTCCGGGCATATCGCATTCCACGAGCGCGAAGAACCGCTCCTGAACACGCTGACGGTCCTCAACGCATACAATGGCCTGCGCCTTTGGAGTCACCCGCTCAACCCGAACTACGTCGTCCATAATGTTGCGAAGCTGGCAACCGGTAGCGAGGTGGTTTTTGCCGAGGGCGGGACCCTCTGGATGCTGGATGCGGCGACCGGGCAGGAGCGCGGCAAGTTCAGCGTTCCGGCCGAGGCAGCAGCCGCCGGCGACACGGATTGGAAATGGATTGTGCAGGAGAAGGACAAGCTCTGGGCAGCGTTCGGTCCGCCGGACGCCCATGTTGCTCCCTATAGGCAGAAAAGGCAAATGGGCCACTGGCCCTGGAACGTTGCCAACGAACAGTACCGAAGCATCACCAACAAATTTGGTGCCGCAAGAAGATTGGCAGCCTTTCAGTATCCCGAGATGAAGCTGCTTTGGAGCATAAGTGAGCCGGAGCCGTTCGACGCTCGAGCCTTGTGCATGAAGCAAGGGCGCATCTTCGAGCTGGCGCCGGGAAAGTACATGGCCGCTCGCGACTCCGCCACTGGGAAGCAGTTGTGGCGCAGCACGGTCGAAACATCCAAAGAGCTTTTCGACGCCATCGGCAGTTCGCTCAAACGCCAGGGTTGGGGCTTGGGATGGGCCACCTACTGTTGCGCGCGGGCCAACAGCAGTGTCGTATGCATCGCAGGGCCGCCATTCAGGAAAACGATCTGCATCGGCTTCGAGAAAGGTGATCTCCTCTGGACGTCTGACATCGCATCTCCCCACCCATTTTTCTTCAATGACGCTCTCTATGTCGTGCCGCGCGTGGCCTCACCAGCGGCCTTCTGCAGGAAAGTCGAACCGCTTACCGGCAAGGTTCTCGACGAATTCAGTCTCGGAGTGATTGGCTCTTGTACCCGCCTGACTGCGACTCCGAACCAGTTCTACTACCGTCCAGGAGGCGGGGAGGGCAGGACCGTCTATGTTGACATTAGCGAGCGAAAGCTTGCCGACTACGAAGGCGTCGTCCGTCCCGGATGTTTTGACGGGGTGGTGCCGGCGAATGGGCGGTTGTATTGGATGCCGCTGGCTTGCGATTGCTGGCAGGTTCACGGCACGTTCTCAATGGCCCCCCGCTCGGCACTGAAGGAGCCGGTGGTGCCGGCGGAATCGCCCGCGTGGGCAGCGCCCGCCTCGAGTGCACCCGCGGCCCGGGACGACTGGCCGATGTTCCGAGCCAACTCCACCGGTACGGCCGCGGTTCCCGCCGCCGTTGGGCAAAAGGCGAGGGAGTTGTGGCGGAGGCGTTTGCCGGGCGGCGAACTAACCGCTCCTGTGTGCGCCAATGGACGCGTCTTCGTGGGAGCGACGGATGGCACCGTGCGGGCCCTCGACGCTGCCAATGGAAAAACACTTTGGCAAGTATCATCCAATGCCGCCGTACTGCAACCACCTGCATATTGGAACGGACGGGTTATCTTCGGCTCGTGTGACGGTGCTCTGTATTGCGTGGATGCCTCTGATGGGCGTGTGTTGGGGCGTGTCGAAATGGCGCCCGAAAAGCGATTCGTCAACATAATGGACCGGCTCATGTCGGCTTGGCCTCTTAGCGGTGGGGTTGTCCTGAGCGACGACGGGATCGCCTACACAGCAGCCGGAAGCACTGCCGCAGACGGTGCCGTAGCCGCTGCGGTGGATGTCGCTACCGGAAGACTCCGCTGGCGGCAGGCATACACTCTTGACCGGAAAAAGCCGAAACTGAGCTTCGGCGTCCAGGGAAACATCCTGCTGAAGAACGACACGTTGTACATCAACGGCGGTGCCCCGGTGGGAATCGTTGCACTGGATGCGCTCACCGGCGGGAATCCTCGAGTTGTCTCCCGACTCGAGGCGGGAATGGAAATGTTTATGGAGCCCGACGACAAGCCGTCAAGCAGCGGCCCCGAGCTGTTCTCTTACGAGCGTGCCAGGACTACCATCTTCAAACGTCACCAGGGTCGCGTGTATTTCCACACGTCCGGCCGGCACATTGCTCTTTTAGATGGCCGCCTTTTCTGCTCGCGCGATCCGCAGGCGCTCGACCGCATCGTTGACTTGATGAATAAAGATCCAAAGACCGGCGGGAAGATGGGAGGGGACACGATGCCCCGCAATGTTATGAAAGTCCCCTTGGACGATTCCATTCTTTGGGCAGGCAATACGGCGGACTTGCGTGGTCTGGCAGTCGGTGTCGATGGACTTGTGGTCCTCCACCATGGCAGCGTGGAAGGCGTCTCCCTGGACGGCCGGTCGTTGTGGAACGCTCAGTTGCCCGCGCCTCCGGTGCGGTGGGGTATAGCGCTTACCGGGAAGGAATGTGTGGTGACACTTTCGGACGGGCTTGTGGTCTGCTTGGTCAAGGATTCGGAGGGAAAGTAGCAATCAAGGATCCCTGCGCTGGTCCACCGATTCTTGTATTATTACTTGCTGGCTGACCTTTAACCAGGCTGGATTGTTCGGCCTGCACTATCTTAGGGGATATTTGTTAATGAGTTGCTAACCTTTTGGAGAAAAAATTTACCAAATTAAACAAACAAGCTGTAATAAAAATATCGTCTTAGCATTCAAGTCTCTGTGGAATATCTCGCTTTTTCCTCTCCCTCCGCACCGCAGGGACTTTTATCTATAACTTTCTCATCTCTGTTTTTTTACTTTTCCCCCCCGCCGCTGCTACGTGTAACCACTGAATATCGATTAGGAAATGTCCACAAAAAAGATTGAATCAATCCGAAAACAGAAGTATTATTACTATAAAAGGACAGTGCCGTTCTTGATTGTAAAGCAAAGAGAAGTGCCAATTTATAAAGGCTTGGACTTTTGGTTAAAAAAGGAGCGAGAATGTACAACAATAGAACTGCAATCAGGTCATATTTTGTCTTTTCCGTGTCAATTATTCTATTGTGCTTCATCGGTAATACCGTGCAGGGTGCCCCTTTTGAATGCTTTGCAGTAAGTGATTTAGTGAGGATTTTTGAAGATGACTACAATTGCCCCAAACCACAGAAGTCGCTTGAGATATTCGGTATAAGAAATGAACATGTTTCGGCCCAATGTGTTATTAAAGCTAACCAGGATTTACAAAATGTTACAGTCTCATTGAGCTCTCTAAAACATATTGCACTTTCAACTTCTCTACCTGCCAATGCCCTTGGATGGAACTTCGTAGGTTCTATACTGATTGAGGAAAACACTCCGAAATACAGAACAACCGATCTAATTCGTACTGCTCCCGCCCAATTCCCCGATTATCTGGCCGAGGATAGTGAGGTGTTTGTGAAGAAAGGCAATTACAAGGCGGTCTATTTGACAATAAAAATTCCTCGCAATGCCGAGGCTGGTGATTACAAAGGGGCCGTGACTATAAAAACAGATAAAGCAGACACATCTTTACCTTTGCATCTGAGGGTTTATCCCTTAACACTGCCCGATGAGCGGCATCTAATGGTCACTGAATGGTATACGACAGGTAATTTCAAGAAATTTCATGATATTGATGCTTCTGATTCGGAACGATTCTATGAGATGCTTAGAGTTTATGCTGAAAATATGGCTCAGCACAGGCAGAACGTTTTTAGAGTTAGTCTGGACCTGATTACATGCAGACAAGCTGCCAATGGTAACTTGAAATTTGATTTCTCACGTTTCGACAAATGGGCAGACACTTTTTGGGATACCGGACGAATGGACTTGCTTGAAACAGGATTTGTTGCAAGATTTGGCGAGGGCGGCTGGTCGAGCAAGGAAATTGTTTTAAGGGATTTTCGTGCTCAAATGGAATCTAATGGAAAAAGAATAACAGTTCCCGGGAAGGAATTTCTCCCACAGTTCTTACCTGCGCTCGAAAATCATTTAAGAGAAAAAGGCTGGCTTGAGAAGACAATTTTTCATATTGCTGATGAGCCATCGAACCATAATGTGATGAGTTGGAGAGAAGCTTCAGAATACGTACACCGCCATGCTCCGGCACTTAGAAGAATAGATGCTATAGAGACAACACATTGCTTCGACAGATTGGAAATCTGGGTTCCCAAATTAGATCATCTCGCAGCATGGCATGACGTTTTCAAGAGAGCACAGAATCAGGGCTATGAATTGTGGTTTTATACCGTTGGAATTTTTCAAAAAGGCTCCTATCCAAATAAGACCGTAGATGTTCCTCTTATAGAATCACGAATCCCTCACTGGCTGAATTATCGCTTTGGATTAAAAGGATATCTTCATTGGGGCTTTAATCGCTGGACAGATGATCCTTTTGCAGCTCCCGGAAGGCACCTTGGTGACGGCTGGCACGTATATCCCAGGAAGGATGGGCTAATTAATTCCTTGCGATGGGAGCAAATGCGAAACGGGATCCAGGACTATGAATACTTTTGGATGCTCGAAGATAAGATAAAAAAGATGAAAGCCGGGCTTGGCAAACGTTTATCAATAATTGAACCGTCTCGCAGAGGCATGGAAATAGCTTCTCAGGTTGTTAAAACAATGGACAATTACAATAAAAACCCTGACACATTATACAATGTAAAAAAACAGATCATTAATGAGCTTTTGGATTTAGACATAACTCCCCAAATAATTATTCAGACCAATCCGCTTGAGCATTCGACTGTAGCAAATGATAGTGCCATAGACGTTTTTGGATGGGCGGAACCTGAGACAAAAGTAGTTATCAACGGCCGTAGATTGTCTGTATCAGACGATGGTTTATTTATGGAGAATGTTCACCTATCGCGAGACAATACAATCGTAGTGGAGGCCGAACATAAGAAAGGCAAAAAGAACATTGTTCGTTCTTTCGAGGTTCTATATTAATTGGAACACAAGGGACTTAAGCATGTGTATAAAACTTAAAATAAATGCAAACAAGTTATTTGTAACCTGGATGGCAATCAGCTTGCTTGGAACTGCTGCTAATTTCAGCAAAGCAGAGAATAAGGCAATTAAATGGCCTTCCCACATACAGGTCGTACTTGATGCAACTAAGCCCTTAAAATATGACAGGGGCAGGCGTTTACCGCTTTATCTCTGGCAGGCTATGGACCCCGGCCAGCTAAACGAGAAAGTTGTAGAAGGGCTTGTCAAAGAGTTAGATAAGCGAGGCGTTGGGCTTATTGGTTCCTGGAATCCAGGGGATCGCCAAAAAAGCTTAGCCCAGTCCCTAATGATTGCCAAAGTACAAAAGAAGTTGAATTTACGGATTAATATCAACGCTACAAACTGCCTTTACTCTTTTTTCAACGGCGATGAACAAACAGCGCATATAGACGATGAGGGAAAGCCCTTTTGGGACGAATCATTTGGCAAGCAAAAGATGGGATGTCCGTTTGCACTTGATTTCCGGCGACCTCATATCCGGGAGCAATTGGAATATTTTGTGAAGGCATTTAAGAAAGCAGATTTGAACATTGACTTTGTTTTTGCCGATTGGGAAATTGACGGCCCCATAGAATTCAATAAAGCTCACGCTGCCTCAAAGCTTTGTCGGCGTTGTCGCGAAAAAATCAAGAATATCGATGATTTTGAAGAGTTTCAAAGAGTACTTCGAAAACTTAGAGGCCAGTTACAGCGGGAGAATTATGCAGAGCCGATTAAGCTGAATTTTCCAAGGGCACTTGTAGGTAATTACGGAGTTTATCCGCACAACGGGTACCGCTATTGGTACGATTACTATGAGTACTACGTCGATGGACAACCTTATAAGGCAGACCAGCGAGCAAAATATCGAAAATGGTATCATGAATTTGCCGAAAGCGGTTATAGCTTTGCCATGCCGGTAGTCTACACATGGCGCAGGATTTTCGACTGGTATGACTATGTCGATACAGATTATCGATGGTTCTATAATATGCTGTTAGTAGCCAGCAACGCAGGACAGCACACTCCTGCAGAGGTACCTATTATCAGCTTTGTACACTGGCACACTATTGAGTCCAAGGATTTTGCTGGCACAGCAAAGCAATTTAGTGAGGATAAATATCAGGAATTGTTGTGGCATATGTTGTTGAGGGGGACAGACACTTTTTTTCTTTGGTGCCGAAAAGAGGAAGCAGCAAAGGAAATTCAGCTTGTTCATCAAGTATATGCCGAAGCCCAGCAGTACGGAGAGTTTCTCTCTAATGGAAAGCCGATCAATTTCAGTGTTCCTAAGCAGCCGGGAACAGTTATCTCAGGATTGCTATTAGGAGACCGTGTTTTAGTGCGACGGACGGATTTTAAGAAAACAAGTGAGCCGGTAGAAATCGCTATTGATGATAAAAGGATTAAAGTTGAAAATGTTCCCGGGCACTGTCAGATTATTCTTTTTCGCTAATACAATTGTTCGAGCTAAAAAACATCGGTTTATATTGAGAAATTGGGAGTAATAAATATGAAAAACAGAATATATAAAACTGTCATCCTTTTTCTGATTCTAAGTTCATTTGAACATTCCTTCGCGGGTGACAAGATAGCACTAACAGCATTGAGTAATATGGAGCGGATAGGTCGGGACCAAAAGATCAATGGAGCCCATACAGTAAAGATTTGGTCCGCAAGAAATGAAGTAGAATCTTTTCAGGTCGTGGTTTATGCTCCCAAAGAAAATATTAATGTAATCAAAGTGGAGATTTCTGACCTTATTGGGCCGGAAGGCTCGAAGATTGAAAAAGGCGATATCAAGCTCTTTAGAGAAGAATACGTCCGAGTCAGAATGTCCACTCCCAGGGCGGAATTACCTCCAGGTTTATATCCGGACCCTCTTGTTCCCTTCATTAATCCCATAACCGGCAAGCCCATTGAACCTCTGAACAGAACCAGCAAGAGATGGGGGGAACCAGCGACAACCAGCGGCTACGATATATATGCCGTGCCGTTTGAGGTCTTCAAGGGGCAAAACCAGGCTATATGGGTTGATGTATATGTCCCTAAGAATGTTCCTGCCGGTATATATAGTGGACAGTTCAGTGTTTTTGCAGAAGGAGGAATTTCCGAACAGATCCCTGTAGATGTCACTGTATGGGACTTTACACTGCCCGATGGCCCAACCCATCGAAACCATTTTGGGAGTTTCGGCAACGTTGCGCGATATTTCAATATTGAGCGTAGTTCGGACAGATTCGAACAAATCGAAATGCGGTATTGTCAGGCGATGTCCGAGCATCGCATAAATCCTCCAATCCCACGCTATCTGCTGCCGCAAACCAATGATGACGGCTCTTTGGAAATCATTCCAGAAAGACATAAGGGCTTAAAAGAGTTTATTTCTAAGCTCCATGTAACCGATTTTGAAATACCAAGAACACCCTTCGCCCGGCTGCCAAGTTCAACCTTAAGGCCCGATTACAAAACCATATCTCCCGCTAACAGAAAAAAAGCCCAACGGTACTACACGGAATTCTACAAGTATTTGAAAGATAATGGCTGGGAAGAAGGGGCCTATGTATATATGTTAGATGAACCGAACCTACGCGAAAACTACGAGCAGGTGCTCGTTCTCGGCCAGCTTGTTCATGAAGCCGTACCACAACTCAAATGTTTGGTTGTAGAACAGACGTACCTGCAGGAGCCTTCCTGGCCGGATATCGATCCGGCAGTGGATATATGGTGTCCTTTGTGGTCGTTCATTGACAGAAAGACTATCGAGGAAAAAATCGCTCATGGCGACGAGGTCTGGTCATATACTGCCCTGGTGCAGCGCGCGCCTCGATATCATCCACAGTACCAAACTGTCAAGGAATTAGACCCTCCGTACTGGCATATTGATCGTCCCCTTATTGTTTACCGTGTCCCGACCTGGATCAACTACCAGTATAATATTACCGGTCTGCTCTATTGGAGTACTGTCACTACTGTTATCGAGCCCTGGTCGAATCCAGCCTTTGCACATCCCAGGCACTACAATGGAGGCGGGTTCCTGTTTTATCCTGGCTTGCCCTGCGGCATCGACGGCCCTGTAATCAGTATGCGCATGAAAAACCTCAGAGACGGTATGGAAGACTATGAGTACTTTGTGATTCTCGAAAGACTTGCAGACAAACAAACCGTAAAGAAACTCATCGATGCCATCGCGCCAAATTGGTGGAATTTCTCCAGAGATCCTGACGAATTCTTCGTTGCTCGGGAAAGAATAGCACAGCAGATTCTAAAACTTAAGAAGGCGGATGAACCTTAATTTTATAGGCCTTCAAAAAGAATGATAAAAAATTATTCTAACTAATTCCTGTTGCGGAAACAGTATTTGTCATTCCCGCGAAAGGGCCTGTTGCCAAAGTTCAAAAGGAACGTTTTGAGATTGCCGCGCGATTCTTCGAATCGCTTGCAATGACATGAAAACGCACTTTGCGTCATTGCGAGGAATGTAATGACGAAGCAATCTCGGCTTTTTCAACAGGCCCGAAAGCGGGAATCCAGTTTTTCGCTCTGGACCCCTGCTTTCGCAGGGGTGACATCGTCGATTTTCGTTTTCCGCAACAGATACTAACTAATTCAGCTTCATCTCAAGTCAGTCCTCGACGGCGATGTTTTTCCAAACAACCACCGTCCGGCCGGCCAAATCCACCGTGGCGGCTCGGAGACGATACTTTCCCGGCTGACTGATTCTGAATTTTATATCCACGCTTGCCTGAGTGCCTTCGTCACGGATACGAGGTTCCCGATTCCAGCCGGTCAGAAAGCGATAATCCTCCTCTCGTGGCCCATACAACTCCCAAAGGACTTTTACATTTTTGTAAATACCTTCTGTGTTGGCACCTAATGTGTAATAGATAGGTGATGAGCCTTCGACAAGAAAGGCGCGGGCGGCGACTTCTAAAGGTGCTTTGCCGGTATCGATCGAGAGTTCAATGGCAAGTTGGGGTGGATCACCTTCCGGGCGGTTTGGGATTCTCGGTCCGTTATGCAAAACATTTTTCCCATTAACCTCCACCATGACCTTTCCATCTTCCCTCACGTGGACAATTTCTCGGTATCCGGGAAGCTTATATCCTTCGATATCCCAAAAAAGATCGTATGCAACACCCATCCGGATGCACCGTTCAATTTCCGTGAAGAAGTTACCCATTACCGTACGGTACTTGACACCTTCTCGGTTTACACGTTCCAGGTTGAGTTCGCCGAGTCCCCATAAATTACCTTTACCCATATAAACATGGCCGAGGTTGTAGCCGGGAGGCAGAAGAATAGCGACTTCGGCTGCGTGTCTTAGTTTTTTCATGTCCCTATAAGGATGGCTTTCGGCATGCGCCCGCAGATTTCTCGCTAAGGCCAAACACTCGTTATAAGGAACGCAGGCAAGTCGGTGCGTATCCCAAAAAAAGAACAGCCTTGCTCCGAGATCGTAAGCGTGTGTTAGAAACCAAAAGCTATCCGCACGATCGACTTGGCCATAGATACTCGTTCCCCATCCCTTGTCCGTGAGTCTTGCCGCGCCGCGCAGAAATCCATAAATAATACCTATCAGGTTTTTGGGGTCATCAACGGGGATTTGGCAACAATAAGCCATGTTCATCTCGGGGAGCGTCCTAAGCGTTCCAAAACGGCCTGGCGGTTCGAAAACCATCGAAGAAGGAGGCCCGCTCTTCCCTTCGCCAAGCTGATGAAGCGCCGAACTTATCATGGTTTCCCAGGTATAAAGGTTCTGCTGAAGAAATTCCATATCACCAATATCTACATCCGGCCGTGCCGCCAGACCACGAAGTAAAGTTGTGGGATTACCTTGATACTTCGCTTTGTGAAAATACTTCTTAAACTCCTCTAAGACAATCTGAGGAGTAATAATCTTTCGAAAGTCTCGTTCATTCCTTAAACGGGGCCTAACAACGTGATCCCTGGTACAAACCGCTGGCTCATCCAGAAACAGAATAGGTCCAAGGTAATTGCTGCGATAAAGGCATTCCGGATAATTGACCTGTTCTCCGCCGATCCCCCAGTAGAACACGTCTCGGCGGTCGATCCAGTCTGCTTGTTCTTTGTCGACTCGCAGACAATTCATTCCCGCTTCAATCATTTCGTCGTAATCGTTTTTTGTGAGCCGAATCAACTCGTAATCAGAGTCGTCATAAAGCCGAGTTTCATCTTTTTGCCTTGTATTGTGAGGAACACCGATGAGCACATCCGGAAGGAGTTTGAGAATTTTGACATCAATCGGCAGAGTCATATTTTTTGAGTCTTCGAGTCTTTCGAGCAGATAAGTGTTTCCCAAGTATTGGATTCTCTTGGTAAAGAGACCATCGGAAGAAACACTATCCGCGGTACGTGGGAAAAGATGGTTCCAGGCACCAAGCGAAGGAAGAACCGCTTCGCCTGTGAATTGGTGACGGAACTCCAAGGCCCCGGTGTTTCCTTCTTGCAATATGTATCGCGCCGTCGTTTCCCGGGCAATCGTAACACTGGCAGGGGGATACCTATCGGTAAGAATCCAAACATTAAACTGTTCTCCAATTGCTTGAGTCGCTTTCAAATGGAGCCATTGGAATTGAGATCCCTTCTTTTCTTCTAAAGGACCGAGAGTCAGCGTGAAGGTTCGCACAACGGAACCGGGAATTAAGCCGCTGGATTCATGGCGGTACGTTGCCGTGAGCCCCGGCTTACCAATAGGTTCCTGGCTGTTTGTAGGGGGGTGAGCCTCAATCAAATCTTTGCTTTTCGATTCTTCTGCTTCGCTTCCATTCACACCGACTGGGTAAAGCAATACTGCTAACAAAAGGACAACCCTTGGATTCATGGGCAAACTCCACTTCTCGAAAAAGCTAATATTCAGCTTACAGAAACTATGTAACCCGATCTTCGCAAATTTGGTTTAAAAACATAGTTTTTGATTATAAAACATAATTGCCTTTATTACAGGAGAATGTTATGGGCAAGTATATTGGATTCTACATTGATAGCAAGAAAACAGTTGTGTGCCTCTTCATCAAAGCCACGGTGTCGATAGTATGCCAGAAGGTTACTGCCGACAACTCAAGGAAAGTCCGGGATTAGTCTAATATTCATCATTAGCTCTATTGATTATGAAGACCATGTATCTATCGGAATTTTCAGGACCGTTCCCACCAGCCAATCAGGCGCACTGGGCCATGTCCGGATTACCCCGAAATGGCCCCTTTTTCGCGAGTTTAAGCTTACAACCTGCCTATAATTCAACGGCTCGTTATCTGCCAATTCAGCAAAAATGTTCATTCCATAAATGTTGTGTTATCAGTTGCTTATGGAAAACTGAAAATTTGTAAACATTTTCAATGTCCACTGCGATCTCTTAGTGCCCTGAGTTTCTATATTGCTCTAAAACAACGGGGCCAATACCTAATTGGTAAAGGCCCCGAGTTAATACAAATCTGTTATATCAACCGTGCAATTTAAATTATCACGTAAATTCCGGCTTACGGCGCCGGAGGATACAAACGAATATCATCGAAGTACATTGTACCTGAACCACCAGCTAAAGGATTGTTCTTATCTCCTAAACCAAGGGCAATCGTATTGACATTGGCCAGGTTCACACCCTGGTCTGCAAATGCCAGCAAATCGATATTCCATTCCGTCCAGGTAGTGACCTGCGCTGCATTAGGATTATCATTTGTGACAATCGCACTGCCGTTGAGAGCAACATATAAAGTCTCAGCAGCGTTAGCCGAATCGCCCCTGAACCAAATCGTCAGTGTGGTGACACCTTTCTCCGTCCAGTCACGCGGATAAGTCAACGTCAAAGTTGCCTCAGAGTAACCAACACTGTTGTCGTAGTAGAGCGGCAGCGACTGGTTGCTGCTGTGAACGATAGTTTGCTCGGCAAATGGAGGAGTTTCATAACCAACTAAAGAACCGTTTGCTGGGTCGTCGTATCCGTCTATCCACGCATTAAATATCCTGTTGCTATCGGGGTCGGCGGGCTCAAGGTCGTTGTAGGACTCGAAATCGTCCACGATAAGGAAGTTAGCTGTCCTAAAGCTCCATACCGGGCCTATCCAGGGACTGTCGGGGTTGGTGTTATTGACCTCATCAATACGCCAATAGTAGGTGCTGTCCCACTCAAGCTTTTCGGGTTCAAAGCTCTCAGCACCGAGAACCCTCGTGCCTTTATACTCCGGCGAGCCGGTATCGGCATTTTTCACGGCTTCTGCGTCAGGACCGAAATAGATCTGATGTGAAGCGGCATAGACACTCGGCACCCAGGTAAGAATGGGTGTTTGTGTTATATCCACAGCGCCGTTAGACGGGTTCAGAGTCTCAACGCCGCCCTCAGTAGTAAAGCTCCAGACGTTGCCTTTATGTGTAGAGATAGTATCAAACTCATCGACACGCCAGTAGTAAGTTTTAGACAATTCAAGTGGGCCGGGGTCATAGGTTGAAGTTCCCCAGGGCATACTCCCAGCGGCATTGTTCACATCGTTAAAATTGTCACCGAAGTACACGTAGTTCAATACAGCACCGAAACCCGGTGTCCAGGTAAGGTCGTCATTCGGGTTTATAGACTGGTCACCATCAGCCGGGATGGGATTGTATGCAATCCTGGGAGGAATCGTAAAATTCCAGACACTGCCCTTCCACGGACTATTTGGCTCGGCGTCATTGACTTCATCGATTCGCCAATAGTAAGTTGCCCCTGGGACGAGTCCATCCGGATAGGCAAACCCTGGAAAGCCGACAATAAAATACGTCGAGCCCTGGTTACCCAGAAAAGTACCTTCGGCGCCGTTGTTTACGTCGACAAAATTGTCGCCGAAGTACACATCGTGCGAGAGAGAAAAATCTCCAGGCCGCCAGCTAAGGTTTGTCCATGTATCCTCATAATATGCACCATCGGCAGGATTGGGGCCCAAGGCATACGGATATCCTTCACCACCTTCCATAGCAGCCAGAATCTCAGACTCCGTCAGCGCCTGATTGTAGATGCGGACTTCGTCAATTGTGCCGCTGATAATATTACCGCCTCTTTGTCCAATAGTTAAGCCTCCAACAGCTGAATCTGTTAAACGATTCGTTCCTGTAGCGCTGTTCTCTTCTACACCATCGATATAAACTCTGACAACAGGATCGTCATAAGTGCCGACAATGTAATGCCAATCACCATCATTGACAGCAACATTAGAATCTAACTCAACGGTTCCACCACTACCAGCGATTTCAAACTGGAAGGTCATCGGCACATTATATTCTTGCCCTATTGCATAATGCCCTGTCTCTTCCCAGGCAGTTCCCTTTGAAACAAAGTATCCATGAGCCGTGCTTGTTGTTTTTACCCATGCTGCAACCGTGATCCTATCGTTGATATTAAGCGAAGGGTCATTGCCGCAATCAACGTAATCATCACTTCCATCAAATTCCAGGGCAGCACCTATTTTGCCAATTACCCACTTCGGATCACCATTGATGGTACCGTGGTTGGTGTAATTACTTAAATCATAAGCGATATTGCCCGAGCCCTCATCAAATTTCCAGTACCCAACCATATCTGCATTAGCAATACCGGCGGCAAGGCTCAGCACCAAAACAAAAGAAATCAATTTCTTAGACATAATAGTCCTCCATCAAAAAGCTAATATAAAACAATTATAAATTATGTTTTGGTCACACATCAAAATCCCGACCTCTCGGGATTGTTTTCAACAAGCATCAAAAACCTCATCTTTGAGAATTGCCACTTACACTGCTTATTGTGCTGGCGGAGGAGGATACAGTCGAATATCGTCAAAGTACATCGTACCTGAACCACCAGCCAACGGATTGTTCCTGTTGCCAAGACCAAGAGCAATCGTATTGACATTGGCCAAATTCACGCCCTGGTCTGCAAACGCCTGCAGGTCGATAGTCCATTCCGTCCAGGTAGTTACCTGTGCTGCATTCGGATTATCGTGATTGACCAACGCGCTGCCATTGAGGGCAACATATAAAGTCTCAGCAGCGTTAGCAGCATCGCCTATGAACCAAATTGTCAGCGTGTCGACACCTTTCTCGGTCCAGTCACGCGGATAAGTCAATGTCAATATCGCCTCAGAGTAACCAACGCTGTTATCGTAGTAGAGCGGCATCGACTGGTTGCCGCTGTGAACGATAGTTTGCTCGGCAAATGGAGGATTATCAGAACCAACTAAAGAACCGTTTGTCGGGTCGTCGTATCCGTCCAGCCACGCATTAAATATCCTGTTGCTCTCAGGGTCGGCGGGATCAAGGTCATTGTAGGATTCAAAGTCGTCCACGATAAGGAAGTTAGCTGTCGTAAAGCTCCAAACAGGGCCAACCCACGGACTGTCGGTATTGGCGTTATTGGCCTCATCAATACGCCAATAGTAAGTGCTGTCCCACTCAAGCTTTCCGGGATCATAGCTTTCAGAACCAAGGTCTCCAGTGCCTTTATATTCCGGCGAACCGGTATCGGCATTGCGTACGGCCTCTTTATCTGTGCCGAAATAGACCTGATGCGAAGCCGCATAGACTCCCGGTGTCCAGGTAAGAATCGGCGTCTGCTTTATATCCACAGCGCCATTAGATGGGTCCGGGCTCCCGACGCCACCCTCAGTAGTAAAGCTCCAGACCTCGCCTTTATAGGTATTGACGGCATCAAACTCATCGACACGCCAGTAGTAAGTCTTAGCCAATTTAAGTGGGCCGGGAGTATAAGTTGTAGTTCCCAGAGGGAGTTCCCCGGCGGCACTGTTGACATCATCAAAATTATCACCGAAGTAGATATAGTGTAATTTTGCACCGAAACCTGCCGTCCAGCTGAGCTCTACATCCGTCTCTACAAGCTCGGCACCATTAACCGGCTCGGGTGCATAGGCGGTCTTGGGGGGAATCATGAAACTCCAAACATCGCCTTTCCACGGACTATTCGGCTCAGCGTCATTGACCTCGTCAATCCGCCAGTAGTAAGTCGTGCCGGGAACAAGACCGTCCGGATATGCAAATCCTGGAAAGCCGACAACAATAAACGTTTCGGCCTGGTTGCCCTGGAACGTGCTCTCAGCACCGGCATTCACGTCATCATAATTATCGCCAAAATACACATCTTGTGAGACCGCGAAGGGGCCGGGCTTCCACGAAAGGTTCCCCCATGTATCAGGATACAGGGCACCATCAGCCGGGTCAGGGCCCCAGGCATACGGCCATATCTGGCCTTGCATAGCGCTCAGAACTTCGATTCCCGATAAAACGTGGTCGTAGATGCGGACGTCGTCGATGGTGCCGTTGAAAAATTCGCTGGACGTGTTCCAACTGCCAAAGAGTAGCGGATTGTTATTTGAAACATGTGTTCCCGTATTTTGGCCGACGCTGGATGCGTCAATGAACATTTCGAGGTCCGATCCATTCCACGTCAGCGCAACGTGATACCATATAGCAGGTGTAGAAATGGTTGTGGTAACAGTAGCACCCCAGCCGCCCGCGCCGTTGCCGACTCTCCCAAGAAGATTGGTTCCGTCAAATTCGAAGCCACAGTCATATTCTTTCATAACCACCGAATGCCACTCGCCTGGGAGCGAGGAAGGTCGCATCCAAAATGTGAGGGTGAAGGATCCTGTTAGGTCCAAATCCCCTATTGCAACATAATCATCTACCCCATCAAATTCCAGCGCACCGCCCATAAACCCAGACACCCACTGCGGATCGCCGTTGAAGGTGCCGTCGTTGCCGTTGCCGCTCGTATCATGTGCTACTGTCCCGGAGCCCTCATCAAACCTCCACCAACCGACAAGCTCTGCCTTAGTCGTACCCGTAAGAGCCACACTCAGCGCCAAAACATAAGGAACCAAATAACTCAATTTTCTGCACATAATAGTCCTCCTTCAAAAACCCAATATGGGATGTTAAATGAAATGTAAAATATTTTCACTACGAAGCACAAAGTTGCTGTTACAACTAACTCTGGGCTTTGCATAATAGCTCCTCCTCTATCGAAAAACTAAAAGAATTGCACCCGCCCGTCTTGGCTCGGTCCCGCTCCGACTCGCTCGGCCTTGACGAGCCAAGCCGAGACAGGCTGGATGACCTCAAAGCCACAGATGCCAGACTGCACAGGCACAAGCTTCAATAACGTTATATATATCAAATTATCTACCTTCCCGTCAAGGAGAATCTCTGGATTATGAGTGGGTATTTATTCTTGATGTGGTTGTGTTTAAGGCTCCTCACAGGCCATTTAAACAGCGAACTTGTCTTGAGGGGTATCATAAAGAACTTATTTCTGCAAATCGCCCTTGACCTCGCGAAAAGAAAGTCTATAATTAAAATGACTTTTTCATCTTATACGTGCCTCTGCGCTTCTCCCCCCTTATCTCGTTGTGAGCAGGGGCTTTTCTTATGTTCGTTCTTTATCTCCAGGAACCCGCACTTATTGCCAATCGTATAATACTATGGAAGGGAATCTACGGGCCGAGGTATAGTGTTTTACTTCCTATGCTTCCCGGCCCGGTAATGATAGTGAGTATCTATGCCCCTGCTTTTTCACTCACCTTCCTCTAAAAAGTAGCGGCAGGGGCTTTTTCATGAATCTCTCCGCTTGCCCAAACATTTAGCCAGCTTTTTTCCTTGATTTTTGACCGCAAAAGTGGTAAAATCAAGCTATATTCGGTTCACTTTCTTGATGATTAGATGGAGAGGAGAGATGGAAACGAAACAAAAGAGAACAGGAAGAACCGTGGATGTATTGGTTTTGGCTGGTATCCTTGTGTTTTCATTATTGGCCATAGTTAGCATAACATTGCTTCTGTAAGAACGCCCCTCAACATCCTATCTCAGCCGTTTGGCCAGTTGTGCTATGGCTTTAAGTTTTTCATCGTCGAAGAGTGTGATTGGCTTTCCCGATTCTTCTGAATTGTCGGTGCTTGCTCTTAGTATCTCTTGCTCCTGGTTGCATTCGGTGGTTTCGTATTGGATTTCTTCAATGGTGCCTTTTAGCTCGTCAAGCTGCTCCATGAACTCTTTCCTGGCCTTTTCGCTTTCGACGATTTGATCTTTGAGTTGTTCGTTAGCGGCTGTTGATTCAGCAATCTGTTGCTTAAGGCATTCCTCTGCTTGCTCGTGCTCGGTGATTTGATGTTTGAGTTGCTCGTTGGCAGTTCTTAGCTTACGAGCCTGCTGCTTGATGTGTTCCTCGGTCTGCTCCCGCTCGTGAATGTTATATTGGAGTTGTTCAATTTGCTCTTTCAACTCTTTCCCCTGCTTAGTGGTCTCCGTCGCCGTCTCTTCCAGTCGCTTGCGTTCAGTGATATCTGTAGTGATAACTATAAACCCAATGGCCTTGCCTTTCTCATCCTTCAACACAATCATCTTCATCTGCGTCGGGAATGTTGCCCCGTCTGCTCGCACGTGTTCTACCGCACAAGTAGACCAGCCTCTACGTTTGGTTTCCTCGATCAAAGGATTCAAGTCGGCTTTCACCTGCTCTTGGGTGTGGAATGCGCTAATCTGTTTGCCAAGCAGTTCATTGCTCGTCTTGTATCCATGCATCTTTGCCCACGGCACATTGACAAAGCAAGTGGTTCCATTCGGGTCGATAATAGCTATTCCCTGGTCCAGTTGCTGAGTGATCATTCCCAGATGCCGTAGCAGTTGCTCGACCTGCTTATGGTCACCAATAGTAATCTTGCGTTTATTTGATCTTCGAAACAAATTGAATATCTCCATGATTGAATTTTAGAGTTTAATCTCAAGCTGTCGTTTCCAGTTAGATACAGTAGATCTGATTGAATTTCTTATATTAATCAATCTTTGAGTAAGTGGGATTCGCAAATTTTTTACATGTTTTGTGTAGCTTTCTCCGTCCTTCTCAAACTCAACTATGTCTCTATGTATTTTAACGACCTTGTAACCGTCTACCATATCTCCATTGTGGACGATTATATTCGAAATCACAGCGGATGCATTCTGCTCGCTGTACACTATCGACGTTACTAATACTTCTTCTTTATTAGTAGGCGAAGATTCCAAATTAGATGATGTTAGATCGGCAGTCCAAAGATAGTAGACTGCTATACCTAAAATCACTATGACCATCAAGAAAAGCCTGAATTTCACGCTTTTTTTAGATGACGGTCTATTCCTTTTTGGCTGCACATCTTTTCTCCTTGGTTGCAAAACTTCCTTTTCCGGCTTTTTTATTAATTCGCCCTTTACCAAATCAGTATCTGAGACCATATATCTTAAGACCATCTTCTTACTCCGCAGTTATGTTCGTTCTAAATAAAGTCGTTGTCAGCCCTTCGTCGGCAACACATTGTGCAGTAATATCTGAGGTGGTTAGTGTGGAAAAGATGCGACTATCCAGACCCAGACTGAGCAGTCCTGAGCCCATTCCAAGAAGTATTAAAAGCGCAACTACAGCCAGCGGTATGGCAGAGCCACGCTTTTTTGCTTGTAGCAGCTTTTTCATATTCCCCCCACTCTCTTTTTAGCCATCTTGCTGCCTTAATTTGATTCTTGAGAAGCTGCCGTCAACAGGTCAAACGAGCTTTTTCAAAAATCCAAAGTCGGCAAACTTATTCCTGTGCTATAGACACCCCCATGTCTTGACTTACATACATATTATACCCCAACGACGATTTCAATTCAACCAAGAAACTGCAAAAAGGCATTTGAGAAGTGATTTGCGGGCATTACGCAAAGATATTAACAATGTTATCGGCCCGCACCAAAATAATTTTGAGAACCAAAATCGCTTAGGATTTCCACCTCACCATCAACGCACCTCAGCCGAGCAGACAATCTACACTATAAGCCAACCATTTGTCTGGAGTATGGTATGCGGGAGTAACGCCCGCCAATGCCAAACATTCTGTGGCCAGGAAGATGGTCTCGATAATGTCAGCCATGTGGAAGACAGACAGTAAATTCGATGAGAAGCTTCTTTAGAATGTAACCCTGAACAGGCAATGTCCGGCTTTTGGCAGGATGCAATATATATGATATCCGGTAGACTTTTAACGCTCTGAGTTCCAATCGGACAATGAACCCGAGATAACGTGGAGTTCCAATTCAATGAATGAACAGGAGCGAATATTTTGCTATGTCTCAATAATCTGCATGAACTGTCTTGATATTCGGCAAGTTCCAGATAGGTGTTTGGTAACGTTTTACGACGATTGACCATGACATAAGCAGATTCACGATGTCCTTTATGATTGCATCGTGAAGCCGAAAAGCTGTTCAGATAAGCCATGAACGTTGGCTGATATGTCATAACGAGGATGCCTCAAAATAAAAAAATTGAGGCAACAGAGATTTTATTATTTGACTTTGAGCTCTTCATAGGTGTCCAGTTTTGGTGCCACACATATAAAAGGGCTGACAGTGTCTCAAGTTGCCAGTCCCTTGAATATTCTGTGCGTTTTGTCTCTTTAGTAGGTGGTCTATCGCCTTCTGCTCCCTCCAGCTTTTGGTATGCTATCTATTCAACAGGTTCGACCGGGGGAATTTCCTCAAACAAATGCTCAGCAAGCACGATCAGGTCCTGGACATCTACGATGCCGTCTCCATAAGGTGGCGGGGCAATATCACAGGATGGCTCGTCTGTGTGCCAGTAGTCAACCATGATGCACATGTCTGCACTGTCAACTACTCCGTCACTATTGAAGTCAGGAATTGCCCATACACCAGTTATAAAAGCGGCAACGATTTGCGCCCTTAATTCTATCCTGTTAAAAGTTCTGGTCGTTGACATAGTTGGTTAAGGGTAATATATTATATCTCTTTAATTTAGCTGCATAATTTTCTATGGACGTTAAATATGGAGGAAAAATATGAGCAATCCAACAAGAAGAGAATTTCTCAAGAGCGTAGGATTTGCTGCCGGTTCGTTTGTTATGCCGCAGTTGGTATTCGGCCGACAGAAACGCACAGGCAAGCCGAACATCATCGTTATTATGTCCGATGAGCACAATGCGGGTGTGCTTGGAAGTTATGGCAACGATATTATTCGCACCCCGAATCTGGACGGCCTGAGCCGGCAGGGTGTCACCTTCGAGAGCTGCTACTGCAACTCGCCGTTGTGTGTGCCCTCACGTCTCTCGTTCACATCGGGCAAATACGTTTCCCGCATAGGCGCCTGGAGCAATAGTTGCTGGCTTCCCGGTGCAAATTATCCGTCACTGCCGCGGATAATGAACGACTCAGGTTATGAATCGATTCTTTGTGGCAAGATGCACTACGACCGCACCCGCCGCTACGGATTTACGGAAATCGGCGGTAATATGAACACCAGCTACAAGACGGGGAAAGGAAAACGCCGCGAAGCAGATAACCTCACTCCCCAGTCCGGCATCAGCAATAGATTTAAAGATTTTCATACCGGAGACGATTCAAGTATATTAAAGCACGACCGAAAGGTAACGGCTGCGACAATGGAATTTCTTAGTAATCGCAGAGCTACCGACAGGCCGTTTTTCATGCTGGTCGGTTATCTTGCCCCGCATTTTCCTTTGATTGTGCCTCAGAAGTACTGGCAATATTACGAAGGTAAAGTCCCAATGTCCGAAATTCCTCAAGGCCATCTCGAATCCCAGGCGAGAAACTATAAACATTTGCGCATAGGCTTTAACGTCGAGAATGTCTCGGACAAGATTGTACGTAAAGGCCGTGAGCTTTACTATGGCCTGACAGAGTGGTTTGATAACGAAGTCGGCAAAGTTCTCGGGGCGTTGGGCAATAGTCAAGTCGCAGATAATACCATTATAGTCTACACCACCGACCACGGCGAGAACATGGGCGAGCACGGCCTGTGGTGGAAGAACTGCCTCTACGAGCACGCCAGCCGGGTGCCGATGATTGTTAGCTGGCCTGCGCGGTGGAAAGGTGGACAATGGCGGACGCAGGCCTGCTCATTAGTGGATGTAGTGCAGACCATTGCCGAGCTTGGCGCCGCTGACGTGCCCGATGACTGGAATGGCGAGTCTATGGTTCGGTGGCTGGATAATCCGGACAGCGAGTGGAGGGACATCGCCGTCAGCGAATATTACGGCCACAATATTGCCTCCGGCAATGCGATGATTCGTATGGGTGATTACAAGTATATTTACCATACTCCGGCCGACGCGGACCACCCGGCTGAACGGGAATTATACGACCTCCGGAGTGACCCGGGCGAATTCAAAAATCTCGCGGGCCTGAAAGAGTACAGCGGGCGTGTCCGAGCGATGCACGCCGCCCTTGTCAATGAAATCGGTGAGCACCCCGATAAGACCGAGATACGCTGTCGTGCCGACTACACCCGCGGATACTCACGCCCCGACAAAAAGTAAAAATAAAGACTACCTTTATCCGTTCAGTACCCATCCTTTCCGGTATGTCTTGCGGATATATTGGTCAGCTTCGGGGCAATTGGTTGCCTTCATATTGTCGGTGTCTCACTCGAGTTTCTTGCCCACGCGGTATGCAACCAGTGCAAGCATGTTATTCTCGATGAGCGCGCCGGAATAATCGAAGTTGCAGAGCGTCGGCTTACCCGTCTTGCAGCCGATGATCCACTCATTATGATGACCGGGTGACGGCGGAATCAGCTCATCGGGCTCTGGCGATTTATAATGCGTCATATCCCCTCTTAACATCACAATTCTATAGTCGTAATCAGCCAGGAGCCAGCCATCGTCTCCTTTGAACAGCACACCCTTGAAAAGCCATTCACGGTCAAATGCCTTAGACGGCATTCCGGGTTTCTTACCGCCGTCGTACCAGTAAACCTTGACGGCAGGACGCCAGTCGTTGGCCGGATGGTCCCACTCGGCTGTGAGCCACTGCGGACAGGTGTCAGTGTTAACGGGCGTGCCGGCGGCTTCGCAGGTCGTGGGAAGTTTCAGGTCAAGCGCCCAGTACGGCATGTCCATCATATGGCTGCCCATGTCTCCTATTTGTCCGCTGCCGAAGTCCCAGTAGAGGTTCCATGCCAGGCATCCACCGAAGTACCCGGGATTGTATGGATGCATCGGTGATGGGCCGACCCACAGGTCCCAGTGGATGTTATCCGGGACAGGTGTGCCCCCCGGCAAATAGCTGCCTCCTTCCGGAGTCCTGCTGCACCAGACACGGGCTTCACTCACGGTTCCAATCGCACCGTTCTTCACCAGCTCGACCATACGCCGGTAGTTGTCCGAGGCGTGTATTTGTGTGCCCATCTGCGTTGCAAGCCTGCCCTTGTTCTTGAGGTACGTCTTGCGGACCATCTGGGCCTCTTCTACGGAATTGGCTAAGGGCTTTTCGCAATAGACGTGCTTCCCGCGGTTCATCGCCCAGATGTTGACAAAGGCATGGGTGTGGTCCGTCGTCGAGCAGACAACCGCATCGATGTCTTTCTGTTCGAGACACTTGCGCCAGTCGATATATGTTTTCGCTCTGGGGAATTTTTCGGCGGCCGCTGCAAGATTATTCTCGTTTACATCACACAGCGCCACGATGTTCTCGCTCTTGACGTTGTTCAGATTAGAGCCCCCTCGCCCGCTAACGCCGATAACAGCAATATTCAGCTTTTCGTTCGGCGAATTGCCGGCCCTGAGAATGCCCGACTTCAGGACTACCAGCCCCGCTCCAGCCATTGCGCTTTGTTTAAGAAATGTACGACGTTTCATTCGAAGCTTCATAAGTTACCTCCTTCATATAAGGTCACACTTGAACATTATTAATCGAACAGATTTTACGATGTAGTCGATTCGCTGTCAGTATATAAGACTGTTCAAAAAGAATCCACCTTTTTTCCTGAGTCTTCTGTTTTTTAATAACATAAGACCTATTAACTTCCTATTGCGGAAACATTACACCTGTTAGAAGCGTATGTATCAATATTTGTCATTCCCGCGAAAGCGGGAATCCAGCTTTTTCGCTCTGGACCCCTGCTTTCGCAGGGGTGACATCGTTAGCTTTTGTTTTTCTCAACATTTATTGAGGTGGATATTGACTTGAGTGGGCCGGCTTATAATGTGATTAACTTCTTTACACTAAAATTCCTTATTATCGACTACGAGTTCTTCTGTTTCCATCGACTCGCTTTTTCTCAAGGGGGCACGAGCAACTCTGAATTTCCTACCCAGAGAGCAAAATAGGGATTCTTCGCTTCGCTACGTTTTAACAGAATCAAGAACGGTTTGTCGAAAATGAGTTGTCCTCCCGATGCAGGAACGGGTATGAGAGACTCGGATAAAAGAATGGCTCCCGTCTCATCCAATCGGAATCTCACCATTTGAGCTGCATAACCGATAGGTAAACCGTTAATGCGTTCGTTGGATGTCCTCATTCGGTGATTGTGAAGCTCCGAATACTCCCGTAAAATCTCGAAGTTCAACACCGGAACATAAAGGTCTGCATATTTACGCATTTTTATAGGTTTTGTATTTACAATTCGGCGTTCAACTGTAGACAAAGTATCCCCAAGTGTAACTTGTGGTGGGACTTTGGCGAGTATGAGTCTGTCATCTTTCGCTTTTGTTTTAAGTTCGATAATAAAGTCGTCGCTATTGAGATAGTTGAGGATTATGACCTGACTCGCCATATCTTCCTCATCTTCCATAAACTGACATATTCCAAAGGAATCTACATAGTACCCCTCAAATTGTAAGTTGCTATGAAAGCGGGTGAAAGTCCACTCGAATGGTAAAGCTTTGAACATATAAGCATATGCAACCGCAATCCAGTCCGTTTTTGGCAAAGACTCAAAAAGTTCAGGACTTGCCTGCCCTTTGAACTTTACGTTCAACTGTTCCCTAATCTTATCGTATATGCCTTCTCTGGCCAGTCCTGCCATTGCTACATAACTGGCTTCATCAAGGTCATCTTTGGTTGCTGTTTTCTTGTTGAGTATGGCAACCATGGGCGGAGCGGATTCCATAGTAAGTGGACCGCCTGCGAGCTCGCAGAGTTCATTCCAGGCCAGTTGAAAGGTATTGCACCAGAGGATGTTCTTGCCTGGCTCGATCTTGGCATATAAATGAGGTGTCACAATTGTATTTATTAAATCATCCGCCCTTGTCTTGAGATCGGCATTGCCAGCCAGCTCAGAATGTGTTAACTTTTTTATTCTCTTGTACATGGATGGATCATTTACCAGCAGTGAATCCAATCTGTCACCAGGTTCACAGTATCGGGGTATAGGTACGCCGCCCCGTCGAATATCTCCGCCGTCCCAGAAGGTATAAATGTTGTCATCGTAAATCCCACAGGCGGGGCTTTCTTCGAAGCTTACATGGCCGTCAACAAACAGAACATTCTGCCCTTCATTTTTGTGTGCAACCGCATTGCCGGCCTTTACAGCTTCTCTGCCCCCATCAGGATTGAAGAATCTTATGTCCTTGGCTTCCGCAGCGGGAGAGTCAATCCATGGATTCCGGTCGGCCGCCACCGCCATACCCGGCTTGCTTGATGTGGTCAGAGCATATAGACCATAAGGCATCTGGTAGGCATAGCTGCAATGCTTAGATGGTAAGGGACCGAAGTCCCAGAGGTCAATAAGTTCTCTGTCGCCTGCTCCGTAATCGACGTGTTTGAATTCGCTCGTTCCTACATCGCCCGGACAAACAAAGTACTTAGGCATAACCTCGGTGTATTTGACTAGAAGATACAAGCTTGAACTGATTGTAGCCTGTCCGCCACTGCCGTCGGGGCTTAAACCGTAAGCAGTGAATCGGTTATCCGCCAGCCACATAGGTATGCGGCTGCTCCATACACTGTTTCTGCCGCCGGCGCGTGGAAACTCATCATCGTAGTCGTTGGAATAGACCAGCATCGCCTTGCCGATATGGGACAGATTCTTTAAACACGTCATGCGCATAGCATCGGAGCGTGGTATTTGGAAAGCAGGCACTACGACGGCCATAAGAAACAGGCACACTAATACGACAGTCAGAACCTCAACGAACGTCAAATTTTTCGATTTGTTTTGCCCGGTCATCTTTGTTCTCCCTCCAAAGATTTTCTTTAGCTAAGATAGAATTATATCAAAATCCCGCATTTCTGTAACCAAAAAACTACAAAATTTATTTTTTTGAAGATGCGCAGGCCGGCCTTATTTCGCCCATTATCGAGCTATCGGCTCACCTAAGGCATTTAAAGGCTCTTCGATGGTTAGTTTATCTCTCAAAGTAGAAGCTAAGTCGGGCAAATCATAAACGGTTAATGCTCCGTGCACTGTATTTACCAGTTGATTCAATGACCGGCCTGATTCGATTACGTTCGACCAGGACACCAGCCCTCGTATAAGTTTCACCGAGCCGAACATATCTGGTTCGAGCGCTGCGGTGTGCAGGGCCGGTACGCTGACGTGACCGACCGCGACCAAATCCACCGGACCATCCTGTTGCTGTTTCAAGTACCCCGCACAAACCATAATATCTTCGGCACGCATTCCAACATAGGAGCGCCCTAACAGGTAGGCCGTATATAGGTTCTTCCAATCGAACCCAATCGCCTCTCCAAAGTTCTTCTGACCGGTCTGCTGAGTTTCGCCCGTACCGCGCAGGTCAACTGCTAACACCGACCGACCGGCTTTGACCAGCTTTTCGATTGCCCCGCCCGGCCCGGCTTCCTTATCTTTGCCGTTTTCGTGTATATAAAGCACCGCCCCCACGGACAGTATTTGCCTGGGCATAAACATCAGGGCTGGCAGATAGATACCTTCTTCCGTCTTTATAATGAGCTTTTCAATCTTGTAGTCAGAGCGGTCTTCAATGCCTATGCTTTCGACTATAGGTTTTGGCAGCTCTGTTAACCTGCTGACACCTGCAAGCTCACGCACCCGGTTCAGCATTTCCGTTCGGGTTTTCGTCTTCCAAAGCTCCCTGCGCTGTTTGGCCAGTTTCTTTTCATAATCCCGGTTCAGGTCGTAAGTTGACCGTGCTTCTTTTAAGGCCATTACCTGACCTTCGGGAGTACATTTAATTTCTTCTTCACTGAGCAGTTCGATAGCCGGCTCAGTTATCGGTTCATCTTTTTTAAGCAGCCATCGTGACATCCATCTTACGACGCTTTGTCGCTGTAACTTATTGTAATTGTGCTCTGCATCGTTCTCTAACAGTTCGATGCGCTCTGCAAATTCCATGCGCGAGTATAAGCGCTTGGCATAGCGGAAAGATTCCCATGTCCCCTGGATATCAAAAAAGTCTTTGGTTGCGGCACAGATGAGAATCGATGTTGGCGCCCGCATCATAAGATAGTCTGCGTGGTCCATCCCGAAAGCAAGCTGGCCGTAAATGTTTTGTTCTGCATCCTGTGGTCCGATGGTTGATAGGAGGCGTTCGAAGCTCGTAATGTAACAGCTCGGGGCTGCTGCAATGATGCGGTCGTCAAGTGACATCAGGTATGAGGTTTGCGTCCCCCCGCCGCTGTTGCCCGTGCAGCCGATACGACTTGGGTCCACCTCAGGACGCGATTGCAGATAGTCTATACCCCTCATGCCGTCCCATATCTCAAACCAGGCTGTGTTACGGCCGAGCAGAATACTGCCGACTCCGAGCATGGTGTGAGCCTTTGTTCCCTGCAGCTCGGGCAGATGCGAAAGCAATTGGTTGCGCTCACCCTGGTCGATAGGGTCAAAGACCAGTGCCGCCATGCCGTTAAGCGCCAGCAGCGCCCCCATAGTCTGATAGGACTCATACGCCTTGCCGTTCTGGCTGTGGCCGCAGGGTACAAGCACAGCGGGGTACGGTGGTTTGTGCTTCGCAGAATCGGGTAAAAACAACACTGCGCTAACATAGTGCTTCGGCTGGCTCTCGAAGATGACTTTTTCTACTTTGTAGCCCTTGCGTTGAACTACGCCCGTTATTTGTGGCTTCAGTGGTGTTCGCTGCGGAAATTCCCCGACAGCTTCGAGGAATTTACTGCGAAGGCGCTTCTGATACTCAGCTATCTGCTCCGGCGTCGTTCGCTGCTCATACTCGGCCTTCCATTTCTCGAATCGTTCCTGGGCCTGACCCCGCAGGTAATGATTCATCATATCACCTGCCTTAACACCATTGATTGTTTCGGACAAAACCCGAAGATTTTCGTCCGCCAATGTCACGGCGTTAACCAAAAGTGACAGGCATACGACCACCATAGATATTTTACGTCGATTCATAATTTACCTCCTGTTTTCTGACATTTCCTATACCATATTTAGCTGTAGAGGCAGCTTAGCTTTATTTCACCGGTAGCAGGTACAACGATATGCTCAATGCTGGTGCCTCAAGTTTGCTCGATATGTTATCAATTGTCTTTTCAACAATCTTAACACGGGGTTTTTTACCAGGTTCGTTGTAGGCCATAGGGTCTTCGTTAGCAATCAGCCACAACCTTCCCCTTCCGCTCAGCCGGACGCCTTCCAGATCCACCGGCAGCTCATGTTCCTGCTCCGTTGGGTTGACGATGGCAACGGTCAGGGCTTTGTGGTCGCTGGTCCAGGCGGCTGCCACATCGAGCGGATAAGCGTCACCGGTGACAGCGACCGGCACAGTTCCAAAATGGTTACGGTAAAGTTTCAAGGCCAATCCAGTCGTCTCGAAGGCAGCGTCGGTCTTGGTGGTCTTAATGCAGCCGATGACATTGACTGTCTGGGCATAATTGGCCAGGAAGATTATATCCGAATGACGAAAGTATTCGTGCAGGCCTTTTGCGATTCCCAGTGCGTCTTTGTGGAAATACCTGGTTCCTAATTCGCCGAATAGATAGGGACCATACCAGTAGTTCCATTCAGTCATAGCGATTCGGATATCTTTGCCTTTCAGAGAATCCAATTTTTGACGGAGTTGCTGATGGAATTCAACCTTTTGTTTGATATTGTTGGCGATTTGGGATGTATGTTCTACCAGGCTGGATTTTTCCCGACAATAAAAATGCTCCGCAATCATATCAATATGATTCGAGCAGTCCTTTAGTAATCCTTCGCTCCAGGAGCCGGCGTTTCCGGAGGCAATCGGGATGATATCCGGGTCAACTTCGCGCATTTTGTCCACGACCCAGTTATGCTTTTGGACATAATGTTCGAGTTTCATATAACCGAGCTGCCAGTCACCGAACATTTCGTTTCCGATAGCCCAGTAGCGAATATTAAAAGGTCCCGGCTCGCCGTTTTGGGCCCGTAAAGAGCCCATCAGTGTATCGGCTGAGCCGTTGGAGTATTCCAGTTGAGCAGCCGCGGAGTAGGCATCCCCAAAACCAGTGTTGACGGTCACCAGCGGTTCGGTGTCGAGCAGCCGGCAAAAGCGAACAAATTCGTTGAAGCCGAAGTCGTTATGCTCCACTCCGGTCCAGGCGGGATTTTTACGGGGTTCTCGACGGTCCCTGTCACCGATGCCGTCGCGCCAGTCGTAGCCGCTGACGAAATTACCGCCAGGCCAGCGATACATCGGTGAGTTTAGTTCTTTCAGCAGTCCCAGCGTATCGGCCCGCATACCATCGATGTTGTCCGCAGGCATCAGCGAGACCGTGCCCACAAGGCATGGCCCCATGGCTATTTTGTCCACCTCGATTTCCAGCTTGCCGTTTGAAGTGTCGGCCCCGGCTGTAAACTTAAATGGATATTTGCCATACCGGCCCGCAACAACCAGAGTGTGAATGGATTCTTGTTCCTGGGGTTTGTCTCCCCAGAGAAGTGATATCTTAACATTTGTACTTTGCTGTTGTGGTTTGAGGTATATATAACCGACGTATTGCTTATTTTTAACCAACCCCAGGTCAAGCTGTCGGATACCGCTGCCGCGTTGAATAAGCGGAGTGTGTTCGCCGACAAAGGAATCTTCTTTGACCATTGCCACCGAATCGGCAGGGCCGATGATTTGCCAGGGTGATGCGCCTACTATCGCAAACGGATTATCTTGAGGGACCCCGCGGGTTCGGCGGTAGGGATCGTAATTCGGCGTGATGGGAAAATAGAACTTTCGGTCTTCGAGCATCTCAGCCCAGATACCGCCGTAAATACATCGGCCGAGGTGCTCGATAAATTGACCGTAGATATACTTAGAGATTGGCTCTGCGGTCTTGTTCGCATCAATTTTAACAGCCGGGTTTATCATTTTAGTGGAAAGCAGCTCAAGACCCAGGTCGTCAAACCATGCTTTGCCTGTGGCCAATCCCCAGCCGCCAAACAGACAGTTAATTTGCACAGCGGCATTATCTCCCGAGTCGAACACAAGCTCAACCTGCGTCCAGTCTTTGGTTCCCGCAACCGCCGGTGTTTGTAGAGGCTGAATGTTATGCAGATTCAAGAGAGCGCCTTTGCCTGACCCGGCAACCAGATTTTCCGTCTTAATCCAGGCGGATAACCTGTATTGTGAATGCGGCTTGACGATTACCGTAGTCAGCCAGCCGGCGTCGGCACCTTCTTCGGAAGCTATCATAACGCTCCGCTTACCTGAGCGACTATCTGTTGAATATTTGAAATCGGCTTTTCCACCGTATGTTTGTGTTTTCCATCCGGCTGGTTCGTTACCGAGTGCTTTTTCGAATGAAGGATTTCGTATCATTCCCGCCGGCGTCACAGGCTCCGCCGCTGAGGCGTTACGTGCTAACCAGACCGCCATCTCTCCTGCGCCGCGGTGTGCCCAGGCGTAATAGGGAATCGCCACAAAATCCTGTGGCTTCTTCAATGCAGTTTTGGAGTCTTTGGCATAACTTAAGCCGACAGCTTTAGCGCGAACTATTGTAACGCCATTGAACATTTCCTTACGATATTCACTGGTTAGCCTTGCCTCGTCCGGCAGAACAACATTAAGCACATGGCCGTTATTGTCCGGCCATTCGGCACAATATACGATTGGCCCGCGCTCCAGCGCCACTTTTCCAACGTTGTCTGCTACGTCCTCGTGACAGAGCGCCCGCCGTACAGGCATCGGAAGATTCAATTCAATTATATCGCCTTTACTCCACTTTCGATTAATACGAGCAAAGCCTTTTTCCATCTTCAAAGGAATTGTTTCGCCGTTAAGTTTCAGACTCACTTTTTCATCGCTGATCTCCTTGTAGCGATACAAGTCACTCGGCATGCACTTATTCTGTGCCCAGCCGGGAATGCGAACACAAATTGTAAGCTTCGCCGGTTGTTTGGGTTCAACCGTCATCTTTACAGCCCCGTCCCACGGGTATCGGGTCTGCTGTCTTATCTGCACCGGGTTCTTTTTCATCGTGACAGTGCCGGTGCCCCCGGCGAATAAGTTAACGTACAGATTGTCTCCCTCTTGTGCGTAAATATATCCGGGAACCGAAGACACAAAACGCGTTATGTTCCCCGGACAACAGGCGCAAGGAAACCACGGACTACGCTTGTGCTGGCCTTGCGAAGCAAGTGGATTAGGATAGAAAAAACTGTCTCCTTCTAAGGACACACCCGAAATCAAACCGTTGTACAAAGTTCGCTCCAATACATCGACGTACTTTGCATCGCCGTGGAACAGAAACATCCGGTGGTTCCACATAACGTTGCCGATGGCCGCACAGGTCTCGCAGTAGGCGGTTGCATTGGGCAATTCATAGTTTTTAGCGAAGGCCTCACCGGAACCTGTGGCCCCGATACCGCCGGTCAGATACAGTTTCTTCGTTACAACGTTCTCCCATATCCGGTCGATTGCTTCAAGGTAACTGCGGTCTCCCGTCAATGCCGCGACATCTGCCATACCGCAGTACATATATGAGGCGCGGACGGCATGACCAACGGCTTCGCTTTGCTCAATAGCCTTCTCGTGTGACTGATTATATTCACTTCCGCCGGGGCCGCGAGTATCGAGGTAGAACTTGGCAAGATTCAAATATTTTTCGTTGCCGGTGGCTCGATAAAGTCTCGCCAGACCCATCTCAATTATCTGGTGACCGGGCGCGGTTTCATTCCTGCCCGGACCGAATACCGTATCCAGAAAGTCGGCATTCTTAATCGCAACATCCAGCAGGGTACGTTTGCCGGTGGCCTCGTAATGTGCCACTGCCGCCTCATAAAGATGGCCCATGTTATACAATTCGTGACTGCCTCCGAGTTTTGACCAGCGTTTTTCGCCGTACCAATTGAACAAATTCTTCGCCTTGTTCGTCCGGCAGGTGAACAGGTAACCGTCGTCCTCCTGTGCAGCCGCAATCTTGACAATCAGCTCATCCAGGAATTTGTCAAGCTTCGGGTCGGGATGAACGCTCAACGAGTATGCGGCACCTTCGAGAATCTTGTACGGGTCCGTGTCATCAAAAGGAAAATTGGCTCGGTGCTCACCTTCCATCAGACCGCCGGCTATGGCAAAATTATCAATACGGCCGGTCTCTTCACACTTTCCGAAAGCGTAAGGAATCGAGACCTTTCGGTTCGTCTCAATCCGGGGCGCCCAGAATTCGTCCGTAAGCTCCACATCAGTGAAAGGTACCGGTCCAATAGGGTAATCCTTTGGGATATTACCCTTTGCGTCGGCATCAAATTCCTGAAGTACTGCTGACAGACAAATCCCAAGTATTACTACACTTATCTTTTTTACCCTCATGATATGCTCCTTTCTATTTTTGCAGTATGCTTTACTCGACTGGAAAACTGTTGGAGAATCTTCATTCTATTCGTGCCGATAGACATCCCAGCCCATATAGTTATCAAGAGCTTCTGCTATTGCGTCGGCTTTTTCTGTCCGGTTCACAGCAACGTGGTGTTCGAAGCCCATCTTGCATACATATTGCAGGAGCCTCTGAAGATTCGCGATTTTCATCACGCCATATCCACCGAATGTATCGAGTTTGTCGTTTGTAAATTCACCTTCGCCGACATAAACGCTGATAATACCGGCGGTATCATCAGTAGCGGTTCTGCAAAAAGTTGCCTTGCCCGGTGCTATCCTGCCGACAACGGTTCCGTAAGTGTTCTCTTTTCCTACAGTCCCTGCAATTATCTCCTGGTAGTCCATTTTAGAATTCTTAAAGAATGATTTTGGCAGATTGCTGCAGTGGAATAAAACAGCTTTATCAGGGTCGGGGCCGTAGTTATTGTTCCAGTCTAAAAGGGCGCTGGGTGTACCGCCGGCCAATTGGAGAATGTACATCCCCAACAATCCCGTAATATCAACCTCGCACGCGCTCGGAACCAACGACTCGCTCATTATGCTCATAAGAGTGCAGGGCACTATCCCAAAGAACTCCTCAAGAGCGGTCCAGCACTGAATTGCCGTGCCGTTAAGCTCGGTTTCTTTTATCCACTGGTCCACCACGTAACCGAATTTTGCCATCTTCAAAAGCTTCTCAGCAGGAATTGATTTGGTCGGAACGTATTTCTCGATAGCATTCAATTTTCTCTTAACCCCCCTGTCGTTATCAGCAAGCAGTGCAGCTCTTCCAAGGATTTCAGACAAATCTATCGTCTCAACCGAGATGCCTGAGAGTTCGAGGATTTTTTCACTGTAGCGAACGGTATTAAAAGCCCCGGTGCGCGCGCCGATTGCACCGAACCTTGCGTTCTTAAGGCCATTAACAATCCTGCAAACCGAGGCAAAATCACCCAAATCTTTCTTGAATTCAGCCGAAGTGACACTGACTGTGTGTGAGTTTGTCAGCGTATATGGAATACCCGCTTGTCTGAGGTTATTGCAAACACTTATCTTGCCGCAGAAAGAATCCCGCCTGTTAGCTATACTCATTTTATCTTGTGCATCCGGCTCAGCATGAATCAGAATCGGCACATTAAGCCCTGAGCGTTTTATTGTCTCGGCCACTCCCTTTTCATCACCGAAGTTCGGCAGTGTTACGATTACCCCGTCAATCTTCTCACTCTTTTCTGCAAAAAGTGCAGCGCATTTCTTAGCATCCTCAAAGGTCTCAACCGCGCCGTACTTTGTCTGCTGCATTGACAGGGCAACCGAGTTGAAGCCGTTTTTCTGAAGCATCTCGAGTATATTCTTTCGTCCTTCTTTCGCCAACGCATCCGGGAAGAATCCTCGATTTCCAATGATTACTCCAAACATTGTTTTTTTCATTTTCGTCTCTCCTAAAAAAGCCTCAAGACATAAGGCTAAAGTTGACCGTAATAAGCGTTCTTGCCATGCTTTCGCAGGTAGTGCTTGTCAAGAAGGGCTTTGCTAATCGGCTTTTGTTCGGGATTTATATTTATAGTCCCAAGGGCCATTGTCGCTGTTTGCTCCAATACAACCATAGATTCAACGGCCGCTGCGGCATTGTTCCCCCAGGTGAAAGGGGCATGGTTGGCGACAAGCACCGCCGGCATTTTTGTTGGGTCAATACCGGTGAATCTCCTGACTATACACTTGCCCGTGTTTAGCTCATAATCACTTCGTATTTCATCCTCAGTCATCACTTCCGTGACAGGTATCGAGCCATAGAAATAATCTGCGCTCGTAGTACCAAAGCAGGGAATTTCCCGACAGGCCTGTGCCCACATAGTTGCATTGGGCGGATGAGCGTGGCATATACCGCCGATAGCTTTTAAGTTTCTGTAAAGTTCAAGATGTGTCGGCGTATCCGACGAGGGATTGAGAGTCCCTTCGATAATGTTACCATCCAAATCAAGTAATACTATTTTGTCGGGCGTAAGCTCATCGTAAATAACACCGCTTGGTTTGATGGCAATCACACCGTTTGAACGGTCTATTCCGCTAACATTGCCCCAACTATAAATGACGAGCTTCTGCTTTTGCAGTTCGACATTTGCATCATAGACAGCTTTTCTTAATTCTTCGTACACAATAAATCCTTGTAAGAATCTGCTTAAATGGTGAATAGCGAATTAGCTGCTCACCGCTCACCAATTAACCATTCACCAATCAACCACTCACCAATCAAACGCTGTCTTTGATATCTAAAAGCTCTTTCATAACGTTGGCCAATTTGCCGGACCAATTCGATAAACCAAAGGCATCGTGCAATTGCTTATAAAGGGCGTACAACTGTTGATAGACCTTATGATTTTCCGGCGCAGGTTGGTATGTGACATCTTTAATTCCACACATAGCGACCTGGGCATCGGAGAAATTATCATAGCCGTCAGCGTTTTTACCCGCCACTACGGCACCGGCGATACAGGCGCCCAGCGCACAGCTCTGGGCGGAACGTGATATCTTCATCTCCCTTCCGGTTACATCAGCGTAAATCTGCATAAGCAATGGGTTCTTTTCAGCGATTCCGCCGCAGTTTATTATTTCTGAAACTTTAACTCCGTATTCCTCAAATCTATTGATAATGGTAAGGGCCCCGAAAGCGGTCGCCTCTATCAGCGCCCTGTAAATCTCTTCCGGTCTTGTGTGTAACGTCTGCCCTACCAGTAATCCGGTCAATCTCTGGTCAACGAGTATTGTCCTGTTGCCGTTGTTCCAGTCCAGGGCCAACAAGCCGGACTGGCCCGGTTTGAGCTTTGACGCCTTTTCGGTCAGAGCTTCGTGAGAGCCCGCCGTTTTGCCGCCTGCCTGGATGTAATTGACGAACCAGTTAAAGATGTCACCTACTGCTGACTGGCCCGCCTCAAGTCCAAAGTAACCCGGCAGGATGGAACCGTCAACTATACCGCAAATTCCGGGTATATCCGCCAGTTTCCGGCCCGACTCGGACACGAGCATATCACATGTACTTGTGCCGATTATTTTAATCAGTTTACCCGGAGCAATACCGGAACCAACGGCACCCAAGTGAGCATCGAAGGCCCCTACCGCTACGGGGATACCGGCAGGTAATCCGAGTTTTTGCGCCCATTGTTTTGTAAGACTTCCTGCCTGAGTTTTTACGGTGAAGGTTTTTTTGTAAAGACGGTCGTAAAGCTCACCGAGTTTAGGGTCAAGCTTGGCAAGAAAGTCTTTAGCGGGCAGCCCCCCCCACTGCTCACCGAACATAGCTTTATGGCCGGCGGCGCAGCGGCTTCGTTTAACCATATCCGGCTGTGTAGTGTTCGTTAAAACCGCCGGGATATAATCGCAGCATTCAACCCAGCTATATGCCGCATCGAAGACCGCCGGGTCCCTTCGCAAACAGTGAAGTACCTTGCTGAAAAACCATTCCGATGAATATGTCCCGCCGCATTTGGCGAGGTATTCTGGATGTTCTTTTTGAGCTAATTCTGTTATCTCGGCTGCCTCAGCGTGTCCGGTATGGTCTTTCCACAGCCACGCACAGGCGTTTGGATTATCTTTGAATTCCTCTAACATACTCAATGGCGTGCCGTTTTCATCCACAGGGATTGGTGTCGAGCCGGTCGTGTCGATACCGATGCCTATAATCTGGTTGGTGTCAAAATCTTTATCGGCTTTCCTGGCTTCTGCGATTGCTGCTTTTATAGTGACCTCGATACCCTCTAAGTAATCAGCGGGGTTCTGCCTTGCCAGATTATGGTCAGCCGAATCAAGAATAATGCCGGCTTCGCCCGTTTCATATTCATATACTGCCGTTCCTGATTCATTGCCGTTACTAACATCAACCAATAGTGACCTCACAGAGTTGGTCCCGTAATCCAGCCCGATTGTATATGCCATAATTCGCCCTCTTAATTGATAATTTTATCCGCTGCTGATGGTAAGTGCTTTTACCTTATCTGTCAAGTGTTCAATCTAACTTTGAAAAACTCCGAATTTTACGAAACAATTCAGCTCACTATCTGCAATAAATGGCACGTAACAAACGTCTATTAGGACAGAGAGAATGCTAAATAATACGAAGGAATAGAACAATGAAAGATAATCGTTACTTAAAACCAGCATGGACACATAATGGCTCCGTAAAAACAGACCTTCCCTTAACGGTAATCGGAAAGAAACGAAGAAAAATAATAGATGCCTTAGGCGCAGGCCAGCTCTTTTGTGTCGGCAAAGTTTATATACGGACCCACAACGGCTCAGTAAGGATAAGGTGACGGTTTGAGTTAATTAATGTTAACTGAAGTCTACATACCCCATTTAATGGCTTATTTTGTTAGGATGTCACCTTTTAAATATAGGAAATGTTAGCAGATTTTCACCGAATTTTCAGCGGACCGGACAGTGGAGATTGCATGCAATGATTGCGCTCTATTTGCCACCCTCAGTTTAGTTCCTCAGCTCTTGGGCTACGGTCAGATAGTAATTCCGTCTCGTTGCCGTTAGCAACTGCTCAGCAAGAGCTTCCAGGGCGTGTGCATGATATGAAAGAGAGCCTCTTTATATACTCTCCGACATTACCTCACGTCACAACGAGAGATCGCCCAAAAGGCCAGCACGGCTAAAATCAGATTCCACAGTGAGAGCCCGGCCAGATCCAGCAACGCCTCCTGCGTATTGTGAGGGAGGTTGGGACTGCTTTCGGCAAAGTGGGGAAAGTCGGATTTGTCGCCCTCGTACTCTTGCGGACGGGGGGAGCTGATGTCGAAGTATTTCTCATTGACCGTGACACTTCTGCCGAAACTCCAGTGGGAGGTCCCAACGAGCCGTCCGACTTTCTCTAATATGTAGCTGTCGTAGATAGCGGAATACGCTTCGGCATCCTTCAGAAATCTCTCCTCACGCCTCGGACCGGTATCGGCCAGACTCTCAGAGGCAAACTGAAACAGGGCCGTAGGAGAAAGTCGGGACAGGTTTCTTGCTACATTGGCCCGATGCTTCATTGCGTTCTCGTAAACTGCATAGTGATTTCGTACGTCCTCTTGACCTTCCTCAAAGGCTTTGTCCGTTTCTCTCTTGACAGCCTCGTCGGTGGTCAGTTCTCCACGCTCTATTCGTTCCGTGACTTTATCAATTCTGGCCCAGACCTGTTCCTGAAGGATGGGCCCTACTTGTCTGGTGGTTTGGAACTCGCTCGGAGCGCTGGTCAGCTTATTCGACAGGATTCCCGAGACGTTCGGAACGACGACCACGAAGAGAATCCATACCGAAAGCAGGATCAGAAGGACCACGGATGAACGCCCAACCAGGGATGAGACAAACAAGCCCAGGAATGCAAAAATGGAAAGGTAGAAGAAGGCCAGGAGGATCATCAGGCCGATACGTGGGATTACAGACAGGCTCAACGCCTGGGGTAAAAAGATGCTGACAATAGACAGACTTACCAGACCTCCTAAGATTAGAGGAATACCGGTCGTGAGTATGATCGAAATATATTTTGCAATCAACAACTGATTTCGCCTTAGAACATTGGACAATACCAGGCGCAGCGTACCGATTTCTTTTTCACCGGAGATACCTCGAAAAGCCAGCAGCAAGACATATAGACTGAAAACAACTTTGATGATGAACGCCCAATCCAGTTCGGGGACAAATGGCATCTTGAAGTTCTTCGGGCCGGCCGGCAAAGGGGTCAATTTGCCTTTTGGCCCAAGCGAGTAGCCGGGAGGCTGGTATTTCGACCCTCCATCAGCCAGAAGTACTAAGGGATTGGGGTGCATGTACAAGGAAGTCTGTACTGTGCTCGGGTTCTGTGCAATCCCCGTCACTCCATCGCTATATCGGGTCATCTGCTCACGGTGCTTCTTCACAGAGACCCATCCATTCATGCCGAAAAGCAATATGCTTAGGATGATCAACATGAGGAACTGCAAACTCTGCAGGTGTTCCTGGATTTCCCGTCTTATGATGGCGGTCATGGGTTTATCCTATATCTTTTTTCATGAAGACCGTATGGGCCGCAACAAAGAAAACAACGCTAAGTAAAAACAGAATGCTCCACTGCGGCATTGTGCTCACGATACTCTCGGCTGTTGATTTTGTTGTATAAGTAAATTCCGGAAGTTTGAATTTCTTGAAGGCCTCAACATCCGTGTAGCGCAGTTCCCATCGCTCTAAATACCTGTACCAATACCGTTCGACACCTTCCATTAAGCTGTCGAATTCTCGAATATCCGTTCGGGCCAGACGCTGCATGATGCTGTCATACAGTACCGAAGGAGACAACAGACCGATTTTCTGAGCAAGGTGAATCTGGCGTGTTAGTTCCTGGCTGTATTCGCTGTTGACGCGGCTGAAAAGCTCTGTGCGTTTGGCATCGAGTTCGAAGTTTTTATGGCTAAGCTCTTTGTCACGTCCACCTGCTTCGACCATCTTGATAAATGCCTCTTCAGTCTTTTTGTACTCCTGCTCATAGGGCTCGAAAATGGCTCTTCTGCGGTCGGCAAGCTCTTCTTCACTGGGTAGTTTTATTAAGTGCTGGGATAAGATGGCGCTTAGGTTGGGGTAAATTACAATGACAACTATCCAGATTTGCAGAAGCACTAACAGCGCAACCGAAGGCCGGTTGATGATTGTGGAGACCATGAGGCTGAGTGTGAAGAAGGTCCCGAGATAGAGGGCTGATACCACCCACATTCCCAAAATACGCACCGATGATTCACTGTCCAGTGAGATGGCCGGATGTAAAATCATAATAAGCACGGCGGTAAGGGTGGCGATTGTCAGGGAACCGAAAATGACGAAAAGGCCCCCAAGAAATTTCCCAAAGAGAAGTTTACCTCTGGGCAGAGCATTAGCCAGGGCCAGCTTCAGTGTCCCCTGGGTCCTCTCTTCAGCAATGCTGTTATAGGCTAAGAAGATGACCATCAGGCTCAACACGACACGAACCACAAAGGCGAAATCCACCGATGCAAAACCGGAAATATACCGGTGATGTTGACTGAAAGATTCGCCCATATATCCCGTGGCCTGAATGGGACGATACGTGAAGCTGATTTGGATCCGGCTGCCCAATTCCCTGTCTTTGCCTTGAACGAGAGTGCAGAGAAGCTGTGGTTTGCGGAAAATATCGACGGCGATGCTTTGTATTTTCAAGCTCTGTTGGGCATCCAGATAATCCTGCTGCCTCTGCCGGTAATCGCCGATGTTGATAAATGTGCTGATGCCAACTAAGACCACCGTCAGACAGAGTCCGATGAGGAACTTGGAGGATTTGAGGTACTCTAATATTTCGCGTTGTACGATCGCCTTCAGCATCTGCTCTCTGCCAATAAAGGGCACGTGTCAACCGACATATCTAATATACATTGCATTGAAACAGTCCTGCACGCCATAAATCCCATAATACCAGAATTTCATTTGAATTTCGACAATCTAATCGGCCGGTGCAACGCCTCAAGCTGTCCCAAAATATCGAGAACTGTAGAGCGTTAATTTAGCCGGAAACTAAAGTACAAATAAAGACCAGGCACCAGACCTAAAACCACGACAGTCAACGGAATAAGGTATATGCTGAGAAGCAAGATCAATAATTTGTTGCGTATAGTCATCTTTTGTCTCGATAACGTACAGGATGAATCGACTGGAAACTTGTTATACAAATGGTGTATTCAGCTCGCGCGCCGTCGTTTGTGTGTCTTACGATATGTCAAAAACCTTTGTTAGTTGCGTAATTTCAAAGACCTTTCGGAGGCTGGGCTCCAGATTACATAGTCTAAGCTGACCGCCGTGTTCGGTTATCCTCTTGTGGACTCTTATCAAAAGACCTAACATGGCGGATGTCATGAATCTCACATTGGCAAAATTCATAACCATTTGCTTATCCTTATTTTTCTCAATTATCGGCTCTAAAGATTCTTGAAGTTCCCTAATCTGTTCTTCGTTGAGGATATTCTCGTCGTTAAATGTCACAATGGTGAATTCCGAGCCATACTCGACTTTTATTCTTGTCTGTTCATCTTCCATCGCATCTCCTTATAATGGAATTGTTTGAACTGTTGGTATCGTTTTTTCCATGGATTTTGCTATTGGGCAGAAATTATCAGAGCGTTAGTTTAACCAGAAACTAAAGTACAGATACAGACCGAGCACAAGACCTAAAACCACGACAGTCATCAGAACCTCTACAAGGCCCCAGCTTTCGCGGCGTTCTTTCTTTTGTTCAGGTGTAATAGTGGCGTAGGTCAGACCGACAATTTGTTCGTATTTCGGCGGAGCAGTCAATAGTGAGACTCCGACTATCACCACAATACTTATTAACAAAAGCCAGCCTGAAGCAAAAAGGAAGTTGTATTGTCCAATACCGACAAGCCAGTCAGGCGATGTAATCACGGGATCATTGCCACCTGTAAGGGCCTGCAGGGCCAGCTTGCCCATCCCCGCGACAAAACCAATCGCCAGACCTGCCACCGCACCTTGGCCGTTAATCCGCTTAAAGAAAAGACCAAGCAGGAAGACCGCCGTAATTGGCGGTCCAAGATAGCTTTGAACATCCTGTAGATACCTGTATAATCCCCCCTGGGAAACGCGCTGCATCACGGGAATCCAGATTATCCCCATCACGACCACGACCACCGTTGCGATTCGACCTACCGTAACGAGATGCCGTTCGGAAGCCTTCGGATTTATCTTTTCATAAATATCAATGGTAAACAAAGATGCACAGGAATTAAAAAGTGATGACAGAGAGCTCATCAATGCTGCTAACAGCCCCCCCACCACCAGGCCGCGCAAACCCGCCGGCAATAAAGAGCTTACCATAACCGCGAAGACCTTATCCCCATCAAGTACTTCCTGGCCGTTGGTCATTTTCATGGGAATTGGAATAAGTCCTTTTTGATGCAGAGCATAACCGATAAGGCCCGGAACAAGAAAAATCATCACAGGCCAAACCTTCAGGAAGCTGCCCCAAAGAGCGCCACGGCGGGCATTCTTAAGGTCTTTGGCCGATAGCGCCCTTTGTACAATATACTGGTCCGTACACCAGTACCATATCCCGATTATAGGTGAAGCGATTAATATACCCAGCCATGGGAAATTCGGGTCTGAATTTGGCCGCCATAGCGCAAAATTCTCAGCATTCGCGCGGCATATTGTCTGCAGCTCGCCCCAGCCGCCGAGCTTACTCAGGCCAAAAATTGTAATAAAGACTGAACCGAGTATTAAAATAAACGTTTGGATAGTGTCGGTATAAACCACGGCACGCAGACCGCCCGCAACGGTATAGATACCCGTAAGGACAACCGTTAATAGTGCCCCTATCCAGAACGCATCAAGAACGAAGTTTTCCGTAATCGGTACTTGAATCTCCGGCAAAAGTACATTGAACACTACACCTCCTGCGTAAACTGTCACTGATACCTTTGTAAAAACATACGCCACAAGTGAGACGATTGTTAATATCCAGCGGGCCGTCGCATTAAATCGCTTCTCAAGAAACTCCGGCATGGTAAATACCTTCGAGCGGTAATAAAAAGGCACAAATACCCAGGCCAACATTACCACTACCCAGGCGTGCAATTCCCAATGGGCCATCCCCATACCGCTGGTGGAGCCTTGGCCGGCTAATCCGACAATATGCTCTGAGCCGATATTTGAGGCAAAGATTGATGCCCCAACCACAAACCACGGCATATTTCTGCCCGCAAGGAAGTAATCCGTCGATGTCCTTTGTTTCTGCAGAACCACCCACCAGACAATTACTAACATAATACCGAAATAACCTGCAATTGCAATCCAATCTAATGCCTCAAAACCGCCCATAACTTACTCCTTTTAAGTATGTGTTAAAATGTTTCTTGACGCAATTCTCGAACAGGAAGTCTTCCATATAAGCTCAAGTACAGAAAATTTCAAGATTTTTCCATTTTTCTTTAATAAAAGCCGACACAATGTACTTCTAAACTTATGAACGTTCCGTGAGCCGGTTTTAGCAGCTCTTGGTGGGCAACAAAAAGGGCTGCAAGTGTTATACTCACAGCCCTTCAGTTCGGTGATACGAATTGTACTTTATGTCCTGCGTTTTCCCGCCGCTGCTGCCGTCTATCACCGCCAGCTTGGTTTATTACTCCACTGTTGGTGGGCCGTTGTAGTTCCAGCAACTGATGTAGTACTTCCAGGAACCATCAGCCTGTCTCTTGAGGACTTCCAGGCCTTTGCCGTCGAACGTAGTTGTCTGGCCGCCCTCCTTGGGCGTCAAAGATAGGGACCAGTCACACCAACCAAATACCCAGTTGCCGATTACCTTAGCTTCCTGGGGATAGATGGGGCACACGATGTTGAACTGAGTCAAGACGGGTTCTATTGCTGCCCGGATCTGCTCTGATCCGATGCGTGTGGGGGCATCGGGGGGTATTTGCACCCCGTCATCGGTGTAATTGGCCACGTAGAGATCAACATCTCCCGTCTCAACGGCGAGCGTGTACAGGTCACACATATCCTTGTAAATGGCGTCGGCGTCGACAATACCGTCGCCGTTGAAGTCGACAACAGGAAGGGTGACAAGTTTATAGTTTTTAAAGAAATTCCAGATTTCTACACTGGCATTAATATCTTGGTTTGTATTACCAGCTGAGTAACCAGGTGGACCAGCACCAGGCCAGGTATGCCCTCCATTGATCACCTTGTAATAGACTACGTTACTATTGTCGGAACAGTTTGTATAAGTAATCTTTTCGACCGTACAGCCATCTGTCGGATCTAAATCCGGCAATATGCTGGCCTCAGCCTGATTGCAATCATTGAAACTAGTCCAGTAACTTAAAGTCTGATCTACTGAAAACCAGCCCGTACTGCCATTTATGGGCACCCACGGATCACTTGTGCCATGGATCTGAAGAACCGGAACTGTACGAATCGGATTGCAAGACTCTGCAGTAGATGTTGAAATAACCCCGCCGACAGATGCTATGGCTGCAATACGATGACTCAGTTGGCAGGCCAGTTTATATGACATAATACCACCGTTGGAATAACCACAGGCATAAACCCTTCCAAGATCAATGCTGTAATCATTACTCATGGTGTCAATCAAAGCATTGATAAATCCAACATCATCGACATTGGGAGTCGGCCAACTAGGATTGTCTCCAATTCCGCTATTCCAGTTAGGGATCGCACTGGGGTAAACAACTATAAAATCAGAGGCATCAGCGACTTGATTCAGCTTCGTATAATTCATTCCCTGCTGAGCAGTCCATCCATAGCAGTGCAGATAAATCACCAGGGGAAGATTTATGCTGCCAGTATAGTTGTTGGGCAAGTACACCATATAGTTTCTGAGACGCCCCTCAAAGTCAAAGCTGCCTGTTTGAATTTGAGCATGTAAGATTGATTGGGAAGCGAATAAAAGAATTACAAAAACAAAGATCATTCGCCGTGAGGAAATACGTAATGAAGAACATTGAATATTGTGTATCATTTTACCATCCTTTCAAAAATTGTTAATATTTTTCATGTCGCACACTGTGTGCAGCTTTGTTCATAGCGGTTCTTTTGCTGAAAAACCGACTCTTTGAACTCGCGGGTTCTACTATTAAAAACGGGAAATAGACGAGAACATGCCGATTTGCTTGAAATTTTTTCGAAAATTGGTATAATCTATTATAAAATCTTTCAACTGTGGAGGTTAGCAAAGGTTGATGTGCAATTTCGACCAAAAGACGCAGGAATTGGTTATTCTGGCCAAGGATGGTGATGACTCTGCTTTAGAGCAGTTGTGTAGGGTTTACGGCGAGCGGGTACGGCGAATAATTCGGCTTCGCATGGGCAAGGAGATTCGCCCCAGGATGGATTCGATGGATTTGGTCCAGGATGCTCTTATTCTGGCTTTGGGGGGTTTAGGAGACTTCACATATAAGAACGAGGGTGATTTTCTGCGGTGGTTATCGAGAATAACCCAAAACACACTCCGCGACAATTTAGACAAACTATATACTGAAAAGCGTGATATTCGCAAAGAAGTTCGACTTGAAAACTATGGGCCAACTACCGGTGGCGGATTCGTTGGAAATCCCGGCCCCATCGAGGCTACCACGCCGAGCGTAATTATGTCCAAAAAGGAAGATTTGGATAAGCTCGAAAAAGCAATAGACCAACTGAAACCCGACTATAGAGAAGTGATAGTCTTATCGAAGATCGATGGACTATCCTACAAAGAGATAGGAGATAGACTTGACAAAAGTATAGATTCGGTGGGACACCTGCTCTCGCGAGCGATGGTGGCGCTCACCGAGGCCTTCTGGGCGATTTGATGACGACTATGGACGACAATAACAAAGAGAGTAGTTTTAAAGAGGCTGTTCGGCAGTTCGTCGAGATGCATTTGCAAGGTACCGCACCCGACATAGAAGAACTCGTTAGCAAATACCCGGAGTTTGAGCATCAAATTAGACAGAAGGTAAAAGAGTTCCATAAAGTTGACTCTTTATTTGATTCTCTTGTCCAGGCGGGCGAGACCGACTTTGAAGATACAGAAACCGAGCCCGATCTTGTCGGACAAAAAGTCGGAAGCTTTGAAATAATAGAGATGATTGGTCGTGGAGGAATGGGTGTGGTCTATCTGGCTCGTGATACCAAGCTCGACCGCTCTGTTGCCATCAAGAGCATTCCCCCAAAACTTATAGGAGATTCGACTACGCGGACACGTTTCAGGCGTGAGGCCAGACTCTTAGCCTCGTTGAATCACCCGAATATCGGTGCTATTCACGACATCATTGAGCAGGATGAGGGTGTCGATTATTTAGTTCTCGAATATGTCCCGGGCCAGACTTTGGCCCAACGTATAGCTTGTGAACCGCTCAAATTGGAGGAGGCCTTTTCAATTGGTCAGCAAATCGCCGAGGCAGTCTCAGTGGCGCACGAGAAAGGTGTCATCCATCGTGACCTCAAGCCCGGCAATATCAAGATCACTCCGGAAGGAAAGGTCAAAGTGCTGGACTTCGGCCTGGCCAAGGCCTCCGGCAGTCAGGACAAAAATCAAAGTACTGACATCACTCAGCCCGGCCGTGTAATAGGCACGCCGGCCTATATGTCTCCGGAACAGGCACGCGGCAATCAAGTCGATCACCGCAGCGATATATGGTCCTTCGCTTGTATATTGTACGAGATGCTGACCGGTCACTCGCCATTTGAGAGTGACACTGCCACAGACACCCTGGCACGCATCATCGAACGCCAGCCCAATTGGCAGGCTCTGCCGCAGCAAACCCCTGCAAATATCAGGGTCATTCTTCGCCGCTGCCTGGAGAAGGATCCGCGCTGGCGACTTCAGCACATCAAAGATGCAGCTATTGAAATCAGAGAAACACTGAACTTACTGGCGGCCGGAATAGAGGCGCCAGTCCGAACCCGGTGGCCGGAGAAATTGCTGGCCGGCCCCGGCCGGATAAAGTCGCTGGCTGTACTGCCGCTGCAGAACCTGACCGGCGACCCGGAGCAGGAGTACTTCGCCGACGGCATGACAGAGGCGCTGATCGCCAACCTGGGAAAGATCGGGGCGCTGCAGGTAAGGTCGAGGACATCGATCATGCAGTACAAGGATGTCAAGAAGCAGCTGCCGGAGATTGCGAGAGAATTGAATGTAGATGCGGTGGTGGAAGGTTCAGTGATGCGTGTCGCCGAGCAGGTGCGGATCACGGCGCAGTTGATACATGCGCCGACAGACACGCACCTCTGGGTTGACAGCTACGAGCGAGACCTGCGCGACATCCTGACCTTGCTAAGCGAGGTGGCACGAACCATTGCCCGCCAAATCGAGATTACAGTAACACCCGACCAGGAAGCGCGACTGGCGGCAAGGCGCCCGGTCAACCCCGATATGTATGTTGCATATCTCAAGGGGATGTTCCACTTGAACAAAATGACACCGGAAGGAACCAAAAAAGGCCTGGACTATCTCCGCCAGGCAATCGAAAAAGACCCGGAGTATCCCCTGGCGTACGGCGGGCTGGCGCTCGGTTACGCCGCGAGTGCTCATGCCCCTGGAGCTCCACCGGACGCCTTCACACGAGCTGAGGCGGCAGCACTCAAGGCGTTGGAGCTGGACGACACTTTGGTCGAAGCCCACGCCGCTCTCGCCCAAATCAAGTTATACAGAGATTGGGACTGGGAGGCTGCGGGACAGGCATTACAGCTTGCCCTGAAACTCAACCCCAGCCTGACCCTGACTCGCGCCCAATATTCGTACTATCTCCTGCTCTTCGGACGCACGGATGAAGCTTTGGCAGAATTGAGACGAGTCCAGGAGGTGGATCCGCTCGTACCCCTCTGGCCTGCGTGGCAAGGATGGCAGTATTGGTGGGCAGGGCAATACGAGGAGGCGATCAACGAAGCCCGGAAGTCACTCGAACTGGATTCCGATTTCGTGGTCGGGCTGTATGTCCTGGGAAACGCCTATGCAGCAAAGGGGATGTATGAGGAGGCTATCAAAGCACACCAGAGGGCGGGTGTGCTCAGCCGTGATTGGAAATCTGGTCTCGGGCTTACCTATGCGCTGGCTGGCCGGCGGGATGAGGCGCGGCTGGTATTGGCTGAATTGGAAGCCGATTCCACGACTTGGGATACCTGGTTTATGGCTCAGATCTATGCCGTCCTGGGCGAGAAGGATGAGGCATTCCGATGGCTCGAAGCGGCCTACGGCCCACCCCACCATCCATACCTGCCTTGGATCAGTCACCCTCCTGCTTTCAAGCCCTTGCACGATGACTCGCGCTTCGGCGACCTGCTGCGCCGCATGAACTTGCCGGAGTAGATAGGTTCGAGCCCAAAGGCCCGGATTTCAAACACGGGCGGTCAAAAAAAGTTCTTTTTTGTCCATTTTTTTGTTGACATTGTTTGTAAATACGTTAAAATACGCCTATGTTAGCCAGCAAGCTAACATAAACCGCCAGTAGGCGAAGATGATATTTCAGTTTGCATGTCGTAAGCCACCGAGTGGCAAGGACTTAGAGCCAGCCAGCCCAGCCAATGAACCAATGTCGCAGATCCGCCGTCGTATGGCGGAACCAATTAACCATGAACTATGAACAATGTACTACGAAATACGCTTCAAAGCCTGTCTTCTGTCATCTGTCTTCTGTCATCTGTCGTCTGTCAATTGCCCTCTACATCTGTCGAGAACCCTCTACAAATCAGCTCTTTTTATGCAAAACAAACCCAATCTTGTCCACCGTAGGCGGATTGCAAATGAACGTAAGCTCATTATTAACAAGTGATTATGAAAATAAACGCAATTGGACACTTGGTCAAAACAAACCCAATTCAAACCCAATCAAACCCAATTTAAAAAGAGCCAAAATGAATATAAACTCACTTATAACAAAGGATTACAGAAAAAAAGATGATTTCGAAGTCCGAATAAACAAACCCAATTTCTTCAAAGGCCCAAAATGAGCGCAAACGTCTTTATTACAAAGGATTATGAAAATGAAACCGCCTTCAGGCTCCAAAAAACAAACCCAATCAAATCCTGTCCTGAGCGCATTGAGTTTACCCTGAGTGTAATCGAAGGGAATGGGCCAATCTGTATTCTTGCCGTTAGTGCAGGATTTATATATACTCTACCTGCTTGCTGGCATTAGAAAATAACCGCTATGGAAAGTTCCGGTTTGAAAAACTTAAGGGGGCCTCTAAAAATTGCTTTTGTTACGAGAACGTACGAAATTTTCTCCGGCAAGGCGGAAGGTCAAAATCGCCGCAGGCATAGTCAAAGCTATGTCGAGGACGCAGTTTGGCCTGACAACGCCGCCGGCGGACATTGCTGCCGTTCGCAGTAAAAATGAATTTTTACAGGTTCCCATAATTTTAGGTGATTATTGCTGATGAAAAAACTTGTGCTTATGGCCAAACGGAACGGAGCTCGTAAACCTCCAGAGATTTTACCTCAGTATTTCCGCCTTTTGTGAAAATTTCCAGTGACTTTGAGTTATGGGCAAGGATCACACCCATCGGCATATAGACTCTGCCGTCGTTACCGAATATTTCAATTGAAGTGCGATCCACCAGAAGTTCCAGGCGGATTTTACTATCGGCCGGTGTTAAAGGAGCTGTTTTTTTCTGACAGGACAATTCCTGTTTTTGAAAATTATAAACGACCGGAATATCACGAATGACAAATCCGGTTTCCTGTACATCATCATTAACTTGAAGCTCAACGAGAATATGAAACAATTCACCCGAAAGACCTGAAAGCAAATTGTCTCCCGGCTTTAAGATTTTGTTTTTCCATTGGTGTTTACGCTTATGAAGTTTTTCAATTTCGCGTATTGGTCTGGCAAACATCCGAAGTCCTTCTTCAGTTGTCCGCAGAGACAGTGTCACCGGGAACAGCATCATCTGGTTGAACGGCATCTCAGGCATCGCCACCCTGCCCCAGGCCATCTGGATACGTCGGTCGTCATTTTTGGAAATGTTATTGAATGTCTGAGAGGCGTAGAAGCAATTGCCGTAATGGAAAGGGACCGGCCCTGCCTGGCTCTTAAATTGCCTGCCGTCGAAACTGCCAATCAAGTATTCCCCACTGCCGCCGTACAATATCCATTTGGATTCCCGCGAAGCGGGGCCCCTCTTGTTATTTTCATCATCATCGACCGGCAGCTCAAACAGTTCAGGGCACTCATGAAAGCACTTCAGCTCGCTCTGGAATTCCCACGATTTCAAATCTCCGGATGTGAGAAATCCCATCGTGCGTTTATCCAGATACAGTGCCATCACCCACTGTCCGGTCGGTTTATGCCAGATAACTTTTGGGTCCCGATTGCTCCCATTGATGTGGCCCAGAATGGGATTGCCCTCATAGACTTTCCAGGTTCTGCCGCGGTCATTGCTGTAGGCGATTGATTGAGTGAAGGGTTGTCCTTTTGACATGGGATTTGTTCCGCCCGCAGAAGTGTAAATACATACAATTACCTTCTCATCGCCTGTCTTAAATCCTGCCGTATTATTTACATCGACTACTGCCGAACCGGAAAAAACTGTCCCCAGACGGTCTGGGTGTATCGCATCGCCTAATTCGTTCCAATGGACCATATCTTTACTGACCGCATGGCCCCAGGTCATATTACCCCACTTCCAGCCGTAAGGGTTATGTTGATAAAACAGATGATACTCCCCATCATAATAGACCATCCCGTTGGAATCGTTATTCCAGCCCCGGCGGGAGGTGAAATGAAACTGCGGCCGCAGCTTCTCCCGATACAGATTCTCCTCACCGATAAAAGTATCTGCCTGATAAATAGAATCAAAACCTTTGCTTTTGGTTGGCTCATACTTATCTATGCTCAGAATAGCTTTTTTCCCTCTAAACTCTTTTATATCCAAAAACACCCAGAAATCAGCTTCATCAGGAGCCAGTTCGATTTCAAATTCCCGGACCACCTTGCCATCGATAACGAGACTTATCAGGCGTTTATCGGCTCCGTTCTTGACAGGAAAGTTTAAATATTTCTTCTCCAGCAAAAAATCCCGGCTCTTATCTGCTTTCAAAACATCCTCCTGAGCGTTAATGGTACTCAGACAACTAAACACCGCCATAAAAATACTCAACAATAACTTTTTCATCATATCGCCTTTCTCGAACTGAGTGGTTAATTGGAAGTTGAATACTCACCACTCACCACTCACCACTCACTAATCCATCGTGGATATTGACCATCTATCAAAGGACCACGCTCAACGCCCTGCTGAAGAACTGAGATAGGGGAGATTATCGATATTGAGCGTGTCGCCCACTTCTTGTTGCAGCTCTTTCAGCTTTCTCCTTAGCTTCCTTATCAAGCCGGTATAGGCTGGGTCGTCCGCAAGGTTGTTCATTTCCAGAGGGTCGGCCTTGAGATTGTAGAGGAGGGTTTTACCGATTTTCGGATAGTAAATCATTTTGTAACCATCTGTGCTGATCATCCTCTGCAGGTCTATATAACCGCCGTAAATTGCATCGTAACTGCTGTTGGCTCTGCCGTCGATAAGTGGAATTAAGCTCTTGAACTGAACGTGTCCGGGCTTCTTAACACCTGCAAGTTCCAGTGTTGACGGCATGATGTCCTGAAGATATACAGGAGCATCTATCTTTTTGTTCTTCGGAATGCCGGGTCCGTTGACCATCAGCGGAGCTCTGACGCTGTGGTCATACATGTTTTGTTTTCCCATCAGACCGTGATGGCCGACCGCCAGTCCATGGTCGGCCGTAAAAAAGATATAAGTGTTGTCGGCTTTGCCGGTCTTTTCCAGGGCATCCAGAATGACACCGACCTGAGTGTCCATGTGGGTGATTATCGCGTAGTATTCCTGACGATTTACTTTGACGGCGTATTCACTGCGGGGGAAGGGGGCGATACTTTCATCTCTCTGCTTCTTGCTTAAGCCGATTGAGTCTTTGTACGGATATTCCGGCAGGAAATTGGCAGGGACTTTCACTTTGTCCAGCGGGTACTTGTCCACGTATTCCTTTGGAGATTGTCTGGGGTCATGCGGGGCGTTGAAAGCAAGATACATAAAGAATGGTTTTTCGCTCTTTGAAGCGTTTTCGAGAAACTCCAGCGCGTTGTCTTTGAGGACTTCGCTCCAGTGTTTACCGCCCTTCCAGTAACCACCATTTCTCATATCCCACGGTTTCCATAGGTCCGGTATTCCCTCTATAGGTCGGTTGTACCCCAGCGGGGTTTGATTGGGCATCCCAGGCCGGACGTCTTTGACGTAATCGAATATGTCTTCCGGCTTGATACCTTTAACGTGCCATTTGCCGCTCATATAAGTATCGTAGCCGGCTTGCTTCATATACTTCGACCAGAACCTGCCGGCTTTGGTCTCTTCCTTCAGCTTCGGCTCGAGCGCTTTTGCTATCCACAGGAACCGACCCGTATTGAGCATCGTTCGGCTGGCCACACACACTGCTCCCAGCCAGGAACCCATATTGTATGCATGCGTAAAAGTAACGCCGTTTCGAACAAGCCTATCAAGGTTCGGCGTTTGTATTTCGTCGCAGCCCATTGACCGTAGCGTTTCAAAGCACTGGTCGTCGGCAAAGATGAACAGAATATTCGGCTTGCTTCGTTCCTTTGCAAAAGCGGATACTTCCGGCAGCGATAAGGCAATAAGTCCAAGTCCAGCATTCATTAAAAAACCACGTCTTGTGCAAATGTATTCACTCATCGTATGACCTCCCGAACGAACACTATTTCTTTTCCCAAATCATATTACACCTGTATCTTTCTGTACAGAAATAATCATTAGATACACAGACATCGCCAATAGCTGCCTTACCTTGGAACATTTGTACCAACCCGAATTGCATGTACCGTTTCGTCATAAAGCACCTCGACGTTTTTTCCATTAAGCACAACTTTGTTCGGTTTCACCACCGCCCTCAACATTACATTCATCGTAGGTTGTCCTTCCAAGTGCACTTGCATTTCCTTGCCCGGCACGAAAACGGTATAAACCTTTGATAGTGAATCGAGCACGACTTTACCGTTCTTGCGGAGGTAGCTGCCGCAGGCAACAAAGCACCGCACCACTGAATCCGGGTCATTCTTCTCGTCCCCTTTGTGACGGGTGATTGCAATTATATACGCATCGGTATCCCAGCCGTCAATCGCATTACAACTATTGCGATGCATCTTTCGGCCGTCCGCCCGAAGATTCAGATACACATCAGTAACCATTTCTCCTTCGCTGAGCCGAACACCTATCGCGTCGTTAATTTTTAATCGCTCAATTTTGACTGCGGGCTCTTCACCATTAGACCCAAACGGCAGCACAGCCGTTATGAACTTATTCTCCCGTCCAGTTCTTTCAGGCGAAAAAGCAAGGTATGTAACCTCCGTATCAGGCCTGTGGTCTTTTAGGCCTTTCTTTTCGGTTACTTTAATTTCTTCCGGAAACAACGGCATTACGACCGCACGGGCATTCCCATTCGACAGCAATATCTTCTGGTCTTTTTTGTCCGCCTTGTCCTGATAATGCAGCAGCCATTCGAGCTGGCCTGTCTCGTAGGTTCGGACATCATCGAATATCAGTATCACACTACCAATCCACAAGAAATGACGGTAATTGCGTGAGAACTTCCACGACGTCGGTCCGGTAGCATCAGCGAAAATATATCTAAGCCCCGCCGTATCCATCAACCTGTGTATCCGACCGGGCGTTACTGTCCCGCGGTCGCCGTTGCCGCAGTCTTCAGAATTCTGTCCGTGACCGTCGCTCAGGATAACATTGTGGGCCTTGCTGTGACGGTAATAGCTCGTATACTCCCTTCTGCTGTAAGAGCAATTGCCGGAATCGATAATTAGGGGCTCACCGTTATGAAACAAAATAAAAGACCCCGCATCAGGATGCGCATGGTTCCACGCAAAGCCCGACTTTACCGCTAACATCGTCGCATCATCCTGCCACGACGAGCGAAGGATTGCCCAGCCGATATCCTGATACAGCATCGACTGCACAAAATCATTCCCAAGAGATTCTCGTGGACGCAACTCATAATAGACCAGCCCCACCGGGTCACCCAATCCCGAATCGGTCCGATTTAAATACCAATGATATTGAGGCTTATCATAGCCGTTGGCAAGCAGCATTCGCACAGTTCGTGCCCCCGTTGTGCGCAGACTGCTGTCACCGAAATTCACCGACATTATCGAATCCGAAGTCGGATAGCACGTGTGAACAAAAAAATCACCTGCCTCCTCCAGCAATGGTATATCAGGCGACGATGATTTGCCGAACACATTCGAGTAGGCCAGCCGAAAAAGCAAATACTCCGACAGCGCGTAATTGGCATAACCGACGCTCTCGTAAAAGGCCCCGTTCTCATCGAAGTTGGCCGTCTTATTTTGCAGGACATTTCCGTTATAGTAAAACCACTCTGGAAAAGCTTGTGAAACACGCTGGACCCACAGCTCAGCGTGTGGCGCATCATCCAATAGTGACAATGCCGCCAGACCGGCCATCGAAACGCAAACACTCCACCAGTTATGCCCCATGGAATCCAGCGCATGAATGCGCTTTTCACCCAGAATCCAGTCATCTAATGTAGGCCCAATACCCAGCCGAATCATAGACCCGGCGATGTTCTTTTTTTCTTCCGCCGAGAGAAAATCATAAATGCTGTCGTATCCCACTGCATAACCATAGCAAAACCTGGCCGTGTTCAGCTCCGAATGCCACGGCGGGTCCCGATGCGCATCACCGGCCCATCTTCTCAGATGTCCATAATGGATAAGTGCATCTCTGAGTTTCTTTGCATAGCGTCTTTCACCGGTCATCTGATAAGCCAGCCCCAGCGTTCCTCCCATGTCGGCAATCTGACTACTCGGCCGACTGTAGTTGCCGTGCTGTCCGGTGCCGCCCTCGGCATATTCCTTTGATACAAGCTTCTCCTTAAGCAGCTGATTCGCACGACCGAGAAGCTTGTCCCGGGCCTCGCTGAATATGTCGTCTTCGGCAATGCGTTCACGCAAGCGCTCCAGCTTCTCAGCAGTGAAGAACAGCATCGGACGGGACAATTGCCGCTTCGGTTTGGACAACGTAACCATACGCTCATGGTCAACATTTTGTGCAAATGCTCCGGTAGCTAAACCTAAAAGTAATATGGCGCTCGCAATAAGAACAGCAGTCTTACTACGCATTTGAGATTTTGGAAATTTCATTGAAATCCTCCAGGAGACTAATTGAGTTTCAATATAAATCTGATAAATCAGATTTATCTGTGCAAAGCCGGAACCGTACTTATCTGTCCCAATATTCTTCGATTACTTTTTGAATATGAGGATATTTATCATCTGTTTCATTGTACTTCTTTCTTAATCGCAGCAGCTCAGCTTTGAGTTTTTTGACAACACCGGCATAATTCGAATCGTCGTACAGATTGTTCATTTCGTGTGGGTCATTTTTCATGTCATACAGTTCCCACCCGGCTTCAGTTGGTTTGGGTCCGCCTTTTTTATAATTTAGCCCGTAGAAAAATATCAGTTTGTACTCTTTAGTCCGAACACCAAAATGCGCCGGGTTGTCATGATGCGCCATGTGCATCCAGTAACGGTAATAAGTGGACTTAGGCCAATCAGCAGGTGTTTTGCCTCGCAGCAGCGGAACGAAACTTCGCCCCTGCATATAGCCGGGGGCCTTCAGACCCGCCAGCTCAAGTATCATCGGTGCAAAGTCAGTATTGTTGATGATTTCGTCTGTGCGGATCCCTGGCTTAATCATCCTGGGATACCTTACAAGAAACGGCATCCGCAGCGACTCTTCGTACATCCAGCGCTTGTCAATATAATCATGCTCACCGAGCATCATACCCTGGTCGGACGTATAGATGATTACGGTGTTGTCCATCTGCCCGCTCTTTTCCAGATACGCAAACAGCCGACCCAAATTATCATCAATCCCCCGAACACACCGTAGATACTTTTTCAAATAACGCTGATACGCCGTCCGTTTGTACTGCTCATCCGGCAGCGACTGGTCAACAAACATATGCATTCCCATATTCCTTCGCTTGTTACGCTTACCGATGGATGTGCCCATGCTTTTGGTTGCCTGCGAACCGTGCTCCGGTTGCCGCCACAGGCTCACAGGCTCAGGGATATCCACGTCATCGAAGAGCCAGTCATAGCGCTCGGCATTTTCGAAATTGTCGTGCGGTGCCTTGTAATGGTGCATCAAAAAGAAAGGCTTTGACCTGCCTCTGCCTTTGAGCCACTTGAGCGATGTATCGGTAATAACATCCGACGAGTGACATGAGTCATATCTCGCGAAGCGTTTTTCATTTTTAGGCCACTGTCCGCCTGACTCCCGGAGAATCGGATTGAAATATGATCCCTGCCCCGGAAGCACACAATAATAATCGAATGCAGGTTCCTGCTTCAGGTGCCACTTTCCTATCATGGCCGTTTCATAACCGGCCTGTTTCATCAGCTTGGGCAGGTATTGTCTTTCCGGCTCGAGTCTGCCGCCCAAATCCAGTGCACCATTGGTCTGGTTGTATTGACTGGTCAGTATCGTCGCCCTGCTGGGTACACAAATCGAATTTGTACAAAAGCAGTTCTCGAAAAGAATCCCTTCCTTAGCGAGTCGGTCGATGTTCGGCGTCGGAGCCACCTTTGCCAGCCTGCTCTGATATGCGCTGATAGCATGTGCGGCATGGTCATCGGACATAATATAAAGAATATTCGGAACTTTGCTTCTATTTGCCTTCCGGGTCGCCCACAATTTGCCTGTACAAGCAAATGTCACGACCGCTCCACACTCTTTCAAGAACTTTCGTCTATTCATCTCAATACCTCAATTTTCAAAACTATAATTTTCCATTTATTCCTACTCTATTTTGTAGCACCCAATTCGATGGATGGCTTGGAACCAGTTACATTACTACTCGACCGTCGTAATCTTTAACGCAAAGGCATGTTCACAGGGCTTAGTTCGTGGAAACTGAACATTTAGTTCATCCTCATCCTGTGTCCACTTTAGTGGTCTATTGTGCCCGAGCAATTCGACTTTGGCGATACTGCCGAAATGGTATTCATTTTTCGTGCCTAACGATTTGACCACCAGATTTCTTTCCGGCCAGTCCAGCACAACTGCGTAAATCGTCTTGCCGTCCTTACTGGACGTGAAACGGATATCCTCGAACGTGTACGGTTTGTCCTTCCTCTCGCTGAAACCGCCGCCGGTGTTGAGTGTGGGACCTTCGCCGAAGGTCAGCCACGGGCGCGTATTATAAATCGCTTCGCCGTTGACTTTTAGCCAATCACCGATACCCAGTAGGATTTCCTTTCCCTGTGGCGGGATAATGCCGTTGGCTGCGGGACCAACATTCAGAAGCATACAACCATTCTTGCTGACGATGTCCACCAGCACGTCAACGAGCTGATCGACCGACTTGTAGGGAGCGGATTTCTGGTGAAACCACTGGCCGACGGAAGTGTCGGTCAGCCAGGGATACGGCACAAGACTGTCTTCACGCCCTCGCTCGAAATCCAGAATACCGGTGTGTGCATGGATATGCCGGTGCTTGTGCGCAACGCCGACCTGGCGGTTGTTCGATACCGCCCAGTTGTAATAGTCGGCAAACATCCGCTGTTGGTATTCAGGCGTGATGCACTTGTGTTTTTCGTTGCCCAGGCCGAAGTCGAACCAGGTCAGGTCGGGCTGGTATTTTTTGACCACTTCGTTGACCTTGCCCAGCCACTGCTCCATGAACTCCTGGGTGGGCGGCGCATCGGGCTCATGGGCCTGGCAATACAACCCGGCGTATTTCGGATCGGTACCGTCATACTTGTACGATGGCTCGAAATACCGCCACGTAAACCCGTGATGAAACGTCGCGATGAATTTCATGCCGCGCTTGCGAATGGCCTTTTCCAGCTCAGCGGTTATGTCGCGTTTCGGGCCTTTGTCCATACTGTCCCACTCGGTGTATGCCGAGTCCCACATAGCGAAGTTGTCATGATGTATGACCACCGGCCCGGCAAACTTCGCCCCGGACGCGGAAAACAGCTCCGCCCAGACTTCCGCATCGAAATTCTCCGCCTTGAACAGGGGAACGATGTCTTTGTAGCCAAACTCGTGCTGGTCTCCGAATCGCTTGCGGTGGTACTCGAAGGTCGGACTGTTGGGCTTGTACATGTTGCACCCATACCACTGGCCACCGCCCGGCCCATCTTCAGAGCCAACAGTAACCGGTCCCCAGTGAGTATAGATGCCGAACTTGGCGTCCCGGAACCACTCCGGAATCTTGTGCCTGGACAGTGACTCCCACGTGGGCTTGTACCTGTTAATGTTCTTTGCTGAAGATTCAGATGTACATCCGGCTGTCGCTAAAATTGCAAATAACAAGCTGCTGATTAAAATAAAACTGAAGGTTTTCTTCATGGTACAAATCCTTTCGCTATCAAAGATAACGAGAAGTCTCCTCTGTGCAAAATTGTAAGATTTTACAGCCGGGAATCCATAATATTTTTCGAACAAAATACAGAATCTGCTGTTTCCTGAATATTAGTCACCTGGAATCAACCTTTTCAAGGACTTTTGCGCTTGACAGCGTTCGCTGAGAAACTATTGTTCATAACTTAGTTATGAAACATTAATATTTCACAGCTTAGTCGCTTATTCCAATGGAGAACAGTTTTATGCTTGCGGCAGGTTTAGCTATGGACCCAATCGATTTGGCCATAATAGTCGTATATCTGGTCGGTATTGTCACCATCGGCTGTTTGGCAGGCTTTCGCCAGCGACGGACAGTGGAAGGGCAAGGCTATTTTCTTGCCGGCAGAACGCTCACCTGGCCTGTCATCGGTCTGGCGCTTTTCTCGACAAACATTTCAACCGTACACCTCGTCAGTCTGGCCGAAGAAGGTTACAGAAACGGCCTTGCGTATGGCAACTTTGAGTGGATGGCGGCATTTACCCTAATCATTTTAGCGTTATTCTTTGCACCTTTTTATCTCCGTGCCAAGGTCGCAACGCTGCCTGATTTTCTTGAGAAGCGTTACAGCCGACCTTGTCGTGACTGGCTTGCGTTGCTTTCAATAATCTCGGCTGTCTTCATCCACATCGGTTTTTCTCTTTATGCCGGTGCTGTTGTGCTGGAAGGTATGTTCGGCATCAACATTATGACGAGCATTATTTCCGTTGCAGTACTGACAGGCCTCTACACTATTATTGGAGGACTGTTAGCTGTGGTTTTGACCGAGTCGATTCAAACTATTGTGCTTGTGGCCGGAGCAGTCTGCGTAACAGTGCTTGGCCTTTGGCACGCAGGCGGATGGTCCGAATTCGTCGCCAGTGTTGAGCCGGTCAAAATGACGATACTCCGCTCTTCTGATGATGCGTCGGGCCTTCCCTGGTATTCAGTTTTCCTCGGCTATCCTATAATTGGCATCTGGTATTGGTGTGCCGACCAGACTATTGTTCAGCGCGTGCTCGGCGCTAAAGATGTCAATCACGCTCGCGTAGGCCCTTTGTTTGCCGGCTTTATCAAAATCCTGCCGGTTTTCATCTTCGTGCTCCCGGGCCTGATTTGCCTCGGACTAATCAACCAGGGTAAACTGCCTGATACGTTGGAGCACCCGCGGCATACATATTCATTTATGATTAACCATTTATTACCTGTCGGCCTTAAAGGCGTAGTCGCCGCGGCACTATTGGCCGCACTAATGAGCACAGTCTCCGGCGCTCTGAACTCCATCGCGACACTGTTTAGTTATGATATTTACAAACGATGGCGTCCCCAAACTTCCGACAGGACTTTAGTAATCACAGGACGTATAGTGACGTTCGTCGCTATGATTGCCGCCATAGTATGGTCGCCGTTTGTAAGTCACTACCCAACTATCTTCCAGGGAATTACTGCCATAATCTGTTACATTTCTCCGCCCATTACTGTAGTGTTTGTATTTGGTGTGTTCTGGCGGCGAGCCGGCAGCAAAGCAGCCTTATATACGCTCTGGTTCGGTTCAGCTATGGGATTGGTGGTCTTTTTGCTCGATTGGTTTAAGGACAAAGACTGGCTAAAGAAATATATCGAATGGAAAGTACCGCCTATGATGGCAACCTTTTATTTAGCTGTGCTTTGCTCTGCAGTGCTGGTTATTGTATCGTTGCTTAAACCTCATAAACACACCGCTGAAAGCGAAAAATTAGTTTGGGCCAATCCATTGCAGGCCCTGCAGGAGAAAGGCTGGACTGGCTTCGGCAATTATAAGTTCCTGACTGTTTTACTATTCGTTACAATGATTGTGTTGTATGTGATTTTTAGTATAAGACCGTCATAAAGGAGAATATTGTAATGAGAAATTTCACCGGATTTACTGTGTATACCTTCATATCGTTGGCCTTTTGCCTTATGTTTACCGGCTGTGCGCAGCAAAGAGTAAAACACTACGGCAGCGTCATCGGCCTGAAACCGGAGAAGCTTGAGGAATACAAAGAGCTGCACGCGGATGTCTGGCCGGGTGTACTGAAAATGATAAAAGAATGTAATATCCACAACTATTCGATTTACCTCGTCGAGCTGGAAGAGGGCAAATACTACCTGTTCAGTTACTTCGAATATACCGGCGATGATTTCAAAGCCGACATGGCCAAAATGGCTGCCGACCCCACAACACAAAAATGGTGGACGTTCTGCGAGCCTTGCCAGGCTCCGATACCAACCAGAAAAGAAGGTGAATGGTGGGCCAATATGGAAGAAGTGTTTCACTGTGATTAACTTGCAAAAAGAATTAAGAATTTACTCACACTGACCGATCTTCTATGTCATTCCCGCAAAATGGTCTATTGAAAAAGTCGAGATTGCTTCGTCATCCAGCACCAATTGAGCTTAGGCCCATGCCTAATTGGTGCTGGATTCCTCTCAGTGACACAAAGTGCGTTTTCAGGTCATTGCGAGCGATTCGAAGAATCGCGCGGCAATCTCAAAACGTTCATTTTGAGCTTTGACAACAGGCCCAAAAGCGGGAATCCAGCTTTTTCACTTTGAAACCCTGCTCTCCATTGTCCGCGGGGACAAGTTTACACCTGCGAAAGCAGGTGCAGAGGTGACATTGTTGGTCTTTTTTCCCGCAACAGATACTATTTGACGCCGAACGTCTGTCATGGATGAACCTGCAAAAATATTTTTTTCTCTTGACACCGACTGAGGTGACGTTATAATGCTCTCGTATCATAACCCTTTTGGAGGAGAAGTCCAAATGGCGTTCAATTAGCGATATCTTCGTAAAGACAAGTCTGAGTCTCTAAATGTGTGCGAACTGTACAACGTAAAAAGATTAACACTTTTTGAAAGGGAAGTAAGATGAAAAGAACAATTGCACTCGTATTGGTTCTGGCATTGGGCATAACTGCCGAGGTTGCAAATGCAGATTTCACCTTCGGCACTCCCACTAATCTTGGCCCAACGGTCAACAGTTCGTCTATTGAGGGTGCCCCGAGCGTAACTGCCGATGGGCTGGAACTCTACTTCGAATGCGACCGGCCAAGTGGTTTTGGTAGTAACGACATGTGGGTAACTACGCGGGCTACAACAAATGACCCATGGGGAGAACCTGTGAATCTTGGCCCAACTGTCAACACAAGTTACTGGGACGGCGCCTCGAATATCTCAGCCGACGGCCTATCCCTTTTCTTTGCCTCTGATCGACCTGGTGGGTCGGGTGAGCCGGACCTGTACGTCACCACGCGAGCAACAAAAGACGACCCCTGGGGAGAACCGGTCAACCTTGGACCAACTCTCAACAGTCCGTATTTTGAGGATGGCAACTACATCTCGGCCGACGGCCTAGCGCTCTACTTTAGCTCCCGTTGTCCTGGTGGATATGGCGATTTTGATATATGGGTAACGACAAGGGCAACTCTCTCCGACCCATGGGGAGAACCTGTGAGTCTTGGACCAACTATCAACACTTCGGCCTGGGACTTTGGTCCACACATTACTGCGGATGGCCGTACTCTTCTCTTTAGCTCCGGCAAGCCAGGTGGTGTCGGCGGCCATGACATGTATGTGACGACGAGGGCCACGACAAGCGACCCTTGGAAAGAACCGGTTAATCTTGGGCCGGTTGTAAACAGTTCGGCTGATGAGCGTTGCCCGAACCTCTCCGCCGACGGATTTGCGATCCGCTTCCACTCCAATCGATTTGATGGGTATGGTGGTTGGGACATATGGCAGGCTCCGATCCTCCCCGTCGTTGACCTCAATGGTGATAGAGTTGTCGATTCTGCCGACATGTGCATCATGGTTGACCACTGGGGCACAGACGACCCCTTATGTGACATTGGCCCGACGCCTCTCGGTGATGGAATCGTCGATGTCCAGGACCTTATCGTCCTCGCTGAGCATTTGTTTGAGGATTATCGCCTGGTCGCACATTGGAAGCTGGACGAGGAAGTCGGTGATATCGCGTACGATGGCGCCGGCGAATTTGACGCAACGTTTCACGGAGAACCTGCCTGGCAGCCTGAAGGGGGCATAATGGGTGGTGCATTGCAGTTTGACGGTATCGATGATTGTGTTGAGACCAACTTTATCCTGAATCCGGCAGATGGTTCATTCAGCGTTTTTGCCTGGATCAAAGGTGGTGTGCCGGGCCAGGTGATTATCTCTCAGGCAGATACTATTATCGATACTCCCGTGGGACCAGGCACTAACCCCGGAAGCACATGGCTTGGCGCAAATCCGTCGGATGGCAGACTTATGACCGGATTAATGGATATCTACTTCGGCCCGTTAGAGTCGGAGTCGGTAATCACTGATGGTCAATGGCATCACATCGGCCTCGTGTATGATCTTACTGCTATGAAAAGGCGTTTGTACGTAGATGGTGCAGAGGTTGTTGTGGATGCTGGTTATGTAGGTGGAGTACAATCGAGCGGAGGCCTTTACATTGGTGCCGGCCAGGACCTTGGTACAGGTACTTTCTTCTCCGGCCTGATTGACGATGTTCGTATCTATGATGAAGCTCTGGCCGCAGAGGAAATCGAAGCCTTAGCACGATAACATTCTTTGGAAAAATAAAATAAGGGCGGTTCGCGACTCGTGCTATGTAGCGAACTACTTCGCAGAGTAGTAACCGCCCCTGATAACCACTACACATTTATCGTGTTACAGACCACTAACTTTGGCGTCAATTTCTTTCAGCTTAAAACGAACGCTCACGATGAAGGGTGCCTCGCCTTCTATCCAGTGGCCGTAAGTTGTAGCAACAAACGTACCATCAGGCAGGACCTCCAAGCCAGGATAGGCGCAATCGGCTTGTTTGTGATTATCCATCAGGCGTACACGATATTGACCTTCACGACCGTTGACGATGTCCTCGTACGTTCCTACCCATCCGACCCAGTCGCCTTTTGTTGGGCTTTCATGTGTGGTATCGCGGAAGCTAATGAACAGTCTGCCGTTCGGTGCGTAACGGCCGGTGTGCCTGTCACCGGTCAGCGAGCCGGGCAGCTCTATAGGTTTGGTCCAGCTTTGCCCTTCATCATTGCTGAAAATAACAAACGAGTTATATTTGCGGCTGTTCTCGCGCAGAAGCAAAGCAATCTGCTTTCCATCCGGTGACCTTATCGCACCAGGCTCACAAATATGTGCCGTAGGGTGTTCTGCGATAACTTCGGGCCGGCTCCAGGTCAAGCCCCCGTCTTTAGAAATAGTCTTGAATACCTGAAATTTCACTCTCTTGCCGGAACCATGAAGGAAGCGCCCGTCATCATGAAACAGGGCCATATAATTCCCATTTTTCAACCGGACTAAAGAGCTCATCGCAACGACTCCACCAAAGTCGCCGATAGGTTTAAGGGCCGTCCAGGTCAGTCCTTCATCTTCTGAAACCGCCATTCGGATAGGGTACAACCCCGAGAACATGATAAGCCGCTTCTTACCCTGCGGGTCAATAGCTCTATAGAGCGTTGGGACTTCTTTTGAGCCGGCCCAGTTCTCCGGAACAGGCAGTCTCTCTGACCAGCTCAAGCCGCCGTCCGTGCTCCTTTTCATCACAATAGCACCACGACCATGACCTTTCGGATAAACGGCTATCATTGTCTTATTGTCCTCCAGCAGCACTGTTGTCGGATGGCCAAGATACTGGCCGGGCTCCTTATCCACTACGATTTGGCGGTGCCTCTCGCCGGCAAGGTCGATTAGCGGTATTGAGTAACCTCGCAGCTTCTTAGCAACTTCGGCGCCAAAGGACAAGCTCGTGACAAATAGGCAACAAATAAAAATCCGCATAACATTTTTGATTCTGCTCATTCTTGCTCCTCTCATTCTTCCTGCTGCGACGGGCGCAGCATGGCGAGCTACTCAGAAAATAATCTTTGAATCTTGCTGTCTCAGCGCCCGGGGGCGCTGTTCGTTTCCAGCTTTCAGTCTTTTTACCAAATATCTTTGACTAAGACAACAATCCTGGTTGAAATTGCTCTGTAGAAAAGACCATCTGTCATTTCGACCGAAGCCCCCGTTCTTGCTTTCGCAAGAAAGCACGGGGGCGAAGTGGAGACACGAAGTGGCGGTAGCTAAATCTATTAAAAAACTGATTTCTCGATTCGCCTTGGCTGGGGCTTCCCACCTCATTCGAACTCCATGCCATCTATAACGACTCTAAATTTCCGTAAATCAATCAGGAAAAACTTTCTAACAACAGTATAGGCGAAGATAACTCCTCAATTAGTTGGGGATTTTCTGTGAAAAGAATGCTATAATACTTTTTTGTCACGGGCGCTCCTGTGCCGGGATGCAAACAATAGACGTGTGACAACGTTATTAGATAGATACAGAGAAAGATGAAGTGGCTCAACAGCTATTCAACGAACCCATTATTGAAGGAGATTTTTTATGAAGCTAATGCCACTTGGTCAAAACAACTGGCTATGTGTCAGTTCCATTTTGTTACTTGTAGTGAGCTGCACGACGGAAGTTTTTTCCGCGAATGACCAGCCCATACCTGAGACTTTATTGCTCAAGGACTTTCGTCCGCAGTCTATCTACAAAGTCCCTCAGACAACCGTAAAGAAGGCCAGATATCCTGCGATTGATATGCACGCCCACCCCTACACGAAGACTCCCGAGCAGCTTACCGAATGGGTCCGAATCATGGACGAAACGGGAATTGACAAATCAATCATATTGACGATGGCAACGGGTAAGGAGTTTGATGCTGTCTTCGCCAGATATGCCAAGTATCCTGAACGTTTCGAGGTTTGGTGTGGATTTGACTATACCGGATATGACAAGCCGGGCTTTGGGCCTGCAGCAGTTAAGGAATTGGAACGTTGCTATAAACTCGGAGCTCGTGGTGTCGGTGAGCTGGGAGATAAAGGCAAGGGATTATTCTATAGCAGGCCCACAAAAGCCTGGGGAATGCATATCGACGACCCTCGCATGGACCCGCTGTTAGAGAAATGCGCAGAACTGGGAATGCCGGTGAATATTCATATTGCCGATCCGTATTGGATGTATCTGCCTATGGATGAAAAAAACGATGGTCTAATGAATGCCTACAAATGGAAGTTAGACAATCAGCCGGACATTGTAGGACATGAGGGTATGCTGGAAATTTTAGAGAGAGGGGTCAAGCGGCATCCAGGGACGATTTTCGTTGTCTGTCACTTCGCCAATTGCTCCCATGACCTGAGCCGCCTTGGTCAGATGTTCGACAGGTATCCCAATTTGTATGCGGACATATCCGCCCGGTACGCCGAGACGGCTCCCATTCCCAGATTCGTTGCTCAGTTCTATGAGAAGTACCAGGACCGGCTTGTCTATGCAACCGATATGAGATTCGGCACAGGGACGTACAAACTTACGTTTCGGATTCTTGAATCGGCAGATGAGCACTTCTATGCCTGGGAGCGTTTCAGCTACCATTGGCCCTTGTATGGCCTGGAACTGAGCGATGGTGTTCTCAGGAAAGTTTATCGGGACAACGCGCTCAAGATTCTTGGTAGCCACAGGGCCGAGGAAGGGACTTCGGAACCAAAGGCGGCCGGAGCCCGGTAGTTGACTGTGCAGCTTCTCCCGGCTTTCATGTTTCCACAAGAAAACAAACCGAGTTGCCGGGCAATAACTACACCCAGGCCGAGGCTATAGAGCAGGAGTGTCACCTGGTTTTACACCGAGCATTATTTCTTTAATGCGCTAAGGCAATCCGGACAAAACAGCTCGCCGGATTCCATTTTAACCAGTTGCTCCTGGGGAGAATCTTTTCTGCCGCAAATGTCACAGCTTCCATTGTTTCCTGAAACAGTCTGAATTTCGATTGGAGCCGCCTGATTATTGAAGGCGATCCCTGTTTTGAGCCCGGTTTCAAAGTCGGCCCTTTTTCCAACTTCGGCTCTGCGCCGTGCTTTAATTTCTGCTTTCAACTTTTGTTCGGCCTCGGCTCTTGCCTGGGCTTCAGCTTTTCTCTGCTCTCTGGCTCTTGCTATAATCTTGAGATAACCTTTTCTTTCAGCTTTAGCCTTCGCTTTGGCAGCGGCCTTCTCTTCGGCCCTGGCTATCTTCTCAGCCCTGGTACTCGTTACTTCTTTCAACTCGGCTTCCAAAGTGGCTCTTTTTTGAGCTTCGGCTTCGTTCTCAGCTTCGGCCCTGAGTCTTGCTTCAATCTCGGCTTGTAACTTTTCCTCGAGATCAGCTCTTGCCTTAGTCTCCACTTCAAGTCTATTTTCCGCCTCGAGCCTTGCCTGAGTTTGGTCTTCCAGATGACTTTCCGTCTCGGCTATGTTCTGGGCGTAAGACCTGACTTTCTCTTCCGCCTCAGTCCTGGCCTGTCTTTCATTTCTTGCTCTAACTTCAGATTCAGCCCTGGCTTCGGCTTCCGCCTCGGCCCTGGCCTGTAACTCTCCACAGAACCTTGCTTTTTCCTCCAGTTCTTTTTTTGCTTCTTGCTCGGCTTTGGCTCTGGCCTGGGCTTCTGAAGCGGCTCTTTCATCCGCTTCAGCTTTGGCCTTTGCGTAAGCTTCCTCCCTGGCCTGGGCTGCCGCCCTTTCCTGTGCTTCGTCTGCTGCTTTCTCCTGGGCCCTTTGTCTTGCTTGGATTTCTGCCGTCAATTTTTCCTCGACCTCGGCTCTTGCTTGGATTTCCAGTTGAAGTTTTCTTTCCAGCTCTGCTCTTGCCTGAGTCTGGGTTTCAAGCTGCCTTTCTGTCTGGTCTAATGTCTGGGCATAAGACCTGACTTTGTCTTCAGCCTTAGCCCTTACCTGCATCTCAGCTGTTGCTTTCTTCTCAGCTTCAGCCCTGGCCTTTTCTTCAGCCTGGGCCCTGGCCTGCAACTCTCCACAAATCCTTGCCTTTTCTTCCAGCTCCTTCTTTGCTTCTTGTTCAGTTTTGGCTCTAACTTCTGATTCTAATCTTGCTGTCTCCTGGGCTTCGACTTTGGCCTTTTCATGGGCCTGGGCTCTGGCCTGGGCTTTTGCCCTTTCTTGTGCTTCTTCTGCAGCTTTTTCTTCTGCCCTTTGTCTTGCTTGTATTTCGGCTTTTAATTTTTCCTCCGCCTCGGTTCTGGCCTGAATCAGAGCTTGGATGTCTCTTTCTTTCTCAGCTAATGTCTCGGCATAAGACCTTGCTTTCTCCTCAGCTTTAGAACGGGCCTGTCTCTCTTCATTTGCTCTGGTTTGGGCTTCGGCCCCGGCCTTTGCTTCTGCTTCGGCCCTGGCCGTTAACTCTCCACAGGCCCTTGCCTTTTCTTCCAGTTCGGTTTTCGCTTCTTTCTCGACTCTTGCTCTGGCCTGGGCTTCTGCTCTGGCTCTATCTTCGGCTTCCGCTTTTGCCCTTTCTTGTGCCTCGGCTCTGGCTTGGGCTTTTGCCCTTTCTTGTGCCTCTTCTGCAGCTGCTTCCTCTGCTTTTTGTCTTGCTTGCGTTTCGGCTTTTAACTTTTGCTCTGCCTCGGTCCTTGCCTGGGCCTCTGCCTTCCACAGCTCTTCGGCTTTGGCTTTGGCCTTGAGATGGCCCTGGCTTTCAGCTTTTTCCTTTGCTTTGGCTGCGGCCTTTTCTTCAGCCTTTGCTATTCTCCTTGCTCTGGTATTAGTTACTGCCTTCAACTCGTCTTTAATAGCTGCTCTTTTTTCAGCTTCTGCCTTGGCCTCATCTTCGGCCCTGCATCTTGCTTGCGTTTCAGCTTTTAACTTTTCCTCCGCCTCGGCCCTGGCCTGAGCCTGGGCTTTGGCTGTGGTCTGGGCTTTTGCCCTTTCTTGTGTTTCGGCTGCTGTCTTCTCCTCCGCCCTTTGTCTTGCCTCAATCTCGGCTTTGAGTTTTTCTTCTGCCTCGCTTCTTGCCTGCGTCTGTGCCTGCAGCTTCCTTTCTGTATCAGCTATTTCCTGAGTATATGACTTCACTTTCTCCTGGGCCTGTGCTATGGCTTTTTCCTGGTCCTGGGCTCTGGCCTGGGCTTTGGCCGTTTCCTGGACTTGCACCTTTAGCTTCTGCTCTGCTTCGGTTAGTGCTTCACTGTATGAACTGGCTTTGCGCTCTGCCTCACTTCTGGACTTAGCTTCGATTTCTGCTTTTTCCTCGGCCTTTGCCGCAGCCTCCATGTAGGCCTTGGCTTTTTCTTCAGCCTTAAATTTCGCTTCTCTTTCAGCCCTAACTGTTTCCTCCGCTTTGGCCCTGGCTTTGGTTTCGGCCCTCAAGCTTTGTTCTACTTCGGCCAATGTGTCGACATAGGCTTTTCTTTCAGCTTTTACCTTGCCCTCGGTTTCAGCTTTCTCTCTGGCTTCGGCCCGCATTCTTGCTTTGGCTTCAGCCTTGGTCTTTCTTTTCGATTCCGCTTTTTCTCTTTTTTCAGCTTTTGCTTTTGCCTTGGCCTTATGCTTATTAAAACAAGGAATTAACATATGGTGAGGCCAATGTTTTTCTCCGCATATGTGACATGTTGGTACGAATTTCTCATCTTGGGACCCGTTCGTCTTTTCAGTCATTTTCAAACCTCCTTGCTCATTCTGCTTAACACTGTCACCGGTATGGATACATACACTTCCCACAGACGTACTCAAAGTCAGACTACCAAGACGACTGAACAAACTTTTTAGCCTGGGGTATTTAAGCAGCCAATTAATAGCCCTGCTCCGGCCAGCTATCCGGCACCAATTGAACATAGGCTCATGCCTAATTGGTACGGGACATACAGCGAAAAGCTTAATACACAATCGGCATGTTGCCAAGTGAAAAAACTTATATTTGTTAATCCTTGTGGTGAAAAGACTTACATATTGCTCTATTTTGCTTTACACGCAGGGGGTAAACAGGTTCAAGTCTTTGTATCGCCCATTTGTAATTCTTTCTGTAGAAGTCTTTTGTAAAACTTCCCTCACCGACAGGACCGCTCCAATTTTATGATAAGTTTTTTTGAAAGAGGGAAGCGATTTCCCAAGGACTCGACCCGGACATGAGCTTGTGATTCTTACTGTGTATTTCATTGGTCTGCAAACACATCTTTCAAAGGTCACTAAAATTTACGGGAACTGCCCGAAACAATAGAGTATACTTGCGATTTTGAGAGTAATTTGCTAACTTAAGGTGATAAGGAGACGCAGCGATGTTAATAAGACGTGCAAATGTGAAATCTCGGATGAAAAGATGTTTGGCAGTCGGCGTCGCCGTCCTGTCACTCGGATGCAGCAGCCTTGCGGACTCTGCGAAGCCGATCGTACTTGATGTCGGGCAGATCCATAAGGCTGCCACCAATGCTCAGAGTTTGTTTCTGGATGAAGCCGGACGAATCCACGCTGTAGATACGTTCCTGAGGCTCGTGCGTATCAAGGGCCCCAGCGGCCAGGAACAGCCGGTTCAGGAGGAGTTGCAGCGTTTCTTGACCCGGGCGGGTGCGGTGGTAGTTCCTGCGAAGAGTAACGACCGGAAAGCCCCCTGCAACCTGATTATGGAGATTCCAGGTTCAGGCGCTCTGGCCAGTCGGCCGGGCATCCTCCTGAATGCGCACGTCGATACAATAGGGCGCTCTACACCGGAGTTTTTGATGTTCGATGACAGCTCCGGGGTTTTTTACCACCTGCACGAAAACGATTCCGAGAAGTCCTCTTCATTCGGCGGGGACGACCGATCTGCTGTGGCCGTGATCGTGGAGGCCGTCCACCTGTTGCAGGCGAATTACTGGTCTCGAGGTGCTGCGCACCGTCGGATTCTGCTGGTGTTCACCGCTGACGAAGAGCGCGGTTGCGTGGGCGCCAAGTATCTGAGCAAACACGAGCCGGACTTGTTCGCCGACCTTGAGATAAGCTTGTCTATCGATGGGCCGCTCGATTTCAAGTCGGACTATCCACGCGATTCGTTCGTGGCGGTCGTCTCGCAGAGCGACTCCACAATTATGCCCTACAAACACGTGCTCGTGTTGATGCAGGAATTCTGTGGGCGCACCGGTGCACGGTTCGGCAGGACAAAAACCGGATTAGGCATGGGGGATTTTGCCCATTTTCCCGCTTCGGCCTGCGCCGGTTTGCACATCCGCAGCCCGGTGCGGGGTTTTCACAGCAGAGAACGTGTCAATGTTCAGGATTTGCTCAACCACGTTGATCTGCTCTGCTCTCTCCTGTTGAATTGGGATCATTCCCTGCCGGCTAACATTTCGCAATGATTAAACTTGTAAGAGAAAGGCGGTCTATCGGAACTGAGAGTTTTCAGTGAAGCAACAGTTTTACTGCAAAGGAGAAGTTAGCGTGAAAATCGAAGAAGGGATTACCAAGGAATTCTTAGACAATATCCTGGCAAGTATGCACGGAGGACTCTTTACTATAGACAAAGACGCCAGAATCACCTCTTTCAATCGTGCTGCCGAAGAAATAACCGGTTTCAAAAAAGAGGAGGTATTGAATAAAAAGTGCTACACTGTCCTCAGGAGTAATCTCTGCAAAGATAAATGTCGTCTAAAAAGGACATTGGAAACCGGAGAATCAATGTTTAACTTTGAGGCGATTATTCTGAACAAAGCAGGAAAGGAAATTCCTGTAAACGTGACAACTTCAGCATTGCGAGATAACGATAATAAGATAATCGGCGCTTTAGAAATCTTCAGAGATTTAACCGAACGCAAGCGGTTATGGGAAAAGCTTCGAGAGGAAAGAGACAAGGCACAACAGTACCTCAATGTAGCACGAGTTATGATCGTGGCTCTCAATATCGAGGGAAGAGTGACCCTCATCAACAAAATGGGCTGCGAGGTCCTGGGCTATAAAGAAGAAGAAATTATTGGGAATAACTGGTTTGATTTCTGCATCCCGGCCAAGACCAGGCATAAAGTGAGAGAAGTCTTCCTGAAATTGATGGCTGGAGAAGTCAAGGTAGTTGAACGTTATGAAAACCCGATCACGACCAGAGGCGGGGAGGAAAGGATTATTGCATGGCAGAACACTACAGTCAGGGACAAAGCGGGCCGTATCATTGGCACTCTTAGCTCTGGAGAAGACATAACCGAGCGTAAACGAACAGAGGCAGAGTTGCTCAGGTCGGAAAAGCTGGCCTCCGTAGGCCAATTAGCCGCCGGAGTTGCTCATGAAGTCAACAATCCGTTAGCCGGCATTCTGGTCTACATTAAGCTTCTTCTCAAGAAGTACGAGCAAAACAAACTGCAGACCGAAAAGACCGAAGAACAGCTAAAGAAGATTGAACGAGAAACGGAAAGGTGTTCCCGCATAATCAAGAACCTTCTTGACTTCTCGCGTCAAACAGAGGTGACCCTTCGACCGGTCGATATAAACAAAGTGATAGAAGCAACGTTCTCTATAGTCGGCCATCAAATTAGCCTTAAGAACATAAGGCTTGAGAAGAAATTAATGAGGTACCTCCCTCTTATTCAGGGGGACTTTGACCAAATCCAGCAGGCACTGATGAATATTGTTCTCAACGCCGCTCAGGCAATGCCCGATGGCGGTGACTTGGCGGTAACCACATCAGTAGCCGACAGGGTCAAAATCGACGACTCAATCAAAGATGCTATTAGAATTGACATCAGCGATACCGGGGTTGGCATTCCGAAAGAGAATTTGAAGAAGCTCTTCACTCCATTTTTCACTACCAAGGAAACAGGCAAAGGTGTAGGGCTTGGTCTGTCCGTTGTTCACGGGATCATAGAACGACACCACGGCAAAATAGAAATAGAGAGTAACCCAGGCGCCGGTACAACATTTTCGATATATCTGGGGATTGATAATGAAAAAGACTAAATTGCTCATTGTGGACGATGAAGACATAGTGAGGGAATCGCTTTCCGATTGGTTGAGCACCATCGGTTACAAAGTGCTGACTGCCAAATGTGGAGAAGAGGCGCTTCGGATAATCAAGCAGAAGAAGGTAAAGATTATGATTGCCGACCTGATTATGCCGGGCATGAACGGTATTGAGCTGATGAAGAAGGCAAGAACCATAATCCCTACGATATCAACGGTCATTATTACAGCTCACGGCACAATTCAAACAGCAATTTCCGCCATAAGAGAAGGCGCTTACGACTATATCGAAAAACCGTTTTGCCCGGAAAAGATCGAGCTCCTCATAAGAAATTTGGTCGAACATCACAATCTGCTTGAGGAGAACATCACACTGCGCCGGAAGATAGAAGACAGACACAGCTTCGAGGGTATTATTGCCAAAAGTTCCAAGATGATAAAGATATTCGAGCTTATCAAAACGGTAGCCCCAACGAGTGCTACAGTACTGATTACTGGAGACAGCGGTACGGGGAAGGAAATCGTCGCCCGGGCTATTCATCGCCTAAGTCAACGTCGCAACAAACCATTCATAGTAACAAGCTGCGCGGCCCTTCCTGAGTCCCTGCTGGAGAGTGAGCTTTTCGGTTATGAGAAAGGCTCCTTTACGGGCGCCGTGGATAGAAGAAAAGGCAAGTTTGAGGCTGCCGACGAAGGGACTCTATTCCTTGATGAAATAGGCGAGATAGACGCCAATACACAGGTCCACCTGCTCAGAGCGATCGAAGAAAAGAAGATTACCAGAGTTGGTGGAAACGAAGAGACCGAAGTCGACGTACGCATCATTGCCGCTACAAATAGAAACCTTAGGACTATAATGGAACAGGGTAAATTCAGAGAAGACCTGTATTATCGATTAAACGTAGTGACTATCGACTTGCCTGGGCTTAGATATAGGCGGGAGGATATCCTGCCGCTGGCTGAGCATTTTCTGAAGAAGTATGCCAGAGAAAACAACAAACCTGCCAAAAGCTTCTCTCCCGAGGCAGTGGAGTTCATGCTGAATTACCACTGGCGCGGCAATGTCAGAGAGCTCGAAAACGTGGTCGAGCGTGGCGTTATTCTGGCTAAGGATAAGTTTATCACTCTGGCCGAATTTCCACAGGAGCTGACCAGCCCAGGTCCGGTGGAAGCCAGGACCCTCGAAGCGCTGGAGAGAAACCAGATTCTAAAAGTGCTCGAGGAAACGGGGGGCAACATTGCGAGGACTGCGAAGATACTTGGTATTCACCGCATGACACTCTACAACAAGCTGAAGAAGTATAATATAGCTGTCAATACATTAGACACCTAATGTCGCATTTATTAGCACTTCCATCATTTTTAACAATTACACAGAATTTTTTTCATCTATTGTAAGCCGTTTAATATCCTGCCTTTAGCACAATTTATAGAGCAACCTGAGATTAATGCCGTTTTTGGCACAGCTCTTGTGATATAAAAGGCGAGTAGTTTGTTGATTCTTACAGGATTGCCTGGCGTTGTGCTGATAAATCTTGTGCAAATGAGAATAAAGATAAAGAACTGGAGGTTTTGAACCATGAAAAAGGAATCGATTCTGGTAGTAGAAGATGAAGATATCATGCGGGAATCATTGGTTGATTGGTTTTCAAGCGAAGACCATAAGGTTGATGCCGCAAGTGATGCCGATAAAGGGCTGAAGGATTTCAATCTGGATGACTACGACGTCATGATAGTTGACCTGAAGTTGCCGGGCCGTGATGGGCTTTCACTACTGAGCGAGGTGAGGGTGAAGAATCCCAAAACAAAAGTCATAATCATTACTGCTTACCCCTCAGTTGATACTGCGGTGGAGGCAATGCGTAGAGGTGCCGTTGACTACCTGGCAAAACCTTTTAAGTTGGACCGGCTTGAGAATTCGATAAGAATGGCACACGATGTTCAGTTGGTCGCGGCTCCGCCGGTTGAAATGCCGGTGCCTGTTGAGGCTCCCCCGGCTGTAGAAAAAGAAGTTTCACCCTGCATCTGGTATCAGGCCCAGGTAATCAAGAAACGAATGTGTCCTTTTGGATACCAGTGTAGTTCCGGATGCGTCTTTCACGCAGGTATGATAAAGAAAGAGAAGCACCGCAATGACCCAAGGATAAAACCTTTTCTCGACAAAGTAAATGCTCTTGTAGGGAAGAATCAGTGCCGGTACACATTGAGTGGTGATATCTCTTTTCGTATCTGTCCGAACCTATACCACTGTGAGCAGTGTGAGTTTCACCAGATATCCCAGGATGATGTAGATCGTCAACTTGCTATTAAGGCTTCTCGCCGAAAAACCAAAATGCAAGACATATCTTAATCTCTAAAACGAGCGTGTGTCTCTACTTCTAAAAGATATGATTGGGCGATACAGGACTTGAACCTGTGGCCTCCTGCGTGTAAAGCAGGCGCTCTAGCCAGCTGAGCTAATCGCCCCAAATTTGTTTATAAAAGTACAAATCTTTATCTCTTGCGTCAAGATTGTTTATATTTTATATTCTCGGCAGGTGAAAGTTTATACATGAGATATTTTTTATGACCAGCCGCTACGGCAATACAATTTTGAGGTGTTTTTATGACATTACTTGAAGTTATTCGTAAAAGATATTCCTGCCGGGCATACCAGGAAAGACCCATAGAGCAGGAAAATCTGGACATTCTTTTTGAGGCGGCTCGCTTGGCGCCTTCGGCCAGGAATGAGCAGGATTGGCGTTTTGTCGTGGTAACCGACAAAGAAACCAAACGTCAGGTTGCCGAGACCACTAACAGGCCGGATGTATTCGAGAAAGCAGGTGTTATCATAGCCGCCTGCAGCAACAGCGATTATGTGATGCGATGCGGCCAGGCGATTGGGCCTATTGACATAGCTATCGCACTTGAACATATCGCCTTGCAGGCAGCGGAGTTGGGATTGGCGACGTGCTGGATTGGCTCGTTCTATCCGGAAAAAGTCAGAACAATATTGGGCATTCCTGACGATATAGCAATAATCGAACTGATGACGGTTGGTTATCCGGCTGACAGCCCGAAACAACCCAGCCGCGAGCCGATAGAAAAGATTGTGTGCTTTGAGAAATGGCAGTTTTAAGTTTCTGATGTAAAGCAACTTAAAAACATATTGAATTTCGGAGCCGATTCTGTAAAATAGTTAAAAAAGGATAATTCCGGGGACGTGGTGTAACGGGAGCACACCGCGGTCGCATCGCGGGAATGAGGGTTCGATTCCCTTCGTCTCCATCCTTGAATCTTGCAAAGAGCTGCATTCTGCGGCACTAAGCGGCAAAAGTGCGTTTTCTGACTCTTTAACCGGGGTGACTTGCGGCTCCTTGCGGCTCCTTGCGGCGTGATGCTGTGCCGTATTTTGCGCCAAGTGCGCCGTATTTTGCGCCGCTTTCTCAGTTTCATTCGGCAGTCGGACAGCCCGCTCGTAGAATGAGTCTGGAACTTGCAAATAATGCCGCTCTGCAATCCGTGCCGTGTTGCCAATCCAAGCCGTTGCTATATGCAGTGGGTATTTGGTAGCAAGCTCTGTCTCTCGGCTTGCCCGAAGGTTTTGGAACAATCGCGGCCATGGCTTAACAACCGCTCGCTTGAGAATCCGCTGTAGTTGTGTCCGCAAGTTGCAATTCATTGACCTGTACCGTGTAATAACATACTCACTACCCGGCTCCGCCGCATCGAATACGTCTTGAAGGTGAGGCAGAATCTCCGGGAAAATGGGAATAATTCTGGATTCCCGGCCTTCATGTCTCTCTGTCTTGGGGCTGTGAATAAGCATTTTGCCTTGCTCCCAGTTTACGTCAGACCATCGCAACATCAGAACCTCAGAGGGACATCTAAGGCCGCCATAGCGGCACAGGGCAAAAATGCACTTCCACTCTGAGTCGGGGCAAGCGTCCAAAATCTTGTCGGCGTCCTTGCGCTCAAGAAAATACTGCCGTGACTTATTCGCAATCGACTTGGAGTCAAGCTCGCTGAATGGATTCAACTCAACCAGATTCTTCTTTAACGCTACTTTGAAGAAAACCTTTGCATTGCCGCACCGTTTGTTTACGGTTGCTGCACTTAGCCCCTGCTCTGTCAAATAGGTTCTCCATAGATTGGCGTCTTCTGGGCTAATCTGACGCAGAGGCTTATCGATGCCAAAAAACTCCACGAGCGTGCGCCGCGTATGCCCATAGACAAGGTGGCTATTTGGTTTAAGGTCGGTTCGGCTTTTTAAGTATCCGTCCAGAAACGCACCCAGTGTAGTGTTCACGGTTGCCTCTCGTGCCGTCAACAATCCGGCCTTTGCCAGCTTCGCATGAATATCGTCTCGCATGTCGGCAATCCATCGCGCCGTCTCCGCGTCCATGCTTCCAGTAATCTGTGCGGCAATCAAATCCTCCAGCTTTGCCTTGAACGCTTTGGCTTGCTTGAGGCTGGTCTTGCCTAAGCGAATTGACTTGCGGCTTCCATCCTCGGCCACAAAGAGAATCCGTTTTCGCCCATTCGGGTCTTTTGCTATCGACGCCATGTCACTCACCTCTTTCAATAATGCTTTGCAACTTGCTGGCTATGTATTCGCACATAGATTTTTTTTCCTGCTTCGCCCGTTTCTCCACGGCACTACGCAGAGCAGGTGTCAAGCGAAGACTAATCTTAGCGCTCTTTGCTTTGTCTTTTGGCAACTTCGGTCGTCCCATTTTTTTTCTTTTCATACTATCAAATTACTATATGTAGGACAGAATGTCAATCCTTTTCTACGAATTTTCTGAAGATTTTTTTATCCACGTTTTCAAGTCCTCAACGCTGTAACGGACGAGTCGGCCGGCCCGGACGACCGGAATCTCACCTTGCTTTGTTAAGGTATACAGCGTACGCTCACAAATGCCCAGTGTCGCTGCTGTCTCCCTTGGCGTTAGCAAAAGGCGATCGACCTGACGTTTCCGTCTCGTTAGGCCGTCCGTGCCGACAAATATCGGTTCAATCCTCACTAACGCATTTTGAACATTCTCACTCATCAGTTTGGACCATTCCCATCGAAGCGCAAAAAGCGGATAATCTCATCTTCTGTAAGCAGTTCAGGACAAGGCGTAAAATCTCCGTTGCCGTCCGGCAAAGCTGATGAAATAAAATATTTATTATTCTCGTTCATAGGGATAGTAAAATTATCCGTGTCCACGTGTCCTATTGTGTCCTATCAAATCCCTTATATAATACATCACATGACGATCCTTATATAAAAGTGTAGCATTAAATAAAGTTTTCAATAGGACACATAGGTCACCGTTAGTACATTTGGTCGTCAACATTGATTTTTACTTTCTTATCTGCATTATTCTGAAATTTCCGTGTCCTGATAGATTGTGTTTTGTTGGGACACCAGCCCTTGATATGTATATGTTCTTTCGTCTCTGCTACCCCAACGTACCTTTTCGGTATCTGGGAAAATCCTTTTGACCGAGCGACCGAATTGTCTATTTCCCATAGGTCGATTCCCATTTGCCTCGCAATACTGTACATACTCCTCATAAAGCTCTTTGCAAGGCTGTCCGCATCCGTTTGGTGAATAGATATAATTTTCGAGCAGGAAAGCTCTGGCTGGGTCTGAGTCTCTGCGGTATTCTTCGAGCAGGGCTTTGCTTTCCTGTGGCTCAATGAATCGACCGACCTTGTTTAATTTATCCAGGCCGTCCAGTGCCCAGTTAAATATCCCAGGTAGTTCACGTTTCAGTTGTTCGGCCAGGTCTTTTATCTGTCGCTCGTCTTCGATTATCTTCGGGAATAGTACAAGTAGGATTCGGCGCCAGACTGCGTGTGTTCGGTCGTTAAATCTCGGAAGTTGGTTTGTTGCTATCATTATTTTGGCTGTCGGTTTGGCTGATAACGGCTCTCGGAATTTTCGCTCGAAGTTGATAGTATCGCCGGCAACGTAGCTCTTCAAAACCGTTTCGCCCTCGTGTTCGATTATATGACTGGATTCGTTGGTCATATTGACCATCTTTCCCAATGTGGAATATAATCCAAATCTATTGACTTTCGGGTTAAAACTGGATAGGCCAAGCTGGCTACAGTTATTTTCGCCGAGAAGTGCCTTTATAACCTCAAAGAATACACCTTTTCCGTTTGCACCCTCACCAGTACATAAAAGAAACTTCTGCTCGTGAAGGTCGGGCCTGAATAGATACCCTACCCACTGTTGGAGGAGCAAAACATATTCCATACGGCCCTCCATAATGTCATGCATGAAATCTTTCCACAGTGGACATTCGGCCTCTGGGTCATAGTTGTAATTGACTTTTGACAACGTGAAGTACCAAGGTGTGTGTGGAAGCAATCTCGGCCTGCCAGTTTCTTGGTTAATATCGGTAAAAGAGACATTGCCATTTGCCATAGGGAATACTCTGGCTCCAGTGACTCCGTCGAGCCAACTGTTCAAAGCAACTTCTCGTCCAACTCCGGTTAGCTTATAAAGACATACCATAATCGCAGATATGTTATTCATAGTCACCGGCATCCCAAACTCATGCAAATACTCAGCAATCTGGGCTTTTATCTCAGAATCAGTAATCCTGTAATAACACCCGGTTTCCCAGACATAGAAATCCGACTTGAACCACCGCAGGGTTTTGACCTTTTCGCCTTGTGATTCTTTGCCTATAACATAGCGGTCTGTTAAGAACTGCCCGGCAGTCGTGAAAGCGTCGAGTTTCTCTGCTTTGTCTTTTTTAACTGTCATTGCATCCCTTCGGACTTTTGAGCCATTATCAAACTGCCTTCCTTTGGCTAACCCGATTCGCCGGTCGTCTCGGCTTTCCTCGTGCCCGGGAAAAATTTTGTTGACAAGGGGGGATTCGGTTGATAACAATTGTGGCCCCAGCTTTTTTCTCTAACATTTCTCCTGCTCCTCTCACTACTCATTTTGAACTCCTAATCTGAATCCCATATAATCCTTGTTTAATTACGTCGATTTGCTCCTCATCGAATAAGCGAATAATCCCTATCCGTTGAACTGGCTTGAGACGATATTTCGATACAATGTAGGCTACTCTTGCAGGTGGTTCTTTGAGCACATCCGCAATTTGCCCGATAGTTGATAAGTTTTGTTCTAACATTTTGGTCTCCTACAAAAAATTAACTGTGCCGTTTCTTGTAGGAAAGAGGTTCACGTGAGGTCGTCTTAACCGAAGTGGTAACAAGGGATTAGGGGGTTAAATGGGCCTATTTAGGCTCACGTGAGTCATACTTGCTTGTATTGACGCAGGGTCTTGGGGCCGTCTTTGTGGAGGCTTCTGTCTTTGTTCTGATAGTCACGCTGATATATCGCTGCAAATTTCCGCTTTCCATCAGGATTCATTTCGTCTAACTGTTCTTTTGTTTGCTCAAACATTTCAGGTCGCTCTCGTTTTATGCGATCCAGCATTTCGGTAAGGATTCCGTGAGTTTCGGTATCCGACAACTGTGACCCCGATGAGTCTTCGGACCCCGATGAGTCTTCGTACGTTGCTACTACCTTAGCGGTAAAACCAACAGCCTTCAAAGTTTTACTTGTAGACTCGTATTGTTTTTTCGCTTCTTGCAGTTTCGATGAATTCTTGATGGCTTTTCTCAGGGTGTTATCTGAACAACCAATAGCTTCGTAGAGTTTCTTATGGCCGAGATACCCCTTTTCGCCTACAAGTGCCTCAGCTTTTTTCTGGGCTTCTTGCCAAGGCATACCAGACACGTTTGATTTTGTGGTGTTCTTTCCTTCGCTTATAAGTGTTGATTTACTTCCCTGCCCTGTTCCTGCTGACTCTTGCTTTTCTTCCGTCTCTACAACCTTCTGGATTTTCTTAAATTCATAGATGGCATCAGATAGCGTTACTGGCTCGGCGGTCTTTATGGCTTCCTGGATTCTCTCTGTGTCAATATAGGTTTTCATAAAGGGCAACCAGGGCGTTAAATCTGTATCCAGTTGAATTATCAAAGGCTGAATATGTTTTTTCCCGTAGAGTTGTCTTTGTTTGGCTATATATTGATCCAGGAAGCGTCGAAACTCCTTTTCGTCAAAGTCATACCTTGCAAATAATCCTGTATGTTTGTTAGGGTCATACCACTCAATCCGCTCGGGTTTCTCTCCGTAATCATCGGCATGACGATCTCCGAGATTCTGGGCAAATCGGCCACTGTTCAGTGACCCTGTTAGCGTAAAATAACTATCTACTATGCCGAAGTTATTCTCGCATTCTTCTTCATTGGTGTAGCTTAACCGAAGAAGATAAAGGGCAATATCTGTGCCAGTCTTGCCAGCCTTGATAGCTTCAGACTGCACAGGTGTTAGAAAGCTCTTTTTTTTAAGCTGCTCTACTTCCTGCTTGAGCTTTTTGGCTTGTTCGATTAAGGCTTTAATGTCATTCAAAGTTGGCTTCACCATGCCCTGCATTTTAAGCGAAAACGGTCTAAACGGCAATATCTGACTGTAAATATGCTTGCTTGACAGGTATAAAACGGGTAGGATAACAGTGACAATTGAATATAGAAGTTCACTGAACTTTTAGCGTTTCCGTTGAAACCAGCAAACTTCATCGTAAGCAGACGCAAGAAGGTCGGTGCCCCGATATGGGGCATCGCTTGCGTGTTGCTTACGGGCCTTGCTGGGCCTCAACGGTGCACGACTTGCGGTGCCCTTTTTTATTGCATCGCACATCTTGAAATCCATCTTATAGGAGATTACAAGTATGAGTTGGTGGCTGAATTGGCTCGTTTTGATATTAGGAACTCTTGTGCTTTTTGTGGTCTATGGGTGGCTTTCTCCCTTAACACTATGGTTGGATCGAATTTGGAGTAGAGGCAACGACATTGGCAGGCCGCTATTGAATACTATCGTAATTACTGGGCTACCGGCTTTATATGCTAAGCTTGCACACATCCCTTTGCCGGGATTATTAATTCCAATCACCTTTTTGTTGACGCAATATGCCGTGCTTGGTGGCAGATTCTTAAGCCGTGAATTTAACGTCGCTGGTTACGTAATGGTGTTCACTACACTTATAATATGGATTATATTTTTTATATGTTAAGAAACCAAATGAGCATGGAAGAGTCCAAATCATTCAAGGAAAAAGTGCTTTTAGATTCTGACCGGACCTTGCGTCTATCATGCCGGTCTGGTGACTATGTGTTATGGCTTCGCTGTATAGATATGTTTGCTTCTGGCAAAGACGCTTTTCAAATTCGAGATTTGTGGGAGCTTAAAGATGGTGACCATATACTGATAACCAATCGAGAATGTGATATGCCTCCAGTTTTGATAGATTCTGAATTAGATGGCCCAAATATCTGGCGGTTTGTGCCAGGTGATAGACTTATTCAAATCGGGTTACCTCGCAGAACAACCTCTGATAAGGCGGATAAACCTGTAGTGCTCGAAATAATAGAATGCAAGCAAGATACATTGGTATTTGGTGACTCCACTGTCCCACGCTTTGATAAGGAAAGCGCTTGTCCTTTTTTTGGAACGTTTCCCTCTGCATCATCACCCTTTGCCAAAGAAGTAATCCGACTTGCAATTGAAATAAATGCTTCTCTTGGGCTGCCACGTACATTGGACATAGGGGGATAGAATACCTTGAATGACCAGGAAATAATCCTCAACTTGTGGTATGTGTTCGATGACATGGGACTTATCTATTCTCTGAGGGCTCGTGCCTACGTACGTGCAGGTTCCGATGAGGAGAAGCTCAGGTTCCTGCAGCAGTATGCTACTTTAGATTTCCTGATCGCAAGGCCGTTTCCTGTTCCGGCGCGTTTGAGCACCGAGTTCCTCGAAGAGAATGGGAGCCAGAAACTGCCTGTGTTTACTATGAAAATGTTGGAGACACAGGGAGGACCGCTCAGTGTAGGTGATCTTTTCAAAGAAGTTTACGATGAATTAGAAAACAGCCTGCCGATGCAGACAGAACTTACAATACCGGAGAAACCACTCGTCTGCATCACTCCGCTTTTTGCGGACGATGCAGGGAGAATCTATCCCAAAATAGATAGGCAAATGACATTGAAGGGGTAGTCGGCCAAAACTGCTGTTTTTTGCTTAAAAACGTAGGTAACAAATAGGTGCTTACCCCGGTCAAAAGATACTATTATCAGAATCGCTTATACACACCCTCGATATTGAGCAAAAAACGCAGGTGGTTTCTCTGAATGTCACTCGGAATGGCGAATATTGTACATATTAACGCAATATTCTGTACAATGCTCAAGCGGTCAAACATAAACTCGTCTTCACTTATTGTGTCCGATCTGTAGCTCATACTTAATTTTCTTTAACTATTTATAAGTTGCTCAGCCGCCGTGGGCGTCGATTGTTTCGTCAATTTGTTTCATTGTGGTGGCTGTTGAGTTATTGTATAGGTTCTTTGAAATAAGTCAGAATCTTTTCTCCGACATCTCGCCCGTGAACTGGAAACTGAGGGGCCGGTGCTCCTGACTTTAACTGAGACATTCCCACTCCCGCCTTATTGAGAATAAATGCCGCATCCTTTATCCGCTGGTGTTTGCTGATAAGTTCTACACGCACTTGAGCCGCAAACCTTCCATCCCAAGCGCCTGGCTCTATATGAAGTTGAGGTTCAGAACAAGCTCGAAAAATCCCTATCAACTCATCTTTTTCTATGTTCAAAAGAAATCCTATATCTCCCGGCTCTATCTCATCCAGATATTCAAATCTCTTCGCCTTGTCACCAAATAAGTTACGCAAGAGGCACTCTTCTTCGGTAAGATTATTGCACAGCATTATGAAGCATCTTTCAAACTGAAGCATTGAATATTCCGTTTTGACTTTTACGCTACCAGTACGTGGTGGATTGTAGCTGCTATGAGTTTTTCACTTTTCTCTTTAGACTGTTTTATCTTTTCCTCACTGTAAGCGATGTCCCTTTAAACAATCTGTTTTAACTCAAAAAACTTCAATAGATATCGTTTTAATTGTTGAGCAAGATTTTTCAACCGTGTAAACCTTAATTTCTTAATCCTCTATTGCAAACGAACCTCACACATTTATATAACTCTCCTAAAATCATTGATTGTCCTCTCGATTTTTAAAGTTCTTATAATGTTTTCTGTTTTAGCAAGATAATTTCATCTATATTATTTATTGCTTCGTATATTCCCTTCTTATAAGATATAATATTCTCTCTTTCCTTTTTTAATTTTTTCGACAATTGCTCTTGTAGATCCTTATCTATATCAAGAATAGGAGTTTTCTTTACGTCCGGTTGTGTTATGCTTTTTTGGATTTTTCCAGTTGAATGTCTATGAAAATAAGTCTGTAGAAAATCTGTATTTAATAAATGTTGAACAACTGATGGGTCAAAACCATCCTCCAAGCGTACAATCATCAAAAAGCCACATGGGATATAAATCTTCTCATCTTCTATATCAAAACAATATGATATACCAACATCTATTGAGCGGTTAATAATAATATCGCCTTCGGTCAGCCGGTATTTCTCAAGTTCAGCACCTTTTGATGGTTGTAGATATACTATTTTATTCCGATTGAATCCATCTTTCCTTATATTATTCACCAAAACATAAACGTATTCTGTTTCTTCAAGTGAATAATGCTCTTTTTTAACATCTTTACCATTTCTTATTGAAAATAGTGATTCTCTTAATGGCTTAGTCTTGTAAGGTAATTCTTTAATTCCTTTTTCTAATTCAAACTTAATAAATTGATAATATGGTATATTCATACGGAGTGAAAAATGGTTTGATATCTCGGAGAACTTTATGGTAAACCAATTCTTGTTTATTAAATTTTTATTGCTTCTGAGCCAATCGAGAGCTGTTTTCGGTTTATCAGTGTCTATTTTGATTTCCTTTTTGCCATCAATCTCCTTATATTGCATCAACTCATTTGGTCGTGGTTGAATACTCCTAATAAGCCTTCTATATCCAATTTCATTTACATAAGCCATTGGAATATCATAATCAATGTCCTTTGATACATCGGCAAAAACCCACCAATCACGATTTTTCCCAACTTCAGCAACTTCGTTTTTGTATATTTCAAGTATATTTGCTATTCCTTTGTTATAGTCATGATCGTCAAAATAACTTCCTAGGTAGTCTTTAATTATTTCTACGCTTTTTCCCTCTTTTTTCTCATATTTTTTTAACAAAATCTTATCATTACATATCTTCTTTATATTGTTAATTCTTGTTTTTAATCGCGCGAATTTATTACTAGACTTTCTCCACAAATCTTGAAATTTGTTAATTTCTTCAATAGTTCTTTTCCTAGCAAACAATAAACTCGTTTTAGTTGAAGTATAAGGTTCAAAAGTTAATGTTGGCATTGAAACGATAGCTAGTATTTCGAAATACTTATAAATGAATATGCGTATTGGTTTATTCTCCGAAACATCAAAAATGCTTTCTGGTAAAACTACTCCAAGTAAACCATTTGGTTTTAATAATTGATACCATCTTTCAATGAACAAATTCTCAGAGTCAGATCTTTCTCCGAATACAAAACTATTTTCTAATTGTTTTTTTGTTTCCTTATCTAGGAGTCTGTCCGAGTAATAATTGTACAGTCTTTAATGGAATGGTATAATACTGGCCGATATTTATATAAGAGAAATTCAATTCTTGGAGACTCACGGATGAGTAAAACATATCGGCCCTGGAA
>Ga0307378_10000254_pt1 | contig 99910 bp, 85 predicted proteins | sample UN1MG_FD_202238 | JGI IMG/M metagenome (GOLD analysis project Ga0307378, IMG submission 202238) | Soil microbial communities from Risofladan, Vaasa, Finland - UN-1 | ecosystem: Environmental > Terrestrial > Soil > Coastal area > Acid sulfate soil | place: Finland: Risofladan, Vaasa | collected...
ACCCGGGGGAGACCACAATTATAGGTTCCGATCATGACTTCTATCACTCTGGTGGGGGATGGGGAGCTTATTACGATCCCGATTGCGTTGACTGGTACAACTATGAGTTGACACTTACAACTGACCATTGGTATTTGCGTTACAATGGCGGAGTTCTGGGCAGTGGGGTAGCAACACCAATGTCTGGTTCGATGAGCTGGTCTGCCATGTATGCCTCGGAAGATGACATCGGTGTTCCGTCCCCTGATCCTGCATATCCCGGTGAAGCTGCTCTCCATGGTGGTGGTTCCCAAGCTTGGGATATTGACTGGACTTGGGGTACTGAGGCGGTTCCTCTAGAGTTTCGTGGATTCGATGTTGAAGTAACAGATCTGGGAGAAGGGGACTATAGTGTTACTATGACGCCGGCAGAGGAAGGGGGAGAAGGAGGCTGCTTCATCGCCACCGCAGCCTACGGCACAGAGGCCGCTGCGGAAATCAATGTGTTGAGGGCGTTCAGGGATGAGGTGCTGCTGGAGAGCACTCTGGGCTCTCAACTTGTGGAGTGGTACTACCAGACCAGCCCTCCGGTAGCGGATTTCATATCGGAAAACAGCCTCTTGAGGACCATTGTGAGGGAGCTGGTGATCGACCCCATTGTGAGTGTTGCCACATTCACACAGGGTATTTGGGGGAAATAGCTGAAGGGACACCATAGCTTGTACTAAGATGACCCCAAGCGAGACCGGGGGAGGTACATTATGTACACTAGGGGTGGAGAACCCTGGCGGCGAAGTATTTTTACCGGGTTCGAGAAAGTCTCGACGAGCCCTTAATCAGTGAGTCCAGATTCAAAATGCCTTACCATAGGTGAGAATCCAAAAGAATCAGCTTAGCTTTGCGTTCGACTCTTTATTCACGGATTAAGGGGTCATCATCCGGCTTGACCGGATGATCCAGGTAAATGGATGAAGACTACTAGGTTTACGTCCTGGCAAGCCAGATGAATGGGACTCCATATGTTGGGGTTACCTCAAATCTGATTAGAAGGATACGGGAATACAAGAACAAGGCGATTGCTGGAGGGATTTGTATACTGAGTTAGTTTCTGGATTGCCCGATCAAGTCGGGCAATGACAGGTTAGGTGAAAGTCGGGCAATGACAGGTTAGGTGAAAGTCGGGCAATCTTCTCTTTCGATCCACTGATTAAGGACGGGCACAGCAGCTTGACAAAAAGCCTTTCTTGTGATAGATTATACATACGACCGTCGAGCCAGCACCGGACGGCGGATGAAGATAGCGATAGTCATATAACGGGAAGACGGGGATTCACACCGACAATAGAATACAGGCATAGGAGGTGTGGTCATATCGTCTGCCCCCAGAGAAGGACCTTCGCTCGGGGTGGAGAGCCCTGGCTGCGGAGGTTTTTTATTAGGCTCCACGAAGACCCCTTATGTTATTTACCCGGCATCGTATAGAAAAGCCGTTAATGCTGCTTCAGCCTCAAGAGCTTAAAGGGGGGTAGAGGAATAAAAACCAAGACGATTCAGCTGGTTTAAGCTAATTAAGCTGGCTTGGTATAGGTTGCAAAATTGCATTTAGGTGTTCGTTGCTCGGGTCGATGTTTGGCAGCCTGGCCCGTTGGAACAGGGCACAGAATAATTTAGAAATGAAACAAGAAGGGGTATTGGAGGGAATGATATGAAGAGAATACTATATGGTGCGCTGATTTGTGCCCTGATTGTGGGCGTCTCGATCCCCTTGTGGCCAGCCAGCGTTAGCGCGGCTGGCACTGCTATATACGTCGATGACGATTTTAACGACGACCCGGAACGTCACATGTGGGACACGATTCAAGAGGGAATAGACGACGCCACTGATGGCGCCGGCGATACTGTGTATGTGTACGCCGGGACATATAATGAAAACGTTGTTGCAGACAAGAGCAACTTGACTATACACGGCGAGTCTTCCTCTCTGGTGACCGTTGACGGAAATGGAGGGGACCATACCATCAAGATGACAGCGGATGACGTCACGGTGAGGCAGCTCAAAGTCACAGGCGCAACTGGCACAGGCTTCGCCGGCGTCTACTGGGGGAACGTCCAGAACGGCTATCTCGATCATTGCGATATCACCGGCAACTACTTTGGGGTCTTGCTGAATTCTATTTATAACCAAACCATTCAGTGTAACGACATCCATAACAACTCCAACAACGGGATACAGGTGAGCGATTCCACATTAAAAGACCTCACCATGAACGATATTTACAACAACCGTGATGGCATATCCCTGATCAACTCCTCAAAAATCACCATTTGGTACAACAAATCGTATAGCAACAGCAGGTACGGCATCTATGTAGACTCGTTGTCCTATGAAAACGACATCTACCTCAATGACTTCTTCGATAACACCGCTGGCAATGGATATTCAGATAGGTTTGCAGATGATAATAACTGGGAGACACCCAACAAGTCTCAGTGGTTCTGGTACTGCTACGGCGGAGACCCTTACTCGAGCTTTAGGGGCAACTATTGGGGGGACTACGGCGGAGTCGATGTTTCCCCTCTCGATGGGATTGGAGATACCTCTCACCCTCTGGGCAGTGAGGCAGATAGCTATCCGCTTATTAGCAGTTACACAAACTACCCAATGACCTACCCACTGGAGACCTGCCCAGGGTCGCCGGTGCCAGAATGCACAGCAGAGGTAGCGCCACCGTCGCCACCTGCACCGCCTGGCGGCTGCTTCATCGCCACTGCTGCCTACGGCACAGCGAGCGCTGCGGAGATCGATGTGTTACGGGCGTTCAGGGATGAGGTGCTGCTGGAAAGCACAGTGGGCTCTCAACTGGTGGAGTGGTACTACCAGACCAGCCCTCCGGTAGCCGATTTCATATCAGAGAATTATGTGTTAAGGACTCTGGTGAGGGAGTTCGTGGTTGACCCGATTGCTTCGTTAGTCGAAGTAACGGGGTCTCTCTGGCGAGATTAAGGCACAGGCTTTACCCGGCGTGCTTTTTTAAAATAGCGTCGGCGCTCGCAACGGGGTTTCTGACATCTGCCCTGCAGCAGAAGCATTATAATGTAGAGAATATGGGGAGTGCGGGACTCAAGCGCTTCCATAATAATGGCGGTAGTGCTCGTTCTAGTAATGAGCACTATCGCCTATTTTGTGGGGGCTCGCCGGCGCAGGCAGGGGTTTGAGGTTACGTGTTTACCAAGGTTTCCCCACACAAGAATACAGACTTTCCCGACAGACAAATGGCGCAGTTTACTATATAATTTACTAAGTGGGTTGCCATCCAATTGCCACGCGAGTTATCATTACCAGAGACGTTTTCTGTAGATGGCCACAATCATAGACTGGCAAAGCTGAGGATTCACATAAAAAAGAATATCGGCTCAGGAAGTGTGGCAACCAACTGTTTTATCTAAAAAATAAACCTTTGAGCCGGGCATAGAAGCCCGTAGCTTAAGGTTTTAAATATTCAGGTTCCGCGCCACCCCGGTTACCTACATCCTGAACCAGATTTTAAGTGGGGCAAGTAGGCTATTTAAGGAGGTTAGTAAATGAAGGCGACTCAGGATCAAGTATTAAGGCAAACAACAAAGATTGTATATACGGCGCAAAGTCGAGAATTGCTGTACTGGTATATACAGACATTCTTTTTCAGTCTCATAACATTGGGGTTCTATTTGCCAGTGGCCGCAAACAGGCTCTTGAGACTGCTCAGTCGACGAACGGTTATCTATTGGTATGAAGTGGTGGAATCACAGGAAGAATAGACCCGGTTAACACTTCGGCGTACCCGATAAGGTATATTATTTATGGAGGCGACGGGCGGATTCGAACCGCCGAATAGGGGTTTTGCAGACCCCCGCCTTAACCACTTGGCTACGTCGCCATTATCGTTCTATGGAGCGGAAGAAGGGATTCGAACCCTCGACCTTCTCCTTGGCAAGGAGACGTTCTACCACTGAACTACTTCCGCAAGTGCCGAGGAGGAGATTTGAACTCCTACGGGCTTTCGCCCACCACCCCCTCAAGATGGCGTGTCTACCGATTCCACCACCCCGGCGTCTGGCAGGGGCGGGAGGACTCGAACCCCCGACCTGCGGTTTTGGAGACCGCTGCTCTAGCCAACTGAGCTACACCCCTCTTCCCGCTCTACCTGCGGTCTGTATTACATCCAAAGCATATTTAACTTGCAGAACCGAGCAACCCTGTTCCAATATACTGGAACTCCCAGTTATTCCTCTCTCAGCGTTTACGCGCTTTTCTGGACTCTACCTGTCCAGCCTCGCAGGACTATATATTCTCAGTCCCATAGCACTTATTCAGCAGGATAACTTTAGAAACCTCAATAATATTAGCATATTTGTGGTACCCCTGGGGCGACTCGAACGCCCGACACGCGGTTTAGGAAACCGCTGCTCTATCCTCTGAGCTACAGGGGCTCTCAAAACCCTTGTTGATTACTTCCCCCCACATACCTGTTCATGGTGGAGATAGGGGGATTCGAACCCCCGACCTCTGCGATGCGAACGCAGCGCTCTCCCAGCTGAGCTATATCCCCAGCGTGCCAAATTATAGCAAAGGCCAAAGCTATATGTCAATGAAATGGCCCTCACTGCGCAGGCCATAGCACCCGGGGATGCTATTTACCGATGCAGAAACTGCCGAAGATGGTCTCCAGTAGCTCCTCGCTCACCGTCTCGCCGGTGATCTCACCCAGAGCATTCAGGGCGGCGGTGAGGTCGATGGTGGTGAAATCGTCGGGCATCTGAGAAGCGATGCTCGATAGTGCCTGCTCAAGATGATCCTCCGCCCGCTCCAGACAGGCCTTGTGGCGGGGATTGGAAACCAGCAGGGCGTCCGAAGTGTATACCTTCCCCCCGAGGGCACAATCCACCATCTTCTGCTCCAGCTTATCAAGCCCTTCACCGGAGAGGGCTGATACCGAGACAGTGTTCCAGGCGATATTATCCAGGGTGGCTCGCCGGGGCAGGTCACACTTATTTGCCGCTACCAGCACCTCTTTTTCGCGAAGTTCTGAGAGAAGGGTGATGATCTCTCTGTCGGAGCTTCGCAAGGGGGTGCCGGCATCGAGCACCAGCAGGACGATATCGGCCTGCTCTATAGCCTTGCGGCTGCGCGCCACTCCCAGAGACTCGACCAGACCCTTGAGCTTTACCATGCCTGCAGTATCGGTAAGGACGAAGGGCACCCCCTTCAGGTTCACCACTTCCTCCACCGTATCCCGTGTAGTTCCCGGTACCGGGCTGACGATGGCACGGCTCTGTCTGAGCAGGCGATTCAGGAGGCTTGATTTTCCCACATTACGGCGCCCCACAATAGCGGTCCTTACCCCCTGGCGATATACGATCCCCTGCTCTGCGCTTGAGATGAGCTCCTTGAGCATCTCGCGTGCCCTCTCCAGCGCAGGCATTATCTCCTGCTCTGCCACCTCATCTTCGGGGAAATCGATCCTGGCGGTTAGGTAGGCGAGAACGCTCATCAGCTCGGCACGCACTGCCTTTAGGGGCTGGGATAGGCTTCCACCGAGACCATGTATGGCAACCCTTAGGCTGGCTGATGTCTTAGCGCGCACCACATCCAGGACCGATTCCGCCTGAGCCAGGTCTATCCTGCCACTCAGGAATGCCCTCAGGGTAAACTCCCCCGGGTTCGCCGTCCGGGCGCCGTGCCTGAGCACCAACTCCAGGACTCGCTGCAGTGGTGAGGGGCCACCATGGCAGTTGATCTCCACGATGTCCTCTCTTGTATAGGTATGAGGCGCTGCCATATAGGAGACCAGCACCTCATCCACAACCTCCTTTGTGGCAGGGTCAATGATATGACCGTAGACCAGACGGCGGTCTTGTAGCGGGTGATGAAACAACTTCTCGGCGATTGCCAAAGCGCTGGCCCCGCTCAGGCGCACGATGCCGATCCCGCCCTCGCCAAGGGGGGTGGAGAGGGCAGCAATCGTGTCCTCATACATAGCCTGGTAAGTATACATCCTGTGCCCTTGCCCATCAAGGTAATGTGCCAGTCCAGTATACTGGTACACTGTCACTGGCTCATTGAACCTGTCATCGCGACTCCTATGCAGTGTCTACCTATTTAAGCCTACAGTATGGTGTGGATGTCTTCTCCTCTACACGTATCCAGGGTTGTTGCACCGTAGCGCTCCTGGTGTTGGTAAAAAAGTGAAATCGACGATACCATATGTCACCTAGCTAGCTGAACGAGATTATTTAATGCTTATGAAGGCTGCCCTTGACGGACAAGGTCAAATAAAGGTATCATATAGCGATATCACCAAGCGATAATGAGACGATGATATGCTGAAGGATTTCTTTATAGGTTTCATTAAGATTCACATCCTCTACCACGCTTCACAAGGTCCAATCTACGGGGTTGGGATCCTGGAGGAGCTTGGTCGGCATGGCTATCGGTTGAGCCCGGGGACCCTATACCCCACGCTGCATCGCCTTGCGAGGGAGGGCTATTTGGAGAGCAGCTCAAAGGTGGTCGGTGGGAAGGTCCGCAGATACTACACCATAACCGAGAGGGGTCTGGTAGCCCTTGAAGAAGCAAGGCGGAAGATCGCAGAGCTGGTAAACGAGGTGCTGCTGGATAAATAGGTCATGGAACCAGTGAGCAGCGAGAGAAAAAGGATTTTCGGGATCAGCCGTAACGTCTTCGCCCTGGGATGGGTGAGCTTCCTCACCGATGTCTCCACCGATATGATCTTCAACGTGTTCCCTCTCTTCCTATCCCATGTGCTCGGAGTGGGGACAGCATTCATCGGCCTTATGGAAGGGCTGGGCGATAGCGCTGCCACCATGCTCAAAGTGGTTAGCGGCTGGGCCAGCGACAGGCTAGGCCAGCGAAAGGGGCTCACCACCTATGGCTACGTACTTTCCACCGTGGCCAAGCCCTTTCTCCTTATTGCCACCAGCGGGGCGGTGGCGCTGGCCATCCGCTTATTTGAGCGCTCGGGCAAGGGGATTCGCACATCGCCCCGTGATGCCCTGATCGCAGATTCCACCACCGCGGAGAAGATGGGGCGCGGCTTTGGCTTTCACCGTGCTATGGATACCGCTGGTGCGGTCGGCGGGATTGCCATCGCTGCCGCTATCGTCTATCTGGTGCAGGGTTGGGAGACCAGGCTTTCCCTCCCCTCGTTCGAGTGGCTGGTCATTATCGGCGTTATCCCCGCGGCGCTTGCGGTGCTGGTACTTATCTTCTTCGTTCACGAGGGGAGAGCCTCGAGCGCTAAGCGGGTGGAAGGAGGCGCCGCCGATGGAAGGGGTTTGGAAAGGCGGTTCAAGATTTTCCTGGTGATAATGGTCATTTTTACCCTGGGCAACTCCGCCGATATATTCCTGGTGTTGAGGGCAAGCGATATTGGCCTGTCCCCACTACATATACTTCTTATGCTTATCCCGCTCAATCTGGTCTATGCCGCAACTGCCTATCCCTTTGGCAGGCTATCGGACAGGATAGGCAGGAAGCGGATCATCGTCGCCGGCTGGGGGATATACGCCCTTACCTATATCGGGTTTGCCCTGGCATCGCCAATGTGGCACGTAGTTTATGTTATTCTGCTCTTCGCTCTCTACGGGGTTTACTATGGGGCGGTGGAGGGGGTGACCAGGGCATTTGTTGCCGATATGGTGCCCAGGGAGAAGCGGGGGACAGCCTATGGCCTCTATCACGGGGCGATCGGGCTCAGCCTGCTGCTGGCGAGCGTAACTGCCGGGCTTCTATGGGAGGCGATAGACCCGGCGGCGACCTTCTTCTTCGGGGCAGCGATGGCAGTTGTGGCGATTGCAGGATTTGTGCTGTTTATCAAGGAGTAGCTTTTTAGAGCTTTGCCCGGGGGTAAATTTGCCTCTTGCTTAAAGTCGCGGTTACATTTATAGTAAGATTACGCTTTATGGAACCGAATTCCAGTCAGTGATTTGCGGATATGGTGGAAATAGTGTAGCATTTGTTAGGGGGGGATTTATGGAAGACAGGGTATCAATCTTCATCGATGGGAGCAACCTGTATCACGCGCTGCGCTCTAACCTGGGGCGCTACGACCTGAATTTCGCCGAGTTCGCCAGTAAGCTCTGTGGGCCCAGGCGTCTGTTCCGAACATACTACTACAACGTACTGCAGTACTCGAGCCAGCGGTCTGAAGGCCAGGGCGAGCAGCAGGAGTTCCTAAACGCCCTTCGCCAAACGCCGTATTTAGAGGTGAGACTGGGGGGCACCAAGCTGGCGCAGGGTGTCCGTGTGGAGAAGGGCATCGATGTCATGCTGGCCACAGACCTGCTGCATTTCGCCTGGATAAACCTCTATGACATTGCCGTGCTGGTGAGCGGGGACTCAGACTTTGCCTACGCTCTTCAGGCGGTGAAGAACATGGGAAAGCATGTAGAGGTGGCCTACTTTGAGACCAACATCTCCAGGGAACTCCTGGATATCGCCGACAACCGCCATCTGCTGAACCAGAAGTTCTTCCGGGGATTGTGGTCCCGCAAGCGCCCTCCAGAACGTAAGGCGACAAACAAGGCGACAAACAACCGGACGGTAGTGAAAAAGTAGCTAAGCTTGTACTTCCTTTCGGAAATCCGCGTCGTTTCTTGAGTGCCACAGAGAGGGGCGCTGCGAGGCTCGGGAAATAGCAGTCTCGAACAAGGTGATAAGACGTTTGCTTTTTACAGTAAAGTACTGGAAGCAATAAATATGCCCCTATCGGGTGAGATTTTGTTATAAATGAAGCACTGCGCTTAACACGGTATCCTGAATTAAAGACCAATATCGGTCGCTTATAGTAACACCCCGAGATTGTGGGCCTATCCCCCCAACATTGTATTATCGATAAGCCGCGTTCCGCCTATCCTGACTGCCAGCGAGATCAGGGCGGGTGCGGCGATCTCGGCTAGCTCCTCCAGCGTTTCGGGGTTGGCTATGCTCACGTAATCGATAGTGGCGAAAGGCTCGCGCTCGATGAGGGAGGTCATCTCCTGGCACAGGCGAGAGGCGTCCCTCTCACCATTTTCCCAGTGACCACGAGCAAGGCAGAGGGCCTTCCACAGTACCAGTGACGCCTTCCTTTCCTCTGGACTCAGGTAGGTATTGCGGCTGCTCATTGCCAGCCCGTCGGGCTCCCGCACTGTGGGAACGGCCACGACCTCAAGGTTCATGTTCAGTTCGGAGACCATCTTCCGGATCACCGCCAGTTGCTGGGCATCCTTCTGCCCGAAGTATGCTCTATTAGGCTGGACAATGTTCAGTAGCTTGGCCACCACTGTAGTGACCCCCCTGAAGTGACCGGGACGGGATTCACCCTCTAGCCGCTGGGTAATTCCTTCCAGCGTCACCCAGCTACTGAAGCCCTCCGGATACATCTCCCGGGCATCGGGCATAAAAACCAAACCTACACCCTCCTTCTCCAGTAAGGCGAGGTCTCGCTCCGGGTCGCGCGGGTACGCAGTGAAGTCTTCCTGGGGGCCAAACTGCGAGGGGTTAACGAAGATGCTGGCTATAACTGTGAGGGTCTCAGTCCGGGCGTGGCGCACCAGCTCGAGGTGCCCCTGGTGAAGGTAGCCCATGGTGGGCACGAAGCCAACAGAGCCGGTTAGCTTGCCCCGCTCGGCTTTCATTGAGGCGATGGTCTCAACAACCTTCATGGTGTTGATAGAGGGCACAGGTAGTTTCAGGCAGGCTTACTTTTTATGAAGGTTATAAATGAAATCATTGAGCGATGTAGCGCTCAGCGTCATTGTCTCCAGGGTGCCCCGGGAGCCCAGCTCTACTGCTACCCTGGTTATGGTGGCATCGTCCGGAGCATCCAGGATGTTAACGAAATCATAGGGGCCGAGGACGGCATATTGGCCCACTATCCGTGCTCCCATCGCCTCCACCTCCTTGTTGACCTCCTTTATACGCTCCGGCCTCTCTTTTATGGTCTTTCTGCCCCATGTGGTAAGTTTGGTGAGCATTACATATGTGGGCATCATGCCTCCTTTCAACTATAGGGTTCGGCTATCGCAGTCCTCCATCGATGTTTATTCTATCAGCTATGGGGCTGGGTTTCAATCCGGGCCACGATTTTTCGTCTATCTTAGCCCTTCAGCGATAAATTCTATTAGCTGTGAGATTTGTCTTTAATTTGGGCCAGAATGGATTCGTCCATCTCGTAGCTCTGTTTCGGGGTGGGGAAAGTCTCTGCCTTGACCTCGGCGATGTAATCGGCAACGGCGGAAGTGATTGCCTGGTTCAGCTTGGCGTATTGCTTGGCATGCTTGGGGACGAAATCGGTGAACAGGCCCAGGATGTCGCTTACTACCTGCACCTGGCCGTCGCAGTTTTTGCCAGCACCGATGCCGATGGTGGGCACTGTCACCCGCTCGGTGATCAATTTGGAAAGGGGTGCGGGAACACACTCGAGGACGATAGAGAAAACGCCGGCTTCCTCTAATGCCCTGGCGTCATTGAGCAGGCGCACCGCGACCTCCGGGGTCTTTCCCACCACTTTGTAGCCACCAATCTGGTGCACCGACTGCGGAGTAAGCCCGATGTGGCCCTGAACAGGGATGCCACATGCTACCAGCCGGCTCACCCTGTCGGCTACCACCTCCCCTCCCTCAAGCTTCACCGCCTGTGCCCCGCCCTCCTGAATGAAGCGAGCGGCATTGCGCAGGGCATCATCTATAGAGACATGATAGGTCATGAAGGGCATATCGCCTATCACCAGGGCATGCTTCGTCCCCCGGACCACCGCCTTGGTGTGATGGATCATCTCATCCATGGTCACCGGGATGGTTGACTCATAGCCCAGCATAACCATGCCCAGGCTATCGCCAACCAGGATCAGTGCCACCCCGGCCTCGTCGAGGAGCCTGGCGGTGGAGTAATCATAAGCGGTGAGCATGGGGATTTTGTCGCCGCGCTGCTTCATCTCCTTGATTTCGCCGATGGTGACCCTCATAGTGAAAGCACCTCGCCTTTCACCAGGGCATTCCGCTCGTCTACATAGACCAGTCTGGGCTTTGTAGCCTTTGCCTCCTCATCGGCGACAACTTTATAGGAAAGGATGATAACCCTGTCGCCCACGGAGACCAGCCTGGCCGCAGCGCCATTGATGCAGATCTCACCGCAGCCCCGCTCCCCGGTGATGGCGTAGGTCTCCAGGCGCGCACCGTTATCGATGTCCAGCACCTGGACCCTCTCATAGGGGAGGATGTCTGCCGCCTCCATGAGAAGCTCATCGATGGTGATGCTCCCCTCGTAGTTCAGGTTGGCATCGGTGACCCGCGCCCGGTGGATCTTTCCCTTCAGCATCGTTCTCATCATGCTTCCTCCTTTAGTAGTGTTTGCAATTCCCTGGCTTTCTGCTCATCTATCTTACCTTTTGCCAGGGCTATAGGGATCGTCTGGGACCCCAGCTCCCGATAGGTGGGTAGAATTCCGGGAGCAGTTCGCTCCAGAGCGAAAATATGCTTTTCTATGGTGCCCGAGTCCCCGCGGGCGATGGGCCCTGTGAGGCAGTCGGGAATGCCCACGTTATCGATGTTGTTCAGTGTTCCCCGGAGCAGGGGAAGCAGTGCCTGTGTTGCCTGCTGGGGCGGGATCCCGAAGGACTGCCACAGGTCGGTGGCCAGCTTCACCAGGGTTACCAGGTAGTTACAGGCAATCACCGCTGCAGCATGATAAAGCACTTTATCACCGGCGCCGAGCCTGATACAGGTCCCCTCGAGAGCGGCAGCCATCTCTCGGAGCTCGGTAAGCAGCGGCTCGTCCGCTTCAATGGCGAAGGTGGAGCCGGGCATGTTCTCTATAGCATGGGTCACGCTGGCGAAGGTCTGTAAAGGATGGAAGCCGCCGATAAGAGCACCGCGCTTGCTCGCCGGCTCCAGTATATCGGTCGAGTCGGCGCCGCTACAGTGAACTACGCTTTGATCGGGGTGCCATTTAATCCCGGCGGCTACCGGGGCGATGACGCCGTCAGGGGTGGTGATGAAAACTAGCTGGGCATTGTCGGCCACCGCCTGGTTGCTATCCAGTGCCTGGCATGTGGGGACAGCCTCTGCCAGCCGTTGCGCCGAGGCCTTGGTGCGACTGGAAACAGCGACCACCGGGTATCCCTTACCGCTGAGCCTGACCGCCAGCGCCGTACCCACCGTCCCAGCACCGATGAAACCGATCTTGCGCCGGGTGCTTTCCTGGTCTCGCCTTACTTCCTTCATAGCTTCTTCAGGCCTTCCTTGTAGCGGTGGCAAAGTTCAACGTATATTTTTTTACCAGTACCCCACATTTTCCTATGCTCATCGGTAGTATCCCCAAGTGCTCTCGTGTATATAGGCGCTTTCCGCTATCTGCGGCGCATTTCCCTCGAAGGAATAGAGTGCCATAGTGTTATCTTTTCCTCTCTAAATAATATCCCGAGCTGCCGGTATCCCGAAAAGCCCCTCGGCTTGCCTAACTGCTCTCATGATCGCTGCCGCCACCACCTCTGCCGCTATCGCCCCCAGTATGGTGACATCCTCAGCCCCTGCTTTACCGGTGGCGAGGGCAAACATGGTATCGCCATCGAACATGGTATGGGCCGGTCGGACGGTTCTCGCCAGTCCGTCGTGAGCAAGCTGAGCCATTTTGTTAACCTGCTCCTTGTCCAGTAAGGCATCGGTGGCTACCACCCCAATGGTGGTATTTGTAGGAAGAGCGCCGGGAGATTCCTCGCACCTTTTCATTATGTTGATAGTATCGAGAAAAACCCCCTTTACCGTGTCGCGGGGGCCGGCGATGATCCTGCCGGTTCCCGGGTCTACAACATCGCCAAAGGGATTAACCGCAACGATAGCCCCGATAGTGGCATCACCCAACCTCTGGCTTGCTGTCCCCAGGCCGCTCTTGGTCATTCTCTCCGGTCCTAGGATCTTGCCCAACGTGGCCCCGGTGCCAGCGCCGACGCAACCCTCGGCTACCGGCCCGGTTGAGGCGGCAAGGCATGCCTTGTAGCCCTCATCGGGACCGGGCCTCACCTGAGCGCTGCCTAAACGAAGATCGAAGAGAATGGCTGCTGGGACAATGGGCACCTTTGCCACGCCAGTGTCAATGCCGTAACCCCGCTCCTCTAAATAGCGCATCACCCCGCCGGCAGCATCGAGGCCGAAGGCGCTTCCCCCGCCGAGGAGGATAGCGTGCGCCTTGCCCACCAGGCTCATCGGCCGCAACGCGTCTGTCTCCCTGGTGCCCGGAGCAGCGCCACGTACATCAACGCCGGCCACTGCCCCCTCTTCACAGAGTATCACGGTGCAGCCGGTGGCGGCTTCTCTATCGGTGTAATGCCCCACCTTTATCCCTTGAACGTCGGTGATCGCGTTGTGCATGATCAAAGTCTTCGAAATGTAAAAAACCTTCTCGGGCAATACCCGAGAAGGCTTCAGTTAGTATCAACTTTATTTGCCGTCTCGGTCGTTACCGATCCAAGCGACTTATTGTCTGCCGTTTTTCTATTTAATTTTTTGGTTCACCGCCCCGATAACCTCGGGGTCGCCGAACTATAATCATATCATACGCTGCTGAAACTTGTCAAGGGCAGTGTGAAGGAATTTACGATTTCCTCTGGCAGTTGGGGCAGAAGCAGGTGCCCCGATTGCGAATGGGGATCCGCTCAATGGGCGTATCGCAAACAGGGCAGGGCTTGCCACTGCGGTGAGCCACCTTGAAGACAAATTGAGCTGTGCCCGGCTCGCCATCCGGGCGGCGGTAATCGTTGATGCTGGCTCCATGGCCACCGATGGCCTTCTCAAGCACCTGGCGTATGGCACGGTGCAGCCGCGCAATCTCCTCATTTGAAAGGCTATTCGCCATCCTCTGAGGGTGTATCGCGGCAGCAAAGAGGGCTTCATCTGCATACATGTTGCCAACGCCGGCGAGGAAGCCCTGGTCGCAGAGCAAAGCCTTAATCGGTACCGGGCGCTTTATTACCCCTTCCATTAGAACCTCAGCGGTAAAGCCTGGGCCCAGTGGCTCGGGGCCAAGCTTGCCCACCACCATGTTCTCATCTGACACCAGCCACATCCGGCCAAGCTTTCGCGGGTCGCGGAAGTGAAGCCTGGCTCCATCGTCGAGAAGGAATAGAGCCCGGGTGTAGGGATGGGAATCACCCTGGGTATCGAGGAGCAGCGAGCCGCTCATCATAAAGTGCAGGACAAGCGCCTCGCCAGTTGCGAGGCGAAGAACGAGGTATTTACCACGCCTAAAAATCTCCTGAATACATTGTCCCCTGAGGCGGTGGCAGAACTCATCTGGCGATGGGATTTGCACTGCTCTAGGCCAATTTAGGCTGACGCCGACAAAGCGTCGCCCCGCTATACTTTTGGACAGGTCTCTTTTTATAGTCTCTACTTCTGGTAGCTCAGGCATCTTTTCTCCTTTTCCAGTAGTTGGAAATAGGCTTGCGTGTCACCTACAGACTATCGGTCATTTTCGATACCTCGCCCTGATTTTTTAAATCGGTAGAGCTTTCCCTCCTTTTCTTCCAAGTAGAAGAGGCCGGCTGTAGCTACAATGTCTAAAAATTTACGTTCGCGCATTTCGTGTTCGTCTATAAACAGGGTGCCATGGGGTTTTAGGGTTCTATTCGCTTCCCTTAATGCCCCTTGCTTATCGCTATATTCATGGAAGGCGTATGACATAAAAACTGTATCTATGCTTTTATCATTAATGCGGGTATTTGCCACATCTGCTAGGATAGTGTGGATATTTCTTAGCTAGGCTATCCTAGCCATGGTCTTGACAATGGCTACATGGAAAGGTTGGTTGTCTAACGCATATACCCTACCCTTCTTCCTGACCGTACGAGCAATGGGGATAGTGTAGCGTCCGATGCCACAGCCGGCATCTAAAATGATCTGCCCTTCCCTAATACCGGCCATTTTCAACTTCTTCCGCTTCCTTTGAGGGGGTTCGATACAGAATATCCACATCCAGAAGCAGAAGGTATGGAATAAATACATTCCGATACCAGACATTCGCTGCCGATAGATGATCTTCAGAATTATATAGATGTAGATCGCCACCCCAAAGAAAATCCCTATCCCTATACCGACCCATTCCCCCGTTGTAAAATCCATTATTTTGCCCTTCTGGTTTAATCCATCTCCCCCCAGTTTTTCCCCACCTTGACCTCGACCGGAACCGGAACGCTGAGCTTCAGGGCATTGGGCATAATATCAAGTACCAGTTTCTTCATCTGCTCAAGCTCCTCCCGGGGTACCTCGAAGACCAGCTCATCGTGGACCTGAAGGATCATCCTGGACTTGAGCTTTCTCGAGCTCTTTTCCCGGTATATATCGATCATCGCCCTCTTGATAATGTCTGCTGATGTACCCTGAATTGGCATGTTTATCGCCATGCGCTCCGCCGCCGCCCGCACCTGCCCGTTAGGGGAGTTTATATCCGGCATGTAGCGCCGTCGGCCCAGCACAGTTTCCACATAGCCCTGCTCCCTGGCCTGACGCTTTGTTGCTTCGATATACTCCTTAACCCCGCTGTGTTTCTCGAAATAGGTGGTTATAAATTGTGTAGCCTCCTCACGTGAGAGCTCGGTAGCCTGCTCTAGCCCGTAGCCGCTCATCCCGTAGAGCACGCCGAAGTTCACCGTCTTGGCCACACGGCGCATATCCGCAGTCACCTCGGAAGGGGGCACGTCGAAGACCTCGGAGGCGGTGGCACGGTGGATGTCGTCATCTCGATTAAAGGCAGCCAGTAGCTGGGCATCCCGGGAGAGGTGCCCCATCACGCGAAGGTCGATCTGTGAGTAATCGCTGCTGAGAAGCATAGAGCCATCCCCGGCGATGAAGGCTTTTCTTATCTGACGCCCCAGCTCTCCGCGAATGGGGATGTTCTGCAGGTTGGGGTCACTGGAGGAGAGCCGCCCGGTGGTGGTTCCGGTCTGGTTAAAGGTTGTATGAACCCTGCCAGTTTTGGGGTTGACCAGGGCGGGTAGGGCATCAATATAGGTGGACTTAAGCTTGGTTAGCTGACGATAGTCCAGAAGCGGCTGAATAACCGGGTGAAGCCCTTTGAGTCCTTCGAGGACGGAGGCATCGGTGGAATAGCCGGTCTTGGTCCTCCGCCCGCCGGGGAGATTTAGCTCCTCGAAGAGGACAGTGCCCAGTTGACGCGTTGAGTTTATATTAAAACTGTGCCCGACCTGTTTATGGATCTCGGCCTCCAGCCCCAGCATCCGCTCTCCCAGGCTCTGGGACATCGCCCAGAGAGACTCTACATCCAGTGCCACCCCGTTACGTTCCATCTCGAGGAGTACAGGAATCAGTGGTACCTCCAGTTCGGCAAAAAGCTGCCACAGCCCCTGTTCCCTTAGCTCTGCCTCCAGTAATGCGGTCAGCCGCCCGGTGATGTCAGCATCGGCGCAGGCGTACCGAGCTGCTGCGGGGATGGCGACATAGTCCATCGAGGTTTGCTTCGACCTGGTGCCGATGAGGTCGGTAATGGGGGTCATCTCAACGCCAAGCTTGCTGAATGCCAGGGGCTTGAGTCCGATGGACTTCTCCCCCAGAAGGTGAGCGGCGATCATGGTGTCGAAGCTCAGATTCCCAAGCTCGATCCCATGCTCGGCGAGTACCATCATGTCATATTTGCCATTGTGGGCGCTCTTACCGAGTTTCGGGTCTTCGATAAGGGGCTTGAGTCTCTCCAGAACCTGGTTCAGGGGGAGCTGATCACCGAGGCGGTGTCCCACCGGAACATAGTAGGCCTTGCCCGGCTCGCAGGAGAAGGACATACCTACCAACTCGGCATACATTGCCTCCTTGCCCGTTGTCTCAGTGTCGATGGTGAATGAGGGGGCCTCGCCAAGCGCGGTGATAAGATCGTCCATGCGCTGTGGGGTGTCCACGATTCGATAATCCCCTTCAGCCCTCTCCGCTTTCGCTGTCTCCTTGCTCTCTCTTCCGTCCAGCTCGCCTATTTCGCCAAGTTTCTCCAGCATGCGGTTGAACTCCAGCTCGCGAAAGAGCGCCACAACCGTGGGGCGGTCGAAGGCTGATATGGCACAGGCATCGAGATCCAGGTCGATGGGGACATCGGTAACGATCGTGGCCAGCCGCTTGCTCTGGTACGCGTTTTCGACATCTTTCAGTGCATGCTGCACTCTGGCAGGTGTTATATCATGGATATGGGCGTATATTTGCTCAATGCTACCAAACTGCTGGAGCAGCTTTACTGCCGTCTTCTCTCCGATGCCGGCGACGCCGGGGATGTTGTCTGATGGGTCTCCCTTTAGCCCTTTCAGGTCGGCGATCTGATGAGGGGAGATGCCATACCGCTCTGCTACCTTCTCCTCATCGTATTGCACGGTGTCGCTAAAGCGCTTTCCCGGTCGCGGCGTGAGCACCCGCACTCTTGGGGAGACAAGCTGCAGTGTATCCATATCGCCGCTGACGATGAGGGTATCTATCCCCTGGGCTGAAGCCTGACGGGAGAGGGTGCCCAGGATGTCATCAGCCTCGTAGCCATCCATTTCGAAGCTGGGGATATTAAAGGCGTCCACCAGCTGGCGTACCCGGTGGAATTGGCTCTTGAGCTCCTCTGGGGTGGGGGGGCGCTGCGCCTTATAGGGTGCGAACTCCCGATGCCTGAAGGTGGGTGCAGGGTAGTCGAAGGCGATGGCGTAGTGGGTGGGTTTAAACTCGGCGAGCACCTTGAACACCATGTTGGCAAAGCCATATACCGCCCCTGTCGCCTCCCCTGTCTTGGTCACCGCCAGGGGGGGCAGGGCGTGAAAGGCGCGGTGGATCAGGGCATTTCCATCGAAGAGGATAAGTAAGGGTTTATTCTCGGCCATCTCCGCCACATTATAATTCTCCCCGCTCGGTTATAGCAATCTATTCGGACTATTCGGAGGACTTGAGGGATATGAGGTTAGTAAAACAGGCAGTTCAACACCTGTAATCGGTAGACGTATGAGATGGTGATTTCAGCTCAATATCTATAAGTTGTCGTTGGGTTGAGATGTTGACCAGAGCGAAATGCTATCTATGGGGGACATTAGCTTCGCTTCATTATTTATGGATACATACAATATTAAAATGGAGAGCAATACTTTTTACAGTTTACAGGATTTTAGAATATAGATAGCAGTCATAGTATTTATCTTCAACAAGTAGCATCTGCCGTAGGATACCTTCTTTTTCATAACCGCATTTAATAGTGATCCTCTGACTAGCCTTGTTTTCCTTTGCCATCTTCATTTCGATACGACTTAAGTTGGTTTTCTCGATAATAAACTCTTCCAGTTTCCCTAACGCCTGAGTTGCAACGCCCTTTTTCCAGTACTTCTCATCAATAAAAAATCCGACTTCACCGATGTAAGGTCTGAATTGGTCTACTCTAACCCCAATCGCTCCAATGTGCTTCCCGTTACATAATATAGAAAAGTTGAATTCGGTTTTAGTTTTACGTTTCTGGGAATCTAACCTTAAAAAATCCCTTTCTTCGTCGAGCGTTTTTGGTTTAGCCGGGAGATAGAGGAATTTTGGGTTTGATAAGATCTCGAAAAAACGTTTTGCATCGGATAATCGCTGTGGTCGGATTTCAACATTCATGTACTAACTCCATAGTAATAAAGTTCAATCGCTGCTTTTAGTAGAGCCTGGTGTGTAGAAAGGGTATATCGGAGTCCTCTGTTTGTCAAATGGTGCGGCCGCATTTGGTATGGGGCAGTGGGAAATAGTCGTTTCGAATTTGACTGTGATATACTTGTGTGGCATATTGATAGGGAAAAAGATGAAAGACCTTATTTCTATAGCCGATCTCAATTCTGCCGAAATACAGCACCTGATTGAGAGCGCCCTTAAGTTGAAGCGGGGAGGCACTAAGCCAATGCTTGAGGGGAAGATACTGGCGCTTATCTTCGAAAAGCCCTCGCTGCGCACGCGGGTGAGCTTCGATGTGGCCATGAATCGGCTCGGCGGGCACTCGCTCATGCTCTCTCAGGCAGAGGTTGGGCTGGGGGAGCGGGAGCCCATCGCAGATGTGGCCCGGGTACTTTCTCGCTATGTCGATGGCATCGTTGCCCGAACCTTCGCTCACCAGAGCGTAGCGCTTCTGGCGAAGCACGCTACCGTCCCGGTAATTAACGGCCTCACAGATGAGGAGCACCCATGCCAGGCTCTCTCGGATCTGCTCACCATCCATGAGAAGAAGGGGGGGCTTGAAGGGATAAGCGTTGCCTATATCGGAGATGCCAATAATGTTGCCAATAGCCTGCTCCTTGCCTGCTCCCTTACCGGAACGAAATTTAGCATCGCCTCACCGAAAGGGTACGGGCCAAAGCAGGAAGTCCTCGCCCGGGCTCAAAAGTGCGGGGGCGAAATACTGGTAACGGAAGATGTGAAGAAGGCGGTCGAGGATGCCGATGTGCTATACACCGATGTCTGGACCAGCATGGGGCAGGAGGCTGAGGCGAAGCGTCGCCGGGTGGCTTTCGCTCGCTATCAGGTAAACGGGCGGTTACTCGCACTCGCAAAACGGGATGCCATCTTCATGCACCCCCTGCCGGCGCATCATGGCGAGGAGGTAGCCGAGGGGCTGTTGGAATCGCCGCAGTCGGTGGTCTTCGACCAGGCGGAAAACCGGCTTCACATGCAGAAGGCGATACTGGCGAAGCTTCTAAAATGACCAGGCCAATCGTTGCCATCGTTGGGCGGCCCAATGTGGGCAAGTCTACCCTGTTTAATCGGCTGGTGGGCGAGCGTTTATCCATTATTGAGGATGAGCCGGGCACTACCCGCGATCGCCTCTATGCCGACATCGCCTGGAAGGAAAGCGCTTTCACTATAGTGGATACCGGCGGCCTCTTGCTCAACCCGCCCAGCGATATTGTCCAGAGGGTGAAAAGCCAGGTGGCGGTAGCCATCGAAGAGGCCGATATCATCATTTTTTTAGTAGATGTTCTCGATGGCGTGACCACCGTGGACAAGGAGTTGGCCGAGGTGTTCAGGCGCTCAGGCAAGCGACTGTTGCTCGTGGCCAATAAGGCTGATAACGAGAAGCGCTGCTACGAGGCGGCTCAGTTCTATGAACTGGCGCTCGGCGATCCGCTCCCAGTAAGCGCCTACCACGACCTGGGCATCGCTGAGCTTCTCGATAGGGTGGTGGAAAGCTTGCCTCACTTGCCACCCGAGGAGGAGGAGGTGGGGATTATGAAGGTGGCCATCGTGGGGCGCCCAAATGTGGGCAAATCGATGCTGCTTAACGCTATATTGGGCGAGGAGCGAGCCATTGTTACTGAGACGCCGGGGACGACCCGGGATGCTATAGATACTATATTTGAGCACAGCGGCGAGCGAATGATGCTCATCGATACGGCGGGCATAAGGAGGAGGGGCAGGGTGGAGGTTGGTATAGAGCGCTACAGCGTCGCGCGGGCGCTCAGGGCCATAAGCCGTGCCGATGTGGCTCTGCTCCTAACCGAGGCCACAGAGCCAGTAACCGCTCAGGATACCCACATAGCCGGCTACATAAGGCAGGCCTATAAGGGGATGCTGCTGGTGGTTAATAAGTGGGACCTGGTTTCGGAGACGGCGGACCGCAGGCAGTATACCAGAGTGGTTAGAGACCGGCTCAGGTTTATGCCCTATGTGCCTGTTTTGTATACCTCTGCCAAGTTTGGAGAAGGTGTGAGCGATGTACTTAATGTCGCCAGAGAAATATTCGAAGAACGAAAAAAGCGCGTGCCCACCGCACTGGTGAATAGCGTGGTTCGTGATGCGGTGGCGTCCCATGCACCACCGGCGGTGGCGGGGAAGAAGCTCAAGATACTCTATGCCACTCAGGCTGAGACCAGCCCCCCCACCTTCGTCTTCTCGGTTAACGATACGGCTCTACTACACTTCTCCTATCAACGCTACCTGGAGAACGAGCTGCGTCGCAGTTTTGGCTTTCAAGGGACACCGTTGCGCCTGGTCTTCAAAAGAAGGGGTGAGAAGTGATCGTTTTGGGGTTTATTGGCTTAGTTATCTTGGGCTACCTCATCGGGTCAATCCCCTTCGGTGTCATTGTGAGCAGGTTGGCACGGGGTATAGATGTCAGGGATTACGGCAGTGGCGGTATGGGAATGACCAACGTGCTGCGCACGGTGGGTGCCAGGGCGGGGGTCTTGGTCTTCCTTGCCGACATGGCGAAGGGGGCCGCTGCGGTGTCGCTTGCCTGGCCATTTTTCGCATCCTATCCCGACATGGTTGCCTGGGGTCACATGGCGGGAGGGGTAGCCGTCATTATCGGACATAGCTGGCCGGTATTTATTGGATTTAGAGGCGGGCGTGGCGTCACAACCGGTTTTGGCGTGCTGCTTACGATGTACTGGCCGGCGGGCCTCATCGCTTTAGCCGTCCTCCTAGCGGTTACCGGCCTGTCTCGATATGTATCACTGGGTTCCATGCTCGCAGCGCTTGCCGTGCTGGTAGCAATGATTTTGTTCGTCGTTTTTGATTTGCCGGGAGCAGAATTTGCCCATATCGTCTTTGGCTTAATCGTGGTGCCGATAATCATATTTCGTCATCGGGGCAACATACGAAGGCTGCTTTCGGGCGTTGAGCCGAAGATAGGCTCTTCTCATGCTAAGCGGTAGGCTTTTTATACTACAAGATACTTAATGCCTGGGGGCTTTATCTATAGAGAATAGCTAAGCTTCCATTCAGACGTAGCGTAACGTTGAAAAAAAGGGAGGCTTGATGAAGGTTGCCATCATCGGTACCACAAGCTGGGGCACGACCCTGGGGGTAATTCTGTCCCGCAGGGGCATTGATGTGGCGCTCTGGGCGAGGACTGTGGAGGAGGCTGAGCAGCTGGCCAGGGATGGAGAGAACAAAACCCGCCTGCCCGGCATCTCATTCCCCGGGGGGCTCTCACCTACCGGCGTTATAGAGGAGGCGCTTCAGGGTGCCTCGCTGGTTGTGCTGGCGGTGCCCTCTCAGCGGATGCGCGAAAATGTAAGGATAATGAAAGGGCATATCGCTAAAGGGGTGCCGATTTTAAGCGCTGCCAAAGGGCTGGAGGTGGACACCACGAAGAGAATGACCCAGGTGATCTCTGAGGAGATCGACCCTGCATATCGCCACAATATCTGTGTCTTGTCTGGCCCGAACTTGTCTATGGAGGTCGTCCATGGCCTGCCAGCGACAACGGTTATTGCTGCCCAGGATACCGCTGTGGCTAAGCGTGCTCAGGGGATAATGGCCTCTGCCACCTTTCGTGTCTATACTAATGATGATGTTATCGGTGTGGAGTTGGGTGGGGCGCTGAAGAATATCGTTGCGCTGGCGGCAGGCTTGAGCGATGGCTTGGGTTATGGAGATAACGCCAAGGCTGCATTGGTGAGCCGTGGGCTGGCGGAAATCTCCCGCCTAGGGGTGGCGATGGGGGCCAATCCACTTACCTTTGCCGGCCTCGCTGGGCTGGGAGACCTGGTAGCTACCTGCTCCAGCCCGCTCAGTCGCAATCGCTTCGTTGGTCAGGAGTTGGCCAAGGGGCGTCCACTTGCGGAGATAACGGCTTCCATGACAAACGTGGCTGAGGGGATTAGTACCACTGTTGCAGCCCGACGGATGGCCCGGGAGTACGGGGTGGATATGCCCATCACAGAGCAGGTGTACAGGGTGCTCTTCGAGTGGCTTGATGTGACTAAGGCTATGGCGACACTCATGGGGCGCGAGCTTAAGAGTGAGATGCTTGGGGAGTAGATATTACGTCTCAAGTGTCCAACGCCCGCAAGCTATAACACACACCGCACTATAAGCATAGGTCGTTTGTTGTCATGCAAGCGCAGATTATGTTATACGGGGTCCATGTCCCTATGTTCGTAAAGGATTATCGAGGCGGCGACAAGGCCTGCGGTCTCCGCTCGGAGCACCCGGTTTCCCAGGCTGATAGGGATAATGCCACAACCCCGGGCAAATTCCATTTCGAGTGGTGAGAATCCTCCCTCGGGACCGATGAAGAGGTTAACCGACAGTGAATTTTTCCCTGATATAATCCCCTGCCGGTGAATCTCGTGTTGCAACGCAGCGCGCAGTCCGGATATCTTTATCCCCTTTTCGTTATCCCTATCACTCACTACACCCTCCCAGGCCAGCATGGAAAAACCCATCGCCGAGCGGCAGGCTTGCTCAAAGAGCAATGCAGGCTCAAGCTTGGGGATCCTTCCCCGCTTCGATTGCTCCGCTGCCTCGATAATTATTCTCTGCCAGCGCTCAATCCTATTATCCTGGGGATGTTCTGCGATACAGCGCTCGCAGGTCAGGGGGACGAAGCAGGAAACGCCTAGCTCGGTACATTTCTGGATAATAAATTCAAACTTACTGCTCTTGAGCAGCGCTTGATAGAGTGTTATTTTGGTGTATGGCTCAGCCGACGGTCTCTTCTCACATATAACGCCGGTGACATGATCCCTGCTCACCCTTTCCAGCGATACCTCATACTCCCAGCCGGTATCGTCGAGGACCACGATGTGGTCACCGCCCTGCAATCGAAGCACATTACTCAACTGATGGACCAGCTTTCCCTCGATGGCCACACTCTCCTTGTCGATGCATTGCGGAGAGATAAAAAAGCGGTGCATTTCCCTTACTCAATCGCCCTGAGTCACGTTTCAAAGAGGTCCTTAAGCCTGTGAAAGAACCCCTTCTCCTCCTTGGGCATTACCGCAGGGCCCATGGTTTTCGCCAGCTTCTCGAATAGCCTGTGCTGCTCCTCATTTAGGGTCTCAGGGGTGACCACATGAACCATAATCAGTTGGTCTCCGCATCCTCCTCCCCGAAGATGAGGCACTCCCTTTTCCCTGAGTCGGAAGAGCTTTCCTGTTTGCGTTCTGGGGGGGATCTTGAGTGTGGAGGGGCCGTCTACTGTGGGCACATCGATCTCGGCGCCCAGCGCCGCCTGGGCGAAGTTGATGGGCAGGTCGTACAAGATGTCAACACCGCGGCGCTTGAAGAACTGGTGCTCCTCTACTGAAAGAGAAATGTAGAGGCTCCCGGCATTTCCACCCCGCGTTCCGGCATTGCCCTCCCCGCTGAGGTGGATCTGGGAGCCATTATCCACCCCGGCAGGTATAGTGATATTGATCTGGCGCGCCTTCTCCTCCCTGCCCGAGCCTCGGCATTGGGGGCAGGGCTTGGTGATAATACTCCCCTCACCCCCGCAGCGGTTGCAAGTGGTGGCATTTACGAACTGCCCGAAAATGCTACGCTGCACCCGGCGCACCTGCCCGGTGCCATTACACTCGGGGCAGGTTGAGGGCTGGCTACCCGGCGCATTGCCAGCGCCGTGACACTGGGAGCAATTCTCGATACACCGGATCTCGATTTCCTTCTCACACCCGAAGATCGCCTCTTCGAAGGTGATGGTAAGGTTATAGCGAAGGTCAGCTCCCCGCTGCGGGCCACGTCTCGCCGTTGAGGTAGCTCCGCCGAAAAAGGTATCGAAGATGTCGCCGAAGCCTCGGAAGATATCGAAGCCCTCGAAGCCTCTGCCAAACCCCTCACTGACATGCCCGAAACGATCGTAGGTTGCCCTCTTCTCGAGATCGGAGAGCACCTCGTAGGCCTCGCTAATCTCCTTGAACCTCTCCGCTGCCCCATCCTCTCGGTTGCGGTCGGGGTGGTACTGGAAAGCGAGCTTGCGGAAAGCCTGCTTTATCTTCTCACCGGAGGCTGACCGATTAACGCCCAGAACTTCATAGTAATCTCGTTTTACCGCCATATTTCAAATTCCATAGATAGATAGAGGCTAACATTTTATTATAATTCACTCGTGGCCTTATTACAAGCGCTTGTACACGGCGGTACTGTTCGGTTATGGTTGATTAGACACTGTAGGGTTGATGGCATGATTAAAATGTGACAGAAGTCGTATTAAAATATTATCCTCGTGTAGTAAAATAAGCATGGATTTCAAAGAAGTAGTCACTGTTTAAGATGGCTAATAATCTCCCTGCGCTGGAGGGAACATTAAGAAAGAGACGGTAGTTTCTCTTGACAAAGGGGAGGAAAAGGTAGTAAATTATTGCTGTTAGCACTCTCGCCTTTAGAGTGCTAACGAGTGAGGAGCCATGTTAGCGAAGCGGACAGGGAATATACTCGATATTATCGTTGGTGAATATATCTCGATGGCCAGGCCGGTGGGTTCGGAGGCGATCGTCGAACGCCATGGGCTGGGGGTTAGTTCTGCCACCGTTCGCAACGAGGTGGCACGTCTTGAGGAGGAGGGATATATTATCCGGCCTCATATATCAGGGGGAGCCATACCTTCAGATAAGGGCTATCGCCACTATGTGGAGTCCGTGGTCCGGGAGGCAGAGGAGATCCCACTGGATGAGCAGCGGATGCTCTCACATCTCTTCCATCAAGTGGAGCAAGAGCTGTCGGAGTGGACCCATCTTGCTGCTTCCCTGCTGGCGCGCATGGTTTGCAGTGTAGCCATTGTTACCTCCCCCAAGGCACTGTCGTGTCGCATCAAGCACCTGGAGCTGGTGGCGCTTCAGGAGTCCCTCGCGCTTGTAATCCTGTTGCTTCAGGAGGCGAGGCTCAAGCAGCAACTGATAGCCTTTGATAAGGTGGTATCGCAGGGGGAGCTTAGCGCTATTTCCGGTAAGCTGGGCACACTGTTTCACGGTTTGACCGTGGCTCAACTTCTGGCACAGGATGGGGTTCTTTCCCCGATTGAACAGCACATTAAGAATGCGGTTGTGCAGGTCATGGCGGATGAGGATAGGCGGAGGTATGAGGAGCCATATATCGAGGGGCTACGTCATATATTAACCCAGCCGGAGTTTACCCATGCCCAGAATATGCTGCGCCTTGTGGAGATGCTGGAAAGCAGGGACATGGTCAGGTCACTGCTTCCAGAGATGGTGGTTGATGGTGGTGTCCGGATAGTTATTGGGGCGGAGAATCGCGAGGATGCAATGAAAGGGTACAGTATTGTGGTCACCCAGTATGGCGTTCCGGGCGAGGTCAATGGTGCCCTTGGCGTGATTGGCCCCACGCGAATGCCGTACGGCAGGGCGATCTCCTCGGTGCGCTATGTTGGTTCGCTTTTAAGTGAGCTGGTCGCTGAGCTATATGTCGGTCCAGAGAGGCAGTAGGATATGGTGCGCAAGTAGGCAGGGGTATTGGTATGGATGAGAATGAACTTAGTGCTGAGGAAACGCCCCGGGTAGAGGAGGGTGAGGCGGTAGAGGGAGAAGAAGAGGATGTAGCATCGCTAAAAACGGCGCTTGCCGAGGAGCAGGCCAGGGCTGAGGGCTATCTGGCCAGTTGGCAAAGGGCTCAGGCGGACTTTGTGAATTACAAGAGGCGCACTGAGCAGGAGCGAAACGAGATGGTCATGCTTGCCAGTGCTACACTTATGCTAAACCTGCTTCCCGTTCTGGATGACCTGGGGCGGGCGCTGGATAACGTCTCGGAGAAGCTTAGCGGGCTCGCGTGGGTCGATGGCATCGTGCTAATATATCGCAAGCTCAAAGCGACGCTGGAGGGTAACGGGCTCAGTGAGATCAAGGCCCTCGGTGAGACATTTGACCCCAATTTTCATGAGGCGGCGCTCTACGCTGATGGGGAAGAGGGGAAGGTTATCGAGGAGTTGCAGAAGGGATATATGCTTCATGATCGGGTGCTGCGCCCTGCTATGGTGAAGGTAGGCAAGGGTCTGAAGGAGAAAGAAGAGGAAGAAGAAACATCTCAGGAGGAAGTACAGGAGGAGAACAATGGGTAAAGTAATCGGCATTGACCTGGGAACAACGAATAGCTGTGTTGCGGTGATTGAGGCTGGGGAACCTACGGTGATCCCCAGTGCTGAGGGTGGTCGCACTACCCCATCGATAGTGGCGGTAAGTAAGAGCGGGGAGCGGCTAATGGGGCAGGTTGCCAAGCGACAGGCAATTACCAATCCTGATAATACCATTTTTAGTATAAAGCGCCTCATGGGGCGGAAGTTCAAAGAGGACTCCGTGGAGCGTGATAAAAAGCTTTTGCCCTATAGAATAATTGACAACAACGGCGATGCTTGGGTAGTCATGGGAGATAAAAATTATAGCCCGGCGGAGATATCGGCAATGATCTTGCAGAAAATAAAGACGGATGCCGAGGCCTACCTGGGGGGCAAGATAACCGAGGCGGTGATCACCGTGCCTGCCTATTTCAGCGATAGCCAGCGCCAGGCAACCAAGGACGCGGGCAAGATCGCCGGGCTTGAGGTTCTCAGAATAATCAACGAGCCCACTGCGGCCGCGCTCGCCTATGGCCTGGATAAGAAGAAGGATGAGACCATTGCCGTATATGACCTGGGCGGTGGCACCTTTGATATATCCATTCTGGAGTTGGGCGAGGGCACCTTTCAGGTGAAGTCGACCAATGGTGACACTCACCTCGGCGGCGATGACTTCGATCAGAAGGTCACCAACTGGCTGTGCGACGAGTTCAAAAAGGACCAGGGGATTGACCTACGGCAGGATCGTATGGCGCTGCAACGGCTTAAGGAAGCGGCGGAGAAGGCTAAGTGTGAGCTATCCACGGTGCAGAAGACGGAGGTTAACCTTCCCTTTATAACCGCAGACGCAAGCGGCCCCAAGCATCTCAACATAGACCTTACCCGGGCTAAGCTGGAGCAACTGGTGGGTGACCTCGTAGAGCAGACCATGGCACCCTGTCGGCAGGCGCTGGAAGATGCCGGCATTAAATCGACTCAGTTGGATGAGGTGGTACTGGTTGGGGGGCAGACGCGCATGCCGTTGGTGCAGGAGAAGGTGAAGCAAATCTTCGGCAGGGAGCCCAATAAGGGGGTTGACCCCGATGAAGTGGTAGCCGTTGGTGCGGCAATACAGGCAGGGGTGCTTAAGGGGGATGTTGGTGACGTGCTCTTGCTGGATGTCACCCCGCTCACCCTGGGCATCGAGACCCTTGGCGGGGTGATGACCCCGCTCATCTCCCGAAATACTACAATCCCCACAGCGAAGAGTCAGGTCTTCTCCACTGCTGCCGATAACCAGCCTAGCGTGGAGATCCATGTGCTTCAGGGGGAGCGCAGCATGGCCGCTGACAATAAGACGCTGGGGCGGTTTATGCTCGATGGCATTATACCTGCTCCGCGGGGTATGCCTCAGGTCGAGGTTACCTTCGACATAGATGCTGATGGTATTGTGAGCGTTAAGGCGCAGGATAAAGGTACGGGTAAGGAGCAGAAGATCGTAATTACCGCATCAAGCGGTCTCTCCAAGAAGGAGATAGAGCAGATGCAGCGGGAGGCGGAGCAGCATGCTGCGGATGATGCCAAGCGCCGCGAGGAGGTGGAGACCAGAAACCAGGCCGATACCCTGGCCTATACTGCAGAAAAGACGCTCCGGGAACAAGGGGAAAAGGTGCCTGCAGACCTCAAGCAGCAGGCCGAGGATAAGATCGCCCAGGTGCGCTCAGCACTTCAGGGGAGCGACATAGCTGAGGTGAAACGCACCATGCAGGAGCTATCGACAATATTACAGCAGGTGGGCTCTTCTATATATCAAACGCCGCCATCCGGGGAGGAAGCGCCTACCGGCGAGGAGGAGCCACCCAAGAGCGATGAAGGGACCGTGGAGGGTGAGTTCCGCGAAGTCTAGGCATCGCTTTTTTAGTCCATAGCGCTTTGTGACAACCCTGGTTTCCTTTCATACTGCGAGGGCTACTATTATGTGAGCCAGGAGGTTTAATCTAGATTGAAGATGGGGCGGGGGAATATCCTCCGCCTTTTTACTTATGATCTGTGGGTTATTCGCTTAGCGCCGCGCTTCCCGTCATTTCGAGGCCCACGATTAAGGATTGAGTAGCTGCTAACTTCGGCCGACGCTTCGGCCCAAGTCAGGGTCGCACTGACAGGGGGAAGGACCGCTGCTGTTGATGACAAACTGCTAAGCGAGAGGCTGACGAGGCGTGAAACGTGAAGTTCAAGTAAATAAATCGGCTATGAGCTATCAACCATCAAACAAACAACCTATTCTCCGGGCGAGTACGGCAGCTTGACCCCATAGTGCCGCTTTGGTATACTTTTAGAAGTTTTATAAGCGGAAGGAATGAAGTATTGCACGCGCAGATAACGGGGTGGGGGAAGTATCTGCCACAGCGGGTGCTTACCAACAAGGACCTGGAGAGGCTAGTGGATACCTCAGATGAGTGGATCGTGACCCGCACCGGCATCAGGGAACGGCGCATCGTAGCTGATGACGAAACGGCATCGACCATGGCAGTAGCGGCGGGACGGGGTGCGCTTGAAGTTGCCCGGCTTTCGCCAGACCTCCTCGATATGGTAATCGTGGCAACTAATAGCCCGGACAGGATAATGCCAGCCTCCGCCGCACTGGTGCAACATGCCCTGGGTGCTAAGAAGGCCGCAGCCTTCGACATCGTTGGCGCGTGCAGCGGTTTTATCTATGCCCTGGTTAGCGCTTATCAGTATATCGCCGCAGGCGCCTACCGGAATATCCTGGTGGTGGCGAGCGAGGCAATAAGCCGTGCCATGAACTGGGAAGACCGATCAACCTGTGTGCTTTTTGGTGATGGCGCCGGGGCAGTGGTGGTGCAAGCAAATGAACATGCAACAGACATGCTGAGCTTTGTGATGGGAAATGACGGCTCGGGTGCCGACCTTCTATACATTAACCATCCCTGCGGCCTGCCAGCCAGTGTGAGTAATGATAGGCGCTACTATATGATTATGAAGGGGAGGGAGGTATTCAAGTTTGCGGTTAGGGCCATGGCTGAAGCCTCAAAGCAGGTGATAGATGCTGCTGGACTCAATATATCGGATATAGACCTCTTTATCCCTCATCAGGCAAACGATCGCATCACAAAGGCGGCAATAAAGGCACTGGATATTCCCGAGGATAGGGTTTTTAAGAATCTCGAGCACTATGGGAACCTGTCGGCGGCATCGCCTGCAGTGGCCCTTTGCGAAGCGGCCGAGCAGAAAAGGCTCAAAGCAGGCGACCTGGCGGTTCTGGTTGCCTTTGGTGCCGGCCTGTCCTGGGCTGCGATGGTGCTGCGCTGGCAGCCGGGAGGCCCGGTTAAGCGTGATGACCGAAGCTAGATATTAACCGGTAAGGCCCCCCATTCTTCTTGACACGATTTTTATAGAGCGAAAAATAAAAAGAAAGGAGTGGTGAATGCAAGTAAGAGCCCTTACTATGGTGGATGTGCTCTTCCCCAGGGCAACCCTGGCGCGCGATATGCTTCTCATCTTCGGTTTCGTCGCTGTCACCGCGCTCGGTGCACAGGTTGCCTTCTACATTGGCCTGGTCCCCATAACCGGGCAGACCTTTGCCGTGCTTATTGCCGGGGCACTCCTCGGAAGTAAGCGGGGCGCATTGAGTCAGCTTACCTACTTAGGGATGGGAGCCATGGGTGCCCCTATCTTTGCCGGATGGCAGGGGGGCCCCGCCGTGCTCATGGGCCCCACAGGAGGCTACCTCGTAGGCTTTGTTGCCGCTGCCTTCGTAGTGGGATTCCTCGCGGAGCGGGGGTGGGACCGCCGCACCTGGAGCATGGCCCTGGCGATGCTTATCGGCAACAGCGTAATATATGCTATCGGCCTTCCGTGGCTCTCTATCTGGCTCGGTCACTTCGCTTCGGCAGATTCGGTGCTCGCTATCGGGCTCTATCCCTTCATACCAGGGGATTTGCTAAAGCTGGTTTTGGCAGCAGTGGCCTTGCCCTCGGGGTGGGCTTTGTTGAACCGGTTTGGAAGGTAGTTTTGCCCGCACTATCGCTGCAAAAAGGTATCATGAGGGCCGATAAATCGGCCTTCATGATACCCTGGTACATTATCGATATAGGCTACTGTAGAGAGTACAGACCCCGACGCACAGGGGTGAGCGGTTGAGACAAGTTCACAGGGGGTGAGGATAATCGACATAACCTGGCTGGGTCATTCATGCTTCAGGATTAAGGGGAAGGGGGCCACCCTGCTCACTGACCCCTATAATGAGAGCATTGGCTACTCCCTGGGGAATCCCGAGGCAAACATCGTCACCTCCAGCCACCCCCATCCCGGGCATGGCTTCACCTCAGGGGTTGGCGGTGAGCCGAAGATTGTTCGTGGTCCCGGTGAATACGAGATCTCGGGCGTTTTTATCACCGGTATAGCTACCTTCCACGATGCCGAGAAGGGGGGAGAGCGGGGGAGGAACACCGTATACCTCATCGAGATAGAGGATATGAAGCTTTGCCACCTCGGTGACCTGGGGCATCCCCTTTCCACGGAGCAGGTGGCGGAGATAGGTAGCGTGGAGTTGCTGATGGTACCCGTTGGCGGATTTTCCACCATCGATGCGGTTACCGCAGCAGAAACAGTAAGGCTGCTTCAGCCCGGTATTGTAATTCCCATGCATTTCCAGACCGAGGCGGTACGTTTCCAGTTGGCGCCGGTGGAACGCTTTCTTAGGGAAATGGGGATAAAGGCTGGACTCGGGGCCCAGCCCAGGCTCTCCATAACCAGAGCGGGCCTATCTGAGGAGACTCAGGTGGTGGTTTTGGATTACCGCGGCCATTGACGGAAACCTCATAATACGTTGCGAGGGGCATTAACCACCAACCATCCCCAATCTCCAATTACCAATCACAAATCCCTAATCACTAAATGTAACTTGGTGATTGCCACGCTGCGCTCGCAATGACAGTATGGGGTGTGTTTCTCTGTCGTTGCGAGGACCCCGACGTGTCGGGGGACGGGGCATATGACGAGGATTATGGACAGGATTATACAATGTGGGGCTTGCCGCACTCCCAGACTGCGAGGCCAACAGGTCGGCCGACACCTCGGCCTATATCGGGGGAAACTTCGGCCCAACTAGAGGCTTGCAATGAAAGGGGTCGGAGCGGATGCTCCGACCTACCCAATAATATAATATCCTAAAGTTACCCAATCACACGATTAGCCAATCTCCCAAATGTAACGCTGGCATTGCTTCGTAGCCGATTCTCTTCTATCACAGTGAACATGGCTTTATTATCGCGGCGATAAATAAAGCCCCCACATTCTGTAGAGGGGGCTTTATATAATCTATATCCTTTCTATTACCTGGCTATTCTTGTCCTGGCGATGAGCACGATCCACGAGACCAGAAGTATTAGCAGTAACGTCAATGTGACACCAATCACCACCCAGACCCAGAACGGGGTAGGTTCCTCCTCCTCCTCAACGGGTTCTGCTATAGTGCTAAAGGTACCGGTATCGCTCCAAGGTGACTGGCTGGTCTCGCTGAGAGCCCTTACCTTCCAGCAATAGTGAGTGTCATACTTGAGGCTATCGGAGGGGATAACGTATACTGTTTCATAACCCAGGGCGTTGGAGCCGGTCTTATCGACCAACAGGTCAGCCCAATCGCAGTCCTCGGCAACCACAAGCTCGTACTTGGCGGCCTCGATGACGCTAGTCCACTCAAGTACTATTTTTAGTGGCATATCTATCTGTCCCGCACTCGGGCTCTCCAGCATTGGTAGAGCAGCAGCAGGACCAATGTATGTGGTGAAGCTCCGGGTATCGGACCATCGGCTCAGGAGCGGCTCTTTCACCCTCACCCGCCAGTAGTATTTACTACCCAGCCAGAGGACGGCACCTGTCACCAAACCACCACTCCCTTCTTGCTCAACGGTTCTGAATTCCTCGTCCTGAGCTATCTCCCACTGGTAATCTATGGCGCCGGTCATCGCCTCCCAGGAAAGCATTACCCTGGCCATCCCGGCATATGCACCGCCCTCCTTGAGGATATAGCCGGTGGTAACGCCATCAGCAGGTGCTGCCAGAGTCACCTTTTCGGTGAGGGTATCGGTGCACGTAAGAAGTTGGTCTGGAGAAGGCGCGTCATTAACCGCAAAAAGGATGCTGGAGCCGGGCGCTACCCTTAGCAGATCCAGCGTTGTGTTCGGGGGAAGCCCTGTGTCCATCATCTCGAATTCAAGGCCAGACTCCCCCATGGGATAGGTGGGATTAACGCTTCGCGCCACCCCCATACCCGCTCTCATATCTGAGGCATAGAGGATGCTATCATCGGTAACCACGAGGCCGGTGGCGTCTATGCCCGTAGCTGGCCCATATCCAGTTATATTATCCCAGAAACTCTCACTAACGGCGATGCGGATGCGGTAAATGTCACCGCTTGGGTTGCAACTGGCGTATATAATGTCATTGTCGGCATAATCGTTGTCGAAGGCTACTATGATTACATCGCTACTGTCACCTGGGCCGGTGCCCACTCGCTCGAACGAAAAGTCACCGTTGTAATTTTCGCAAATATATGCTCTGCCGTTGTCATCGCCGGCCAGTATGGCATGTCCTGGCCCCGCTACTAGCGACGTGACTTCACCTGTTATCACGCTCTTCACGGTATCGATCCAGTTATCGCCGCCGGTGCCGGTTTTACATTTCCGTACACTGCCGCTGGCAGCGCCGGTGAACAGGTTATTCATATCGACAACTTCCCACGCGGTGATATTCTCTGTTGCAGTTATCTCCTTTTGGAATGAAATGCCACCATCATTTGACCGGTATATATATGGGCTGTAATCCTTCTGTGCAACAAATATGCCAGCATCCGTTGGGAAAGCTGGACAAAGCTTAACCATATCGAATAGACATTGATGCTCGGTAAGCTGCTCGGTGAGAGTAGAGCAGTAAATCCTTTCCCAGGTTGCACCCATATCGGTGGTTTGCCACAGGCTTGTCGTACTGGCCCAAGAAACCGTAGCCATGAGCAGATTGCTATCTGCGGCGTAGTTTGGCGAGGGAGCCACATCATTGATTTTGATGATTCCAGTGTCGATCAAGCCCCTCTGGTTCCAGTACAACATGTCGTCATCCGCTGATGCGGATAGGGCGCTCTCCGACCCACTCGTGCTAACATATTGGGCGCCGGGTGCCATAATCACATTTGCCTTTTCTTCCCCCGTGGGCTGTTTACTGTAAATTGTATCCTCTGGTTTCCAGTTTTCGCCCCAATCGGTACTAACATAGACCAGGTGCTGTTTGGGTGTTATGCCAGTGTTGAGAGCCTCTGTTCCCACCAGAACGGTTGCCTCATCGACATAGCCGGTTACTGCTATACTCCATATATCAGTCTGAGTCTTTACAAAAATGTCATTGTCCCTGACATCGAGGTCGGTAGCTAACGATACCGCTACTGGTCCTCTACCTTCTATTTTATAGGCATCGCCCTGATTTCCTGTACCAGCTACGCCGACAAAGAGGATTGGCGTACTCGCATTATAAGAACCGGGGAAGGCCATGCATGCGTGATTCGATTCGAAAGATATATTGCCAGAACCCACCTTCTGGTCATAGAGTGTAGCATCGCTTATGCTAGCATCCCAATTCTCATCTCCGACTCTGAAACGAACCATGGTCTGCGAACTGTCGGTGACTACTGCCGCGATCTGCCCAAAACCGCTGTAGCCGCCATCGTTGGCATAGGTAGGGGAGAAAGCTGCATCCAGGGCTGAGCCTCCTACACCTTGCTCGTCCCATGAAGCCCCTTCCCTCTTAAGATAAACGCCATTATCTGTACCCGCTAGATATGTGGGATTTCCATACTCATCAAGAGCCGCATCGAGAGAGTGAATGTTGCCACCTATATCAAGTGGTAACTTGAAGCTGACACTACCGTCATCGGAAGTGTATATATAATTGGTGGTTGCCACCAGAACCGTCTCTTGATACTCCCAGTTTGGGGAGACTGCTATGTCCACGATGTCTCCTGTATCCGCTGTCTCAACAAGCTTATCAACGAGCCCGGTCTCCCTCCAGTTGTAGCCGCCATCGGTGGACTCCATCATGGTCCAATTACCCGATGCTTTTACGACTGCGGCGAATATGGTATCCCCCTCAGGGGATACCGCTATCGGCCCTACATCAGAGCCGTCCCACAACGCGTAGCCCCCATCCATTCCCTCCTGGGGGATGGGGATCTCGTTCCACTTGAGTCTGCCCGGGTCGGCGGAGGCGGGATCGCTATTCTGTACCACACCGACACCTGCCAGGGTTACCGCTAGCACCACCGCCATCACCCCACCAAATATCTTAGCTCTATTTGCTTTCATAATAACCCTCTTTGCTTTATTTATAGATTCCCACATCCCCAAAGGGAGATTTCTGCTGGATTATCTTGTCCTTATTTATACCTTTCAAATAACCCCATATACACCCCCATTTCAATTGTATCTATATACGAGTATCGCCTACAATTGGGTATACACTATCACATCGAGCCCAGTATTACAAGCATTGGACATTTATAACATATATAACGCACCATGTCAAGCCCATAAAGCACACTATATAGGTTATTCTGGTAATAGTAGCACAATATATAGTTATTGTCAATGCTTTTCTGTGCGGTGTTGCATTTTTCCTGTCGTTGTGTTAAGGGGAGACCCCGATATAGTCATGGCATTAAAACATCTCGGGGTGGGCGGGGACATTATTGGGCTTCTTCACATGCGGCTGGCGATGACATTAGGTGAGGTGTGGAGTATAAAGGGGAGGTGGCGCACAGAAAAAGGGAATGCCCTCCGAATACATTCGGAGGGCATTCTTATCTAACTTGAGCGTAGTGCTTAGACTGCCCGTCTCGTCCTCAGGATAAGGACGAGCACTGCAATCACCAGCAAGGCGCCAATTACTATCACCACCCAGACCCATGCCGGGGTTCCTGCCCCTGGCACAGCTCCAACGGTGAAGACGCCAGCGCCGCTCCAATCGGTCGCGGCTTTCACCTTCCAGTAGTAGGTGCCGTTGTCGAGCTCGTCGCCTGACTGATAGGCCGTGGCAGACGTCGTCTCATCAATCACCTTAGAACTGAAGTTGGAGTCGGTTGCCACCTGGATCTGGTAATTGGTGGCCCCGGCTACAGAACTCCACGAGAATGTTGGTGTTGAGGAGACACCTTCTGCGCCAGCACTGGGGCTCAGCAGCTGGGGAGCTACCGTGCCCGGCGTGGCTACAGTGGTGAAGGACAGAGCATCACTCCACGATCCCCTGACCGGCTCAGTAGCCCGCATTCGCCAGTAGTAGGTAACGCCTGGCTCCAGGCCGCTGACCGTGGCCGAAAGGTCGGATGTAGTTGTAGTCATGGGCGAGGTGAATGCGCTGTCGCTGGACACCTGCAAAGTGTATTGGTCGGCACCGATAGAGGCCCATGATAGTGCAACGCTTACCGCGTTACCTGAGATTGTGCCCACATCGGTGGCGCCATTAGCAGGAGCACTCGTACCGGCTGCCGGACCCGCACCGGAAAGCGTATCCTCATAGGCCGCCAGCTTGAAGCGCCAGTCCCATACGTCATACGCAGCGGAGAACAGGATGTTGCTGTCGGTGCCGGGAACAACGGGCATGAGCCACAGCCCATCGTAGGGACCCAGTACCTGTGGAACCATGTCCCACTCGGTATCTGTAGCAGCACCGTCGAGGCAGCGTATCATCCCGCCTTCGGTGAAGCGCATAACGGAGTTAGGTGTGATTACTCCCACCGAGTCATCGAGGAATATGGAGAATGGGACGTAGATGGTGCCATCAGCGCCTATAGAAAGGTCGGTGAGGGCAAGGTACATGATGGCCTCATCCTCAGGGGTAGCTGTCTCGGCGATGAAGTCATCGGCTCCATATAGAAGCTCCCATGTGCTTGCCTGGGTATCACCCTTGTTGACCACAGCCCTGTAGACGCCGACCTCTTCGGTGTCCTGGAGCGTCACTTTGTCGCCTGCAGGGTTCCACCACCAGTCGGCCATTGCCCCGCTTGCAGCGCCGTAGACAATGCTGTTGGTTCCCCAGCCAGCGTCGAAGTTGGCCATGGAGAGCAGAACACCGTCCAGGGTGCCACCCCAGTTTGGCTCCCACATCATCTCTGAGCAGATCATGGTGAAGTCGTCATCTGCACCGTCGAAGGAAATCCAGACCTCAGTGCAGATACTCGGCTGACCGACAGCAGAGCCGACAACACCGGTGTAGGCGACACCGGCTATCACGGCCATGTCGCTACCCACACCGCCGGCCTCGCTGTAGATGGGTGAGACGTTGAGGTCGGTAATCACCCCCACGTTGGTGAAGGCGCCAGCGGTCCAGCTATTGCCGCGGTTGGTGGTCTTGTAGACCCAGCCGTCGCTGTCGCCGACGAGGAGGGTGCTGTTGTCAACCACGCACCAGCCGAGCTCGCTCAGAGTGGTAGCTGTGGAAGGTGCCATCTGGCTGACGGGATGCCAGGTATCGCCCCTATCTGCGGAGAACCATAGCCTGTCAATGAGCATACCTGGCACAGGCTGCAAACCAGACATCAGGAATATGATGTTGGAATACTGGAACGCAGGGTCTACTTTCGCTACCCAGGTTAGAGCGGGTAGTCCTGCGGCTGTGAATATCCCCGGGTTGGCGATAGCTGTCTTTCCAGTGGGTATGAGGCCGAATCTCGAGATGCCCTCCTGGAGCAGCCTCTCCCACACTATAGCGCCATTGGCGCCGGTGGGGGCCTGACGCCACAGGCTCAGGTCGTACCCTGCTGCATTGTTATTGAGGTACCACTCGCTAGCGGTGGTAACGAAAAGCGTGTCATCATTGGCGTAGTTCGGCGATGCCTCTAAATAGGCCATGGTGACCAAGAAGATTGTCCCTGCCAGGTCGGTGGTCACCGCGATGTCATCCATGAGGCCAACGCCGTTATAGACCGAACCTGTCGCTGCAGCAATCTGCTTGGAAACGCCGCTGGTGGTACCACCTATCTCGGTCATCGTAGCAGCGAGGACCGCCTCGCCGGTGTTGGCAAGCGAGATAGGCCATGACCCAGCCGGCGACTTGATGGCGGGCGTCCATACAGGCCACAGTGTGAGGCTTTTCCCCTCAACCACGTTGTTCATTGATTCTGAGCCCACATAGCACGTGCCTGCCCCGGAGGTACCGTCAAACAGTATGTCGGAGAACCGGGCGTAGGCGACAGCATTTCTCGCCATCACTAAGGATGGGCCGGTTAGCGGCGCCAGTGCTTTTACAGCGTAGACCTCTCCGGCTAAAGGCGCGGTATTAACGTAGGCGAAGACCCACGAGCTGTTGAGGTAATGGAAGTCATCGGCTGTATCCATCCTCGCCGCGAGTAGACCCGGAACCGAGGATGGGACATTCCCAATCCTTAAAACCGCATCGCTGAGGGTTGGGCCATTCCAGAGCCCATCACTGCTTACCCAGAAGCTCATGATTACAGTTCCAGCAATCCAGTTATTCAGGATGGCAACGATAACGCCGTCATCGGCGTAGTTCGGTGAGAACATCACATCCAGGGCCTCGTAGCCCGTGCCGTATACGGAATTACCTGCCTTCTTGTCTCTCCAGGAGAGCAGGTTGTCCTCGTTCCAGGTGAAGACGCCCTCACCACCTGCTAATAAAGTGCCCGTGCCCACCACTGCCACATATGTACCGGGAACATTAATGTTCTCGGCAACATCCAGCGAAGTGATGAGGTCGTACGGGATAGCAAGGTTGGGGTCAACCACCCCCGGGCACTCGGGAACGATCCTTGTGAAGCTGCCGCCGCCGTTCAAGGAGCGGTACAGGTTGTCGTCGGTCGCCAGGAACACCACCTGGTTGGCGGCATCGGTGTCATCGTAGCCCGGCTGGGGTACGATCTCCACCGGAACCCCGGCAGCCGTAGCAACCTGTGTAGGTTCGTTCGCCGGGATAGCCCACAGCTTGTCCCATGTATAGCCGCCATCATTGGACTTGAAGACACGGAAGTTCGACGACATGGGGGTCCAGCGTACGCCACTCGTATCCTGGACGATGGCGAAAACGGTGCCGTCATCGGCGGCGGTTATGTCCCAGATATCGGTATCGGGGAACATCTGATAGTCAGCGGTGCTGGGTAGCGCCATCCTGTCGAATTTATCAGCACCGGGATCAGCATTAACTGTCGCCACTGTTGCCACGGCAGCAACTAGGCTAAAAACCATAGCAACAGCCACAAACACCATAATTATGCTTGGTAATTTACCTTTCATCTATCCTCCTTAATCAATTGGATCCAGAGATCCACTCCCTTTCAAAAAGGAACGAATCTTATCTCGTTCAGGTTACCTCATCTATCACCCCCTTCCGGTAATATCGGGACTATTTCAGGTCGAGTTATGCCCAGATATCGGCTTAGAATATCTTCCACACTGTAGCGTCAGTTAGCTAGTTTGCCAACACTACACAACATACAATAGAAAAAGCTCACCCCGACACATCGGGGCTAGCTTCCCGTAAACCAAAGTTCCCAATTCCAGCGGTTATAAACGATAACCAACATCAGATATTTGCTCTGCAACCGTTGCCTTTGACTTTTGCTTTTTAATATTCGTTTTCTAGCTATCCTTCAGCCCACTACAAAACCATCCGTATCCGTCGAGAATACGTTGTGTTATCTTATAACATAAATATTCAATTTGTCAATACCTTTACCGCTTTATATAGCTAATTGGCCATCTGTCTGGTAGCGCTAAGACTAATAGTCGCGCTACATATCCTTGGATAGGGTGGCGAGGAACTCGGCATTGGAGGAGGTCTTGGCTAACCTTTCCAGAACCCGCTCGGTTGCATCGGTAGGGCTTTGGGAGTTATTACTTAACAGGTTCGCCATTCGGCGGAGCAGCCACATCTTTTGCACGGTTTGCTCATTCACTATCAGTTCCTCACGGCGTGTGCCACTTCTCAGGATGTCCATGGCGGGGAATATGCGGCGCTCCGCAAGCTTGCGGTCGAGGTGAAGCTCCATGTTCCCTGTCCCCTTGAACTCCTCATAGATGACATCGTCCATTCGGCTGCCGGTATCGATGATACAGGTAGCAATGATGGTCAGTGAGCCTCCCTCCTCTGTGTTGCGGGCAGCGCCAAAGAAGCGCTTTGGAGGGTAGAGGGCTACCGAATCGATGCCTCCGGAGAGCGTACGCCCGCTGGAGGGCAGGGCGAGATTGTAGGCACGGGTGAGCCGGGTGATGCCATCGAGGAGGATCATCACATCCTTCCCGGTCTCCACCAGGCGCTTGGCCCGCTCCAGGGCGAGCTCAGCTACCTTGGTATGGCTCTCCACCGGCTCATCGAAGGTGGAGCTTATCACCTCCCCTTTCACTGAGCGCTTCATATCGGTGACCTCCTCGGGGCGCTCCCCGATGAGGCAGACCATGATAATGATGTCATTATAGTTGGCTGAGGTGCCATTAGCTATGTGCTTGAGCAGCATGGTCTTCCCCGCCTTGGGTGGGGAGACGATGAGCCCCCGTTGCCCGCGACCGATGGGAGCGATCAGGTTCAACAGGCGGGTGGCAAGATTGCCGGAGGTGGTTTCCAGGTCGATGAACCGCTCGGGGAAGGTGGGGGTCAGGGAATTGAAATGTGGGCGATCCTTCACCTGCTCCGGGTCAATGCCGTTGACCGCCTCGATGTGTAAAAGGCTATAGTATTTCTCCCCGTTCTTCGGCGGTCTTACTTGACCGGTGATGGTGTCGCCGGTGCGCAGTCCGAAGCGCCGAATCTGGGATTGTGATACGTAAATGTCGGTGGCCACAGCCCTGCTGCTGTTCTGGCGCAGGAAACCGTAACCGTCATCCATGATATCCAGCACACCGCCACTAAATAGATTTCCCTGCATCTCTGCGCTTGCCTGGAGAAGCCTCAAGACCAGATCCCGCTTCTTCAGGGATGTACAGCCGGAGATGCCAAGTTCCTTCGCCATTTCCTGCAATTGTTCGCGCGTCTTTGATTCCAGTTCCGTAATATTGATGCTCATTTTCTCATTACCTCTCTCTCCTTCACTTCTTCCTCCGGGATCGCTCGGTCGCTAATGCCCCTTCTATAGAAAGCCCCGGTGTTATTACCATGAAAATAAAGTACAAAGCAATTCTCACTGTCATTCTGAGCCCCGACTTGGTCCGAAGTGTCCCCTAATATAGGCCGAGGTGTCGGGGGGCGCGGCGATCTCGCCATTCGATACTATCCTGGAGATTCCTCTGTCTTTAATGCTCCTCTCAACGTAATATGAGGTTTCATGGCCCCGGCGATTTGTTTCATTGTATTAATCTTGAGATTCCGAAACAAGTTCGGAATGACACGTGATTACACCCAAGCCTCTTGTGAGAACTATCTTCACGAACGAACCCCCATCAACATCCGATGATAGCATATTTTGAGCCTGAGTGGTGCCGTTGGCAATCAGCATTTTGGATTGCCAGCGGAGCTAAGCCATCTCATTTTTGGGTTACCTTCTTCCAGTCTTCCGCGAAGCGGGAAATGCCGATATCGGTGAGTGGATGGCGAATCATCTGCATCAGTACACTATAGGGGATGGTGGCAATGTGGGCTCCTGCCTTGGCCGCGGCGATGGTATGCAGGGGATGGCGCAGGCTGGCGGCAATCACCTTGGTGTGAAGATCATATTTATGGAATATCTCCACCGCATCGGAAACCACCGCCATTCCCTGATGACCGATATCATCGAGCCGCCCCACAAAGGGGCTTACATAGGTAGCCCCCACAATGGCACCCAGAAGTGCCTGATTTGCGGAGAAACAAAGGGTAAGGTTTGTCTTGATGTTCTCCTGAGATAGCACGCTTATTGCCTCCAGCCCCGCCTCCGATACCGGTATCTTGACCACGATGTTCTCATGCCATGAGGAAAGCTCCCGTGCCTCCCGTTTCATCCCTTCGGCATCGAGGCTAAGCGCCTCTACGGATATGGGGCCGGGAACAATGGAACATATCTCCAGCACCGCTGCTTTAAGGTTACCGGCCTTTTCCCGCGAAACCAGGGTAGGATTCGTGGTCACGCCACTGATGACCCCCAGCCTGGCAGCATGGCGGATGTGCTCTATATTTGCCGTATCAAGATAAATATCCATCTTTTCGATTCCCTTTACTTCGTCTCCCTACCGCTTGGGGAACGCAAGTTTGCGGTGACAGCAATCACATTAAACATACTAACGTTTGCTCTTTAACCTGCCTACAGCGGCTTTTCAACCTCGGTTTGTCGCTGATAATGGATTGTTGGCGGTAAGCATTCCTTAATTTGGTAAAAATAAACCCTATCCCTTGAGTGGGAGGGGGAAATTATACCAGGGGCAGGGTGGGCTGAGCTCCCTCGCGGAGCACCCCTTTCGCTACCCCGACGAAATCGCGGAACAGGGGATGAGCACGGTTGGGACGCGAGAGGAACTCGGGGTGAAACTGGCATCCCAGCATAAATGGGTGGTCCCGAAGCTCGCCTATCTCAACCAGGCTCCCCTCTGGGGAGAGACCGCTGAAAACCATACCCGCGCTGACTAATGTATCCCGATAATCATTATTGAACTCAAATCGGTGGCGATGGCGTTCATAGATTACCTTCTCCCCGTATGCTGAAGCGGCTTTGGTCCCGGTTACCAGGTGACATGGATAGCTGCCCAACCGCATTGTGCCCCCTTTTCCTGATGCCTGGCGCTGTTCCGGAAGCAGGTCGATCACGGGATAGGGAGTCTCCGCATCAAACTCGGCAGAATTGGGCTCAGTGGAACCAAGCACATACCGGGCATACTCAATAATCATAATATGCATCCCCAGACAAAGTCCCAGGTAGGGGATTTTGTTCTCCCTGGCATATCGAGCTGCGGTTACCATGCCTTCGATGCCTCGAACGCCGAAGCCGCCGGGGACCACAATCCCTTGAACGGAGCGCAGCAAGCTGTCACCATCCCTCTCTAGGTCCTCCGAGTGAATCCAATGAATCTGTATAGCTCTATCATGGTAGACTGCAGCGTGGTCTAAAGCCTCCTTGACCGAGAGGTAGGAGTCTCGTAGCTCCACGTATTTCCCCACAATGGCGATAGAGACAGGTTCCTTGGGCTCCTTCATCTGGTTCACAAGGTGCCGCCACTCGTTGAGATCCGCGCTTGTGTTGGGTAGGCCAAGCATATCTAGAATGAGTTCCCCCAACCCCGCCTCCTCAAGGACGAGAGGGGTCTCATATATTACGGGCAGTGTGAGCAGGGGCACCACGGCACGCCGGTCGACATCGCAGAAGAGGGCGATCTTGTCCCTGATCTCGTCAGTGATGGGCTGGTCACTGCGGCATACAATAACATCCGGCTGGATACCGATGCGCCTAAGCTCATTGACGCTATGCTGGGTGGGCTTGGTCTTCAGCTCTCCGGTAGAGGAGAGGTATGGGAGAAGGGTAACATGAACATAGAGGATATTCTCCCTGCCCACCTCGCTCCTCATCTGGCGGATGGACTCGAGGAAGGGAAGTCCCTCGATGTCACCCACTGTGCCTCCTACCTCGACAATCACAACGCTCGCCCGGCTCTCTCTCGCCACCTCGCTGAAACGACGCTTTATCTCATTGGTAACATGAGGCACCACCTGAATAGTGCCGCCGAGAAAATCCCCACGCCGTTCCTGGGCAATGATCGAGCTGTAAATCTGACCCGTGGTCACGCTGGAGGAAGCAGTAAGGTTGGTATCGATGAAGCGTTCGTAGTGACCCAGGTCGAGGTCGGTTTCCTCACCGTCCTGAGTAACGAAGACCTCGCCATGCTGGTATGGAGACATTGTCCCCGGATCAACATTAATGTAGGGGTCCAGCTTCTGAACGGAGACCGAGATGTTGCGGCTTTTCAAGATCCTTCCTATAGAGGCAGCGGCGATGCCCTTTCCCACGGAGCTAACTACGCCGCCAGTTACAAAGATATACTTGGTCATCCCTTGGGTTCCTTATGGGGAAAGGACATTAGATTATTACTAGAAAGCTTTCTGCTCGTGGTATCCAAGTTGCAAAGAGGCAATAACCTTCAGGGATCTGATCCCCTCGAATTCAATATTATAAGGCTTCAAGTTGATAATGTCAAGGCATTTTTAGCTCTTATTCATGAGATTGGTGGTGGGGCAGAACTGTGTTATAATGTGCTGGCTCTGGCGTGGATTAGAGGTGTGGTTTAATGAGGATAGCCATTATCGGGCTGGGGTTGATCGGTGGGTCGATAGGCCTGGCCTTAAGAAAGGCTGATGCGGGCTTTGAGGTGGTAGGTTTCGCCCGCCGACCTGAGGTTGCATCTCGGGCGTTTGAGCTAGGGGCGGTGGACCGCACTGAGGTGAGTTTGCTTTCTGCAGTGAAGGGTGCTGACCTGGTCATTATCTCCACCCCTGCTATGGCAATGAATGGGATACTGGCCGAGATGGGGGTAGGCCTCCGCCAGGGCTCCATCGTTACCGATACGGCGAGCACCAAGGCAAGGGTTCTGGATTGGGCTAAGCAGGCTTTGCCCCCATCGGTGAGCTTTATCGGCGGACATCCCATGGCAGGCAAGGAGGCCTCCGGGGTAGAGGCTGCCGATGGCGATCTGTTTCGGGGCTGTAACTACTTACTGATAGCGGGTAGTGGTGCTAGTGAAGAGGCATGCGATAGGGTTGCGGCGATGGTGCGGCAAATCGGGGCAAATCCCCTCTTTGTGGATGCTTCAGAGCACGATAGTCTGGTCGCCGGCATAAGTCATCTTCCTCTGCTTATCTCGGTAGCCTTGGTCGCGGTGACAACCAAGAGTCCCTTGTGGCCCAAGATGGCAACGCTTGCCGCCTCGGGGTTTCGAGACCTTAGCCGCTTGGCATCGGGGGATCCCCTGATGAGTCGGGACATCTGCCTCACCAATAGGGAGCCCATCATTAAATGGATCGATGATTATATTGAGGAACTGAGGGCACTACGCTACCTGATAAGCGAGGGTGGTGAAATCGATAGGCTGGAAGAGGCCTTTATACAGGTACGCAAGGAACGAGAGAGATGGCTGCGAATGTAAGGATGGGGTTATTATGAAGCAGCGGGTAAGGGGTTGCTCGATTCTGCGGGGTCAGATCGAGCCACCGGGAGATAAGTCGATATCGCATCGTGCCCTTATACTGAATAGCATAGCCAGGGGGAGGGCGAGGATAGAGAATATAGCCCCGGGCGATGATGTCTGCGCCACGATATCATGTTTAAGGGCTTTGGGGGTGGAGATTAACCAGGAGGGGGACGCTTTAGTTGTCTCCGGCGTGGGTAGAGCGGGCTTTAGTGAGCCTGTAGATGTGCTCCATGCCGGTAACAGCGCCACCACAGTACGTCTTCTAGCGGGGCTGCTTGCCGCTCAGCCCTTTCTCTCCATAGTTACCGGGGATGAGTCGCTGAGGTCTCGCCCTATGGACCGCTTGATCCAGCCAATGCGCTTGATGGGAGCGGAGATCTGGGGGCGGGGCAGTAATTCCCTTGCACCGCTAGCGATCAAAGGGAATAAGCTTAAGGGAATAGACTATCGCCTACCTGTAGCGAGCGCACAGATAAAGTCAGCGATCCTTATTGCCGCCCTCTTCGCCGAGGGGGATACCACCATTACTGAGCCGGCGCCCTCGCGCGATCACACCGAGCGCATGCTCAAGGCTATGGGGGCAGGGCTCCGGCGTGAGGGCACAAGGATCAAGCTTACTCCCACTGCCTCACCGGTAAACATCGATGTTCGCGTCCCCGGTGATATTAGCGCTGCTGCCTGCTGGCTCGTAGCCGGGGCGATCCATCCCAATGCCCGGATCAGGGTGGTAAATACAGGGATCAACCCCTCCAGGAGCGGGATCATAGACGTACTTAAACAGATGGGTGCAAAGCTTGGTGTGGAGCGTGTACGAAGGGTGGGCGGCGAGCCTGTCGCCGATCTTGAGATCGAATCCAGCAACCTGGTAGCGACGCAGATTGGGGGAAGCCTCATCCCCAGGCTTATCGATGAGCTGCCGCTTATTGCCCTTGCTGGCTCTTTCGCACGGGGGACGACCACCATCATAGATGCTCAGGAGCTCAGGGTCAAGGAGTCCGATAGAATAGGGGCCACGGTGAGGGAGTTATCGAAACTGGGGGTTGATATATATGAGCTTCCCGATGGCATGGTTATTCGAGGGGGTGGGCAGGCCGCTGAGGGAGAGCGAGAGAAGAAGCTCACCGGTGCAGAGTGCGCGAGCAACCATGATCATCGTCTGGCAATGACCCTGGGTATTGCGGCACTGGTGGCTCAGGGAGAGACAGTGATCCATGATGCCGAGGTAGTAGCTATATCATATCCCAACTTCTGGCAGGAAATGGAGAGACTCGTTGTAATAGAAAGGGGGGAAAGCTAAAAAGCGGAACATGAAAACAGAGCTAATTCATGTCGGTTTCGGCAATGTGCTGGCAATAAACAGGGTAATCGCTATGGCACCCCCGAATTCAGCTCCCACCAAGCGCATGGCTCAAGAGGGCAAGAGCAAGGGGATGGTTATTGACCTGACCAATGGCAGAAGGACAAAAGCGGTGCTCATTATGGACAGCGGCCATATCGTGATGGCAGCCATCACTCCGGAGACCATTGCAGGCAGGCTGACAGCGATTCGGGAGGGTTAGGCCTGAAGGATAAGCGCCCCCTTTCCAGCAAGAAGCCACTGTTTATTGTGCTCTCCGGCCCTTCCGGTGTGGGCAAGGATGCGGTGCTCGCCTGGGTGAAGGGATCGGGGCATCCCCTCTATTTCACGGTGACTGCCACCACCCGTCCGCAAAGGAAGGGAGAGAGCGATGGGGTGGACTATCAGTTCGTCTCAAGGGAGAGGTTTGAGGAGATGGTCAGTGGAGGGGAACTTGTGGAATGGGCCGAGGTCTATGGCCATTTTTATGGGGTGCCCAGGCGCCAGGTGAAAGAGGCGCTGGAGCGGGGATGCGATGTCTTGGTGAAGGTCGATGTCCAGGGGGCGGCAACCATTAAGCGCGCCGTGCCCCAGGCACTCCTAATATTCCTGGCTCCTCCCTCTATGGCGGCATTGGAGAAACGGGTCAGGCAGCGCAATACTGAATCCGCCATCGAGCTGGAGCGGCGCCTCGCTACTGCTCATGAAGAGATGAGCCAACAAGGGATGTTCGATTATGTGGTGGTAAATGATCGGGTGGACCGGGCGGCAGCTCAGATAGATACCATTATCGCCGCGGAGAGGCGCCGGGAAAACCCTAGGGGGGTTGACCTTTAAATCGTCTTTGAACTCAGCTAAGCGGCACCCGGAACCCAATATGCCCCTCGACAGCAGAACTACTGGTTGTGAAAATGTTGCATGTTTACATCTGCGTTGTCTGTCATTCCTGCGGAAGCAGGAATTCAGAGAATGGTCGGTCTAGATTCCCGCCTGAGCGGGAATGACATGGGCATAGGGTTCATCAAGACACTTCAGGGCGCTATTTTCGTAGCAATAATATAAAACTATAGAGAGTTGTAGGTTTCCTGGAGAAGCAGCGCGTCTCCCTCACGTTCCGGGCTTTCACAGATAATAAGCCCCTTTACCTCTAGCTCCTTTAACGCTCTTAGGAGTTCCACATAGCGGAGGTCCGAGTCTTTCAGGTTAAGATGCTTGATCTCTCCCTTTTGGTCATACTGGATCCCCGAGAGGTGAATGTGCATCTGCTCCAGTGCCTGCCTCCCCAGCCTCTCCTCCACCTGTTTCAGTATGGCCATGAATTCACCATATGAATTGAAATTTCCTGTTCTGGCATGCAGGTGGGAGAAGTCGATGCAAGGGGCGACGCCCTCGATCTCAGCGCTCAGGTTTAAAATCTCATCCAGGGTTCCGAACTGGCTACCTTTCCCCCTGGTCTCGGGCCGCAGTAAGACCCGATTGCCCGATGCCCTGAGCTTTCTAACCGTCTCCTCCAGTTTCCCTTTTGCTCTGTCGTATACCGCTGCGGGTGAATCGTTTAGATAGGAGGCAGCGTGAAACACAATACACACGGCCCCAAAGAGCGAGGCGATACGCGCGGCCTGAATCAACCGCTCCTGGCTGGCGAGGACCTTCTCTTTCTCATGGGCATTGAGATTTATGAAATAGGGGGCGTGTGCGGTAAGCCTCACAGCACACTTTTTCGCAACCTCACCCACTTGCCGTGCCATCCCCTCATTCATCTTCACCCCGCGCACAAATTGCACCTCTAGGCAATTAAGCCCCAGTTCCGCTACCCGCTCGATGCCGGATTCGGTCGACTGTAATATGGAGCTGCGGGGGACGCCTGCGGTACCGAAAAGGAGTTTTTCGCTCTTAACCGTAGCTACCATAGGTGCATTCTAGCTGCCATGGTGAGGGGTGTCAAGAAATCTTGCTTGACATATGACAAGGAGGGCGATATTCTGCGGTGGAAGCGATGTCGGTTTTTCAACACCCTGACCCGCCAGGAAGTAGTGAACTGGATGCATTAATCCCTTATCAGGGAAAGGTCACTACCTTCACCTCGCTCAAGAATCGCCACTACCGCTGGTTCTGGCTGGGTATGCTCGCCTCCTTTGTAGCGGTCCATTTTCAGCTGGTTGCACGGAACTGGCTGGTCTATGAGATGACCGGTTCGGCGCTGTACTTGGGTATCGTGATCGCTGCCTGGGGGCTTCCCATCCTCCTGCTCTCGCTTTATGGGGGCGCGGTAGCCGATCGGGTTAAAAAGCGTGACCTTCTTATCTGGACCCAGGTGGCCAATGGCATTATCACCCTCATCATCGCTGTTCTGATAGGTACCGGGGAGATTGCCCTGTGGCATCTAATCGCTGCTGCAGCACTCACCGGTATTATCTTTGCCTTCCATGTACCTGCGCGCCTGGCGATAATCCCTGAACTGGTGCAGGAAAGGGAGCTCATGAATGCCATCGCACTTAACTCCACCGGGATGAATCTGTCAAGATTTATAGGCTTCGCCATTGGGGGAGCACTGCTAGGTGCCATCGGGGTGGCCGGCGTCTACTACTTAGTGGTGTTCTGCTTCTTTGTATCGGCGGCCTTGCTATTTATGCTGCCGGTGGTGGAGAAGGTTCGAGAGCGAGCGGTCACCTCGATACGGGTTGACCTGGTGGAGGGACTGCGCTACCTACACCACAGCCCCATCATCCGCTCGCTGCTGGCTATGGCCTTCGTCTCCATCGCCTTTGGCCTGCCCTACATGAACCTTATGCCCGTATTTGCCGTTGACATCTTCAATGTTGGCGAGGTTGGCCTGGGATTGCTTCTGGGCATGGCGGGACTGGGGTCGCTTATCGGCTCCCTCGTCATCGCCTCCCTGGGAGATTTCCGGAGGAAGGGGCTGCTTCTTGTCGGTCTCGCTTTCGGGTTCGGGGCCAGCGTGGCGTTCTTTGGTTTTTCAGGTTCCTACCCCCTCTCACTCGTGCTGCTTGTCGCGGTGGGTCTGCTCGGCACCGGCTATCTGGCGATTAATAATACACTGATTCAGAGCAGTGTGCCCCATGAGATGCTGGGAAGGGTGATGAGCATCTATGTTATGACCTTTGCCATGATGCCACTCGGGACATTGCCGCTGGGCGCTGTTAGCGAGGCTGTCGGAGCGCCACTGGCGATAGGGGCTGGTGGCATCATTGTGGTCCTCTTCACCCTGGTGATGGCTGTCTTTCAGCCCAGACTCAGGCGACTGGAGTAGGCGGAGGGGGGGTTACTCTTCCTCTTCCTCTTCCTCATCGGTTATCACCTCTTCGCCCAGGTAAGGGAGCATGACCTCCGCCTTCTCGCGCCTTCTCCTCCTGGAAAGGGGAAGGGCATCGATAGCATGCCTAAGTCCTGAGAGCCCTTCCTTGGCATCACCCGCCACCTTTACTACCACCCCCGCCAGCCCGGTCTCCCAGAGCTCTTTGAGGTCTTCCCCCGGTATACCGATGGGGGTTGTCGCTAACAGGGGCTTACGCACTAGGTTCGCCAGATGCTGGCAGACCATCAGTCGCTGCACCGTGAGCGAAGGCTCGTCACCGATAAGCACAGCATCGATAGGTAGTTGCGCGGTAGCTCGTATCAAGCCGTCGGGCAGCGAGGGCCCGAGCTTTAAAATCCGGCCCATCTCTCCCTCTCGAAGCAGAATGAGCGGAGCTTTTTCAGCGTCGAAGACCAGGAAATCGCATCCCGCCGCTTTGAGCCGGGCGAGCTGCTCCTCGGTAGTTTCGCCGATTGAAACTCCCCAGGGAAGCTCCCCGAAAGATGTGGCGATTTTTTCTGGTTTTTGGAAAAAATTGGCGCTCTCCTCCTCGCTGAGCAGCACGGCATCGGCACTCTCCCTGGCCGCAGCGATGGCAGTGGCATCTACCTCGGGAAGGGTGGCGATAAGCAACATGCGGGGGCTTTTCGGTGTCGCTACCGCTGTCCTGAAGCCTATAGAGGGGGTCGAACCTCGAGATACCTGATTCAACTTATCGAGAAGCTTGCTCACAATTCCTCCCTTTTCGAACTTTATGGTTGCAAAGGGAATCAGGGTGACTTTAAGAAACCCGATTCTCTCTAACGGGGGCTGGTATAGGCGAAAACAGCCAGCGGTCGGAATCGAACCGACGACCGGCGGTTTACGAATACGCGACTTGCAATTTCTCCTCAATCTGAAGCTAAAACTACTGTATTTCAGATCCCTATGACCTGCAGTTTTTACATCAACGAGGAGACAAGTCAAAAGCAATTATACAGAAATTCGAGAAAAATTCAATACAGTACGTCGGATCGCAAGAGAAAGCGTACACCTTTTTTTACTTGCACCAACCGACGCATACCCTAGCGAGCAGAAGCAAGAGAGTGGAGTGCCCTGTCTATAGCTTTAACTGTAATCTGAATATCTTCGCTGGAATGAGCAACGGAGACAAAAGCAGCTTCAAATTGAGAGGGGGGCCAGTAGATGCCTTCTTCTAATAGCTGTTGGAAGAACAGGCCAAAGAGCCGCGCATCTGCCCGCTTCGCTGATTCGAAATCAAATATTGGTTCATCGGTGAAGAAAGCAGTCAGGATCGAGCCTACGCGTGATGTATGCACAGGTACCTTCGCGCTGGTCGAAGCCGCGGCTATGCCCTCTTCTAAAGCAGATGACATGGCTTCCAGTTGCCTGTAAACCCCTGGTCGGCTTAAAACCTTGAGCGTCTCTATTCCCGCTGTCATAGCCAAGGGATTACCGGACAGCGTACCTGCCTGATAAACTGGCCCCATTGGTGCTACCATCTCCATAATCTCTCGCTTGCCACCATAAGCTCCTATTGGTAACCCGCCACCAATAACCTTTCCCAGACAGGTTAAATCTGGTGTTATTCCATAGAGGGCCTGCGCCCCTTCATAAGCCAGGCGAAAACCAGTGACCACCTCATCGAATATGAGTAGAGCCCCGCACTTTTCGGTTAATACACGAAGGCCTTCCAAGAATCCAGGCCGGGGTGGGACTACTCCCATGTTAGCGGCAACTGGCTCGACTATTACAGCCGCAATCTCTTTTGGATAGTGCTCGAATAAGTGCCTAACGGCATTTGTATCATTGTACGGAACTACGAGCGTATCACGAGTATAGCTCGATGGCACTCCGGGGCTATCTGGTATCCCTAATGTAGCTACTCCAGAGCCGGACTTGGCGAGAAGTCCGTCTGAATGTCCATGGTAGCACCCGGCGAACTTCACTATTCTGTCTCTGCCGGTGAAGGCTCTGGCCAGACGTATGGCACTCATGGTAGCTTCTGTGCCTGAGTTAACAAAGCGAATCATTTCAATAGCAGGCATAGCCGTGCAGACCATTTCTGCCAGCGTGGTCTCAAGCTCAGTGGGAGCGCCAAAGCTTGTACCTTGCTCTACCGCCTTCTTGAGCGCCTTCACCACTTGGGGGTGGGAATGTCCCAGGATTAATGGGCCCCAGGAACAAACGTAGTCTATAAATTCGTTGCCGTCCTCATCGCAGATTCGGGAACCCTGGCCACGTTTAATGAAGAGGGGGCATATATTAATTGCCTTAAAGGCTCGTACCGGGCTATTGACACCCCCGGGCAAATAGCGTTTGGCTTCATCAAAGAGCTCTCTTGAACGCTTTGAATCCTTCATATTCACCCCTCCCGGGCTCATACCCAGGGAGCAGCCTCCTTGGCGTGGTAGGTGATGATGAAGTCCGCACCTGCCCTCTTGATAGCGGTTAGAATCTCGAGTATCGTCTGTCTCTCATCTATCCAGCCGCGCTGCGCCGCTGCTTTAACCATGGCGAACTCGCCACTGACATTGTAGGCAGCCAATGGGCAATTGAAGGCATTGCGCACCCTATGCAGAACATCCAGGTAAGCCAAGGCAGGCTTTACCATAATCATGTCTGCGCCCTCGGCTATATCCTGTTCTACCTCCCTCAAAGCCTCTCGCCAGTTAGGGGGATCCATCTGATAAGAGCGGCGGTCGCCGAACTGCGGCGTGGATTCGGCGGCCTCGCGGAAGGGCCCGTAGAAAGCGGAGGCATATTTTGCGGCGTAGGAAAGAATGGGAATATGATTGAATCCCCCCTCATCCAGTGCTTCCCGGATCGCCTTAACCCTGCCATCCATCATATCGGATGGCGCCACTATGTCAGCACCGGCCTCAGCATGGGATAGGGCCGTTCTTGCCAGGAGTTTCAGGGTCTGGTCGTTATCGACATAGCCATCTACAACAATTCCACAGTGACCGTGGCTTGTATATTCACAGAGACAAACGTCGGTCATTATCAGTAGCTCCGGCACCGACTGCTTGACGGTGCGTACTGCTTGCTGAACAACCCCTCTGGGATGATAAGCCGCAGAGCCGAACGCGTCCTTATTGCTGGGTATACCAAACAGGATCACTGCTGGAATTCCGAGCTTAGCCACTCCCTCAATCTCCCCGGGCAGCATATCTATAGAATAGCGAAAGATGCCTGGCATGGTGGCTATTTCCTGTTTTTGGCCGTTGCCCTCTACGACAAAGAGGGGGTAAACCAGATCCCCTACACTGATGCGGGTTTCCCGAACTAAGGCCCGTAGCGGTTCCGTCTGCCGTAGACGACGAGAACGTAATAGAGGAAAGCCTGTCATGTGCTCCTCCCTTCACCTGTACGGTAGTACTGTTCTATAGCCTCCACTAATCCGGGGATCGTGTTTTCCCCGGCAACTATGTCCACTCTCAATCCCATTTCTTCAGCCGTAGCCGCTGTCTTTGGCCCGATGCAAGCAACCTTAGCCGTTCCTATTGAAGGGATCTCGGTACCCAGCAAAGCTAGTAAATTGGTCACAGTTGAGGAGCTGGTAAAGGTAACCGTGTCAATTTTTCCAGATAAGAGCATCTGTTTTCCTTGGGAACAATCTGTATTTGCCTGGATGGTCCTGTAAATAGCTATCTCGTGCACCTCTGCTCCGAGCTGGGTGATCCCTTCAGCCAGCTCCCTATTCGCTATGTCAGCACGAGGGAGTAGAACACGAGAACCAGCGACCACTCTATCTTTGATACCAGACAATAAGCACTCACTGGTATAGGTAGTGGGAACGTAGTCAGGGAGTATCCCATATGTAGTTATCGCCTTTGCGGTTGCTGGGCCGATAGCGCCGATCCTGATGCCCTTGAGACATCGGGCATCGAGAGCCAGATCAGATAACCGCAGGAAGAATGCCTCTACACCATTGACACTGGTGAAGACTATCCATTGATAATTGTCCAGATTAAGGATTTCTCGATCCAGTTCGTCTGTGTGTAGTGCAGCCTGAATCTCGATTACGGGCATTTTAACTGGCTGGGCGCCCTTCTCCCTGAGAAGTCTGCTCATTAGGCTGGTCTGATGCTCTGCCCTGGTGACCAGGATGCGCTTGCCAAATAGGGGAGTGTTGTCGAACCAGCGGAGCTTTTCCCGTAGCCTGACCACCTCTCCGACCACTATCACTGCGGGAGGGCTGAAACCTTTCTGCGTCGCTTTGGCTACTATGTCGGACAACGTGCCGACAACGGTTTCCTGCCTGGGCCCACAGCCCTCTCTGATAAGAGCAATTGGGGTAGTGGGAGCTCTGCCATGATCTACCAGTTTCCGAACTATATGAGACAGGTTTGCCACGCCCATAAGAAAGACCAGGGTGTCCGCCGCCGTAGCCAGCTTCTCCCAGGCAATGCTCGATCTGTCTTTGCTGGGATCCTCGTGTCCGGTAACAACGGCGAAAGACGATGCCAGCCCGCGGTGTGTAAGCGGGATGCCGGCATAGGCGGGGACAGCCGACGCCGATGATACCCCGCATATCACCTGAAAGGAGACCTGGTTCCGTGCCAGGGCTTCCGCCTCCTCTCCTCCCCGCCCTAGGATGAACGGGTCCCCTCCCTTCAGTCGCGCTACCGTCTTGCCCTCCTTTGCCTTCTCCACCAGCAGGCGATCTATATCGCCTTGCTCCCAGGCGTGGCACGCAGGGGTCTTACCCACGTATATCTTTTCCGCGTCAGGGCGGGCTGACTCGAGAAGGCTGCAATCGACCAAGTGATCATATACGATCACATCAGCATGCTTGAGACAATCGAGACCCTTAGTTGTAATCAGTCCTGGATCACCGGGTCCGGCTCCCAAGAGGTAAACCTTGCCACGCTTCACCGGACTTTCGCCTCTCTGATGAGTTGTGATGCACCCATTGCAAGTATCTTTTGAGCCAGCCGGATTCCTACCTGCTCGGGGCTAGAGATGTTTCCTTCCTCAGAGCTGCTTATAATTGACTGGCCAGTGGTGCCAGCCACCATTCCGTCAAGCCTGAGGGTATCGCTATTAAGTGTGCCCAGCGCTGCTATCGGGGCACGACAGCCGCCGCCCAGGGATCGGAGAAAGGCACGCTCGGCAACGACGCTGCACTGGGTGGGGTGGTGATTGAGTACGGAAACGAGCTCGGCTATGTGCTGGTCACACGAGCGTATCTCTATCCCCAGCGCTCCTTGTCCTACCGACGGAAGAAAGTGCTCTGGAGATAGGTATTCCGTTATCCTTTCCTCATAGCCAAGACGGATCATGGCCGCAGCAGCCAGTATAACGCTGTCAAGTTCACCAGAGGACACCTTCCGCAGTCGGGTATCAATATTTCCCCTGATGCTACATATTTCCAAGTCAGGGCGATAGCTGAGCACCTGAATGGCACGCCGCAAGCTCCCCGTGCCTACTCGTGAACCTGGTGCCAGCTCGGAGAGCCTGGTGGTTTTCGATACCAGAACATCCCTGGGATCGAGCCTCTCTACAACTGCTGCCAAGGATAGCCTGTTGGGGATTTCAGTGGGTATATCCTTAAGGCTATGAATTGCTAGGTCGATTCGGCCATCCAGTAGGGCCTCCTCCAGTTCCTTTACAAATACCCCCACACCTGCCATCCGATCCATAGGGACCTTATGCTCGCGGTCACCTCTGGTTACTATTATGTCGAGGGTGAACTCAAGCTCAGGATTCAGCTCTTGCAGTTTGGCTAACACGCTTTCAGCTTGAATTTGAGCAAGCTTGCTGCCCCGGGAACCAATGACGATGCCCTTCCTCACTCTCGCTTCTCCCCCTCCAGACCGAAAAGATCACGGACCAATTCAGTATAGCTTTCTTCTTTGTGGGCATTTTCCTTGAGGCACTGTATTGGTTCATGGAGTATTTTCCTTACGATTGCCTTAGTCATGGATTCCAGGCTAGCTCGCTCCTCGTCGGACAGCCCCTGAAGCTTCTTGAAGGTTATGTTCAATTGGCGAAGGCGTATCTCCTCAGCCTTATTTACCAGGGCGCTCACCGTAGGCCTCACCTCCAGAGCCTGCCACCACCGGAAGAACTTATCTGCCTGTGTCTCTACGATCGCTGAAGCACCACGGATTTCCTTCTCTCTCAGCTCACGGTTTGAATCTGAAACCTCGCTAAGGTGGTCAATGTTGTACAGGAATACATTATTTATTTGCTCAACCGCCGGATCCACATCCCGGGGAACTGCAATATCAATGATCACAAGAGGAAGCTTTGGGCGAGTTTCCATGGCCTCTTTCACAAGGTTAAGATCCAATACTAGATGTGGTGCTCCGGTACAGCTAATGACTACGTCTGAGGTGCTCAACTCAGCTTTTATATCGCTAATGGCAGCTGATCTCCCCCCCAGCATCGCTGCTAGAGTTGAAGCTCTCTCTTCTGATCGGGCGGTAACAGCTATATAGCGAGCACCCCTTTCTCTGGCTGCTTTGGCCACTAACATGCCAGCTTCGCTAGCGCCGATAACCAGAATTCTACGGTTGCTGAGGTTACCGATAACTCCTATTGCCAGGTCTACCGCCACGGAACTGACCGAAAGCGCATTTCTGCTAATCAAGGTCTCGTCCCTAACCAGCCTGCCTGTGCGGATAGCGTTCCGGAAGAGATTGCGTAAGGGAAAATTTACCGTTCGCACCTTTTCAGCAGCCTCCAATGCTCGCCCCACCTGTCCAAGGATCTCAAACTCGCCGATTATCATTGAGTCGAGCCCGGAAGCCACGCGAAAAAGATGCTCTATGGCCTCTTTATCCCTATACGCATAAACATAGTGTCGCAGGTCAGCGCCGGAGATGTTTGAATAAGTTTTTAGGAAGTCGATGCTGGCTTGCTTTGCATAACTGCTATCGCCGTTCACAGTGTAAATCTCAGTCCGGTTGCATGTGGAGAGAATAACGCCTTTGCCCACATAGCTACCTAGCGAAACCAGGGCATCGCCGAGCTGGCTGGTGCTGATAGCCAGCCTCTCGCGGGTCGCAACCGTCGTTGTGCTGTGATTTACGCCGACCAAGCAAAGATAGGAAGCAACTGGCTTCACCTCATGACTCCCTTCGTCCCAGCTTCTCTAGATTGGTTAGGAGGATCGCTTTCACTTCCTCAATTCGGCCTGCCTGCACCATGTCTATTAACGGGTCCAGATCTAGGACCTCTTGCCAGTCATCGCTTTCAACCGTAATCCCTCTTCTCTTCAATTCAGATCGAACCTCACTGACCAGTACGGCCAAAGAGGCATATTCAGTACCGAAGTCTTTCTCTAAATTGGCTCGGATTTTCCGCGCCAGTGCCGGGCTCCTCCCCCCGGTAGAGACGGCGATCGTAACATCGCCGCGGCTAAGATGCGAGGGAACAATAAAATCAGAGCGATGGGGATCATCTACTACATTAATCAGAATTCCTCTTCCCTTGGCTTCTGCAGCTACTTCCTCGTTCGTTTTGCCGTTGTCGGTAGCGGCTATAGCAATGAGGGCATCCACCAGATCACCCTGGGCATAATCTCTGGAAAGAAGGTGCACTTCCCCCCTCTCAGCCAGCTTACCCAGCTCTTGACAAGGGTCGGCGCTGATCACCTCGACGCTGGCCCCGTGCTTAAGAAGCGCATTTACCTTGCGAAGGGCGACCTGCCCACCACCGACCACCACACATTTCCTGCCCCTGATATTCAGAAAAATCGGGTAGTAGGGAGATGCTTGCTCGTGTCCATTCATACTTGATACCTTATTCTCACCTTCTTGAATTCTCTAACGCTGAATAGCACTACGTTGTCCTTACAGCCGGTCTGACGGGATACTTGGCTCACCACGCCCTGGCAGGCTTCTTTGGTACGCCCATGGATCATGGCGAAGAGGTTATACGGCCAGAGCGAATTGGTTCTCCGTTCGTAGCAATGACTGACCTCCCGAAAGGCTGCCAGCTTTCTTCCCACCTTGTCCACTATGTCCGGTGGAACTATCCAGCAGGCCATAGCGTTTGCCACGAAACCAATTCTGTTGTGCTTTATGGAGGCACCAAAGCGTCGCATTAAGCCGCGCTGCTTTAGAGAGCGAAAGCGATTCAGGAATTCATTCACATCCATGTGCAGCCTCGCTGATAACAGGTCAAAGGGCCTCTCCAAGAGGGGTAGGTCCTGCTGCAGCTCGTTGATCAATGCACGGTCGGCGGGCGACAACTGGTCGTCTATATGTGATGACCTGTTATAATCGATGCCGGTGTCCGGCAGCGCTTCACCGTTCCCATGCATATCAAAATAGACCCCTATTTTGAAAACCTTCAGTGCCGGTAGATCGAGAATATCGTCGGCACAAATGAGACCGTTTAATTTCCGCAGCTCGCTCTTCATATCCACCCTGTGAGGAAGGGCCAGGGTGAACCACAGATTGAAACGGTTATCACGTTGGTAGCAATGGCTGACTCCGGGGTGTTCGCTTATAACCCGAGCAGCATTATCCAGCCTGCTCTCAGGGACCCTCATTGCTACAAGGGTAGTACGGTAGCCCAGGCTCCCGGCATGGAAGACAGGGCCTATCTGACGAACGATTCCCACGGTCTTCAGCCTCTCGATTCTATGGATTACCTGCCCTGCGCTAATACCCAGCTGCAGCCCTAAATCGGAAAAGGGCTCCCTGACGAGAGGGAATTCAGCCTGTATCAGGTTAATCAGCCCTCTATCAATATCATCAAGGCCTGCAATATCATTAAGGCCTGTTTTCAACCTGTGCTCCCTCGCTGACTGCCTTTGTCTGTCTTTGCAGTGCGCCCGGCTCATAGATGCAGTATGGCTCCGCAGCCAGGTAGTCCCCTGTGGCTTCATACGCTCTAGCTCTGCACCCACCACATACCCTTTTATACTCACAGACACCACATTTCCCTTTAATGTTGGAGAGATCTCTCAACTCACGAAATAGGGGCGAACCTTCCCAGATCTTGCCGAAGCTTTCCTTTCTAATGTTGCCGGCCTCTACATCGAGGTACCCGCATCCCTGTACCCTCCCTCGGTGAGAGACGAAGCAATAGCCTATACCGGCCAGGCAGCCGCGGGTGAGCGATGCCATAGGACCATGCGTGTCGGCAGTTTTGGGTTTATCGGGCTCAATCTTTGCATCCCTCTGCACTATGACCCGCATGTAGTGGGGCGCGTCTGTAGGCTTGAAGAACATACTGTCTCCCAGTTCCATTTGTTTATCATATATCCAATTCAATATCCGCTCATATTCTTGAGGGCTAAGCTCCTCTGCTCTGAGCCCCTTGCCCCGCCCCGTTGGTACCAGCATGAAGGGGTGAAAAGCAACAGCCCCCACTCTTAGCGCCAAATCGAGCAGGTCATCCAGGTAGCGGGCATTCATCCTGGTAACCGTGCAATTAATCTGAACGTCGATGCCTGCTTTACGGGCCTCGGCTATACCTGCCACAGCAGCTTCAAATGCACCTGCCTTGCCCCGGAATTTATCCTGCAGTTCGGGAACTGGGAAGTCTACGCTCACCCCAATTCGTGATACCGGGACATCCTTTAAACGGGCAGCAGTCTCCTCGGTGATGAGCGTACCGTTGCTGCCCATGACAACTCGTAGTCCCTTGGTCACGGCATATCGGGCAATCTCGAATAGATCTTGGCGTAGCAACGGCTCGCCACCGCTGAGGATCAAGATTGGCCTACCCACTTCGAGGATCTCATCGATGAGGCGGAGGCATTCCTCAGTCGAAAGCTCGCCCTCGTAATGGCCATAGCCCGCCGACGCCCGGCAGTGAGCGCAAAACAGATTGCAGCTTCGAGTAATCTCCCAGGCCACCAGTTTCAAGCTGGGTTGAATCTTGTCCGTGGGATTGGGACGACCCCTTCTGAACGCTACTTCTCTCACTGGGTCAATCCAATCTCCTCATCAGTTAGATAGCATGCTGGGTCTTCTGCCCAGACATCACCGAAAACCGCCTCCCCTCGGACCCGCAGGTTTCCGTTGCAAAGGTCGAGGTGCTGACACTGGCCACAGCGGCCTCTCAGCAGCCCCTTCCTATCCTTTAGCCCCCGCATCAGTGGTTCAGAGGTATCCATCCATATATCGCCGAATTTTCGCTGGCGCACGTTCCCCAGAGAGTAATGCCACCAGAATTGATCGGGGTGAACATTTCCCAAATTATCTACCGCCCCAATTCGGATGCCTGAGTTATTGCCCCCATTTGCTCTAAGTAGAGCCAAGACCCTACTAGCACGCTGGGGATCTTGATTCTTTAACTTGAGGTAGAGGTAAACGCCATCAGCATGATTGCCCACGGTTAGGATTTCCTTTCGATGTCCACGTTTATTAAGCTCCAGGGTATGCTTACATATCATGTCTATTACAGCTCTGGTCTCAGAGGGGCCCAGGTCATCCTTTCTCATTCCCTCTGCTCTACCTGCATAGGCGAGATGATAAAAACAAATCCGATCAATACCTTCCTGTTCTACCAATCTGAAAATGGCTGGTATATCCTCATAGTTGGAGCGAGTAATAGTTAACCTAAGAGAAACCCGTTGCCCCAGGGCTATGCAGCTTCGGATGCCCTGGAGGGTTGCCTGGTAGGCGCCCCTTTTACCGCGAAAGCGGTCGTTGTCCGCCCCGATGCCGTCTAAGCTGATCCCAACTTCTCTAAAATCGACGCTGCGCATCTTTCTGGCTACCGGCTCTGTAATAAGGGTTCCATTGGTGGAAAGGACAGGAATTACTCCTTGGTCTTGAGCAAACCCCGCCAGTTCAAAGATGTCTTCTCTAAGTAGCGGCTCACCTCCGGAGAACAGGAGCACGGGCACGCCGAAATCCGCCAGGTCACGAATGAGTGCCTTTCCCTCCCCGGTGTCCATCTCTTCGGGATGTCCTCGGCTGGTGGCACTAGCGTAGCAATGGATGCAATGCAGGTTGCATTGCCTAGTACAGTTCCAAACAACAATGGGAGGTGAGAAACCATTTGATGGCAAACTAAGCTCTTTGTGACCGTAGCGAAGGTGGTCATCTGGCCCAACGTGGTCACAAAGTAGCCGGGAGATGGAGATCACAGGTCATTGCCTCTATTGTTGCTATGTCGGAGTGTATTTCGATTTTTCTCGTACGCCGTTATCAGCGAGACTAGAGCTTCGTCCATAACGTGACTTACGAGGGGTATAGCCTCGATTGCGCGCTCATTCAGCGCCTCCCTACCTTTCATGAGGCGAGTAGCCGCATTTACTACTGGATCACGGTGCTGAATGAAAGCCTCGATGGAATCGGTGAGTGATAGCCCTAGCTTTGCCAGTGTCTCACCAAAGTCACTCCCAACGTCTCGGACAAGCTCAACGTTCTCCTCTCGTTTAAGCGGCTCGGTTATGTATTTGATAACAAGGTTAAGGAGTCGCCTGCCAGCCTCAGCCAAATGTTGCTGGGATTCGCTGTCAAGCTCTTTATACCACGAAGTTGAACTGAATAGCGTATGGGCAATTTCGCGGTGTAATGGCGCAGCATGCTCTAGCTCGGTGACTAAGTCCTTAATGGTGTGCACCCTTTTTTGCGACCCCATAAACTGATGTAGCTCCACTCTGGAGTAGCGGCGGTGACCGCCGGGTGTAATAAAAGCCCTAATCTTACCGTCATCGGTCCACTGGCGTAGCGTTGTTTCGCTAACCCCGAGAAGGCGACTAGCTTCACTTATACTGATCTGTGATCGTTGGCTCAAAGATTTTAGTCTTGGCATAGACCACTCATTCCAGGCTGGAATCAAAGATTCTATTCCGCTGCAAAATTGCCGAAATCTACAGAATACTCTAAAATTCTACGGTGCATAATATATCATTGGAGCAACAAATGCAACAGTAATAACACTTTAGCATCCCAAGATAGATCGCTATGTATTAAAGAGAGAGTATAGCCCTGGAACCTGTTGCGGTATTTAGTAGCGGGCGATGTGAATGCTAGTGCGGTGAGACTATGATCAAGAGTCGTGGTGTCAATGTTTCGTATCTACGGAGACAACCCAATAAGGATTTCGGCACCTTTATTTATAGGAAAATTGCGGAGAATTAGAAGGGAATTTCTTTTAGTAATGCTGATTATTTTAAGTTTAGCCAGCGGTCGGAGTCGAACCGACGACCGGCGGTTTACGAAACCGCTGCTCTACCACTGAGCTACGCTGGCATCCAAAGCTAAATCTTGAAAAGTTGGCGTTAAATTGGCGTTATTTTTTTGAGATACCCCGTTTACTCCCGCTGGCAGCACTTCGTCCAGTAACGCCATAGCATCGCTTTGCATACCGTCAATTATATGGCTGTAGACATCCATTGTAAAGGCAACCGAGCTATGACCTAGCGCCTCTGAGATAACCTTCGGCTTCGCACCACGAAGGAGTGCGAGACTGGCGAAGGATGCCTAAGGTCGTGGAATCGCACCCTCCCCAAGATAACGGCCATCCATAGCCTGGCAGCAAATAGGGTAATCTCAAAGGATAAGATTAAAATTCGCAGCCTCGATGAAGTCGCTGTTGGCTGGGGAAAGCTGGAAACTGGATGTGACATACAAGAGTCCACCCCGACTCCCGGCGCGCCTACATACCGGTACGTAGAAGATCTCTATGGTCTGGCTAAGATAGGTGAAGACGAGCTCATGGACTCAGACTTCAACCTTCAAAATATACTGGTCGATAGCTTTTCCCGTGCCATCGCAGAGGCAGAGGGCGTGCCACCATTGGGAGAGGGTAAGCAAGAGGAAGCGTCAGGGTAAGCGTCACGATAGAGAAGCGGCTATATGGCTTAGGACTGGTTACTCCGCTTTCTAAAACCGCTCTGCTGGTGTATAATATTCATAGTGAATCTAATATTTTGTCTTTCGAGCTATTTTTACCTTTACCACCTCCGAAAAGAGCGCTTTTACGAATGAGGCTGACGGTGCCTCGATAGCGGAAGACTGGACATCATACCGTCCCCTTCTTCTTAGTACCCCAGACATTCCCAATCAGGCTAAACAGGCTCTTTACCTGCGCCTATCCCATGAGTGCCATTGCTGGTTTGAAATTAACGGGCACAGAAACACAGTAAGGGCGGCTATGACAAAGCAACGGATAACAGTGAATTGAATACGATGTAAACATGAATAGATAAAGGCAGGATTGCACCATACATGAACTATCGCAGTGATATCAGGAATATCGCTATTATTGCCCACGTTGACCATGGAAAGACCACCCTGGTGGATGCCATGCTCAAGCAGAGCAAGGTCTTTCGAGATAACCAGGCAGTAGGCGAGTTAATCATGGACAGTAATGCCCTTGAGCGAGAAAAGGGGATTACCATCATGGCTAAGAATACGGCCGTAGTGTACCGGGGCGTCAAAATCAATATCATTGATACCCCGGGGCATGTCGATTTCAGCGGTGAGGTGGAGCGTGTCATCAGCATGGCAGACGGCTGCCTTCTTCTGGTAGATTCTATCGAAGGACCTATGCCCCAGACCAAGTTTGTGCTGCGCCATGCTCTGCAAAGGGGATTGAAAATCATCGTCGTCATTAACAAGACAGACAGGCGTAATTCGCGGATAGCGGAAGTAAGCAGGCTCATCCAGGATCTGTTCCTGGAACTGGCTACCAGCACGGACCAGCTTGATTATCATGTTCTGTATGCCAGCGCCAAGGAGGGTATTGCGGTCACCGAACCGGGCATGCCTGGCAAAGATATCAGCTCTCTTTTCGATTGTATCCTGGCTAACGTGCCGCCTCCCCGGATTGAAATCGGGCCATTTCAGATGCTGGTTTCCAACCTGGACTATGACAGCCACAAGGGGCGAATCGCTATCGGCAGGATCTGGAGGGGCAAGGTGGCTCCCCATGATACCGTCGTCAGCGTGAACGCTGACGGAAATGTGGATTATCATGAGGTCGCCGAAGTATTTACCTATCTCGGACTCAAACGCTTGAAGGTAGACCAGGCTGAGGTGGGTGACATTGTCGCGGTGACCGGTATTAAAAAGGTCAGCATCGGGGATACTATCGCCAGCCCGGCACAGCCCTCAGCTCTGCCACGCATCGAGATTGGCGAGCCGACGGTAGAGATGACCTTCGGTGTCAACACCTCACCGTTTGCCGGCCGGGAGGGACGCTTTTGCACCACGCGGCAGTTACGGGGGCGGCTTTATAAGGAACTGGAGACCAATCTCAGTCTCAGGGTGCAGGATACGGATAGCCCGGACACCTTCCTGGTCAAAGGGAGAGGGGAAATGCACCTGGCCATCCTGATTGAAACCATGCGCCGCGAGGGCTACGAATTCGAAATCTCGAAACCAGAAGCGATTACCAAAGTAATTGATGGCAAGATTGTTGAGCCGGTAGAAGTGCTTACCATTGATACCAGAGATGAATATATCGGGGTTTTAACTGAGATGCTGAACAAGCGGCAGGCCCAGATGATTGATATGCGCAATGACGGTCAGGACAATGTGCGTCTGGTGTTTCGGATATCTACGAAGGGTCTCCTTGGTTTTCGCAGCTCTTTTCTCAACTCCACCCGCGGAGAGAGTACCATGAATACCCTGTTTGTGGGCTATGAACCATGGCGGGGGGAAATTGTCTCCACCCGCAATGGGGTGCTGGTCGCCTCGGAGCAAGGATTCGCGGTTACCTATGGCCTGAACAATGCCCAGGGACGCGGGCTGACCTTCATAGAACCCGGCACCCATGTCTATGAAGGCATGATTGTGGGACTGAGTTCACGGCTGCAGGACATTCCGGTTAATGTCTGCAAGGAAAAGAAGAAAACCAATATCCGGGCGTCTTCGTCGGATATTGCCATCAAACTGACGCCACCCCTGAAAATGAGTCTGGAGCAGGCAATTGATTTTGTAAATAGATATGAACTGGTGGAAGTAACACCTAAGAATATCAGACTGAGGAAGAAGTTACTGACCCAGTCACAGAGATTGCGGAGCATCTCTGCTGCCAGATTGAGCATAAAATGACGGGCGGAGTGATGGTAATAACATTACGGGCTACCTTTTATCTAACGTGGCTCGTGGCGAAACGTTGTTCCACATCTCTCGGTCGCTGGTTCAAATCCAGCCGCTGCCGAAAGGCCTCCGACCAACCAAAACCCGTCGCAACCCAGAAACATTAATAAAAACCACAGCTCCCCGCCGTCAACTGCAGCGCTTTGTTAGGTTTTGTTATTATGTTCCACAGTTACGACTACATTTCCCTTTTTATGCCCTGTTTCGACATACCTGTGGGCCTCGGCAATTTGTTCCAACGGATAGCGTCTATCTATGACCGGTTTTATCTTTCCAGCCTCAATAAGCTCTTTAAGGAAGATTAGATTTTCAGTCTTTGGGATTGCTGTCCCACCTATTGGTTTCTTGCTGCTTGTTATTGAAGTCCATCGCATTCGAATACTTATTGCCGGCGCAGCAACAGCGTGAAGATAGATTCCTTCTTTCTTTAGCGATCTCATGCAGCCTGAAAACGAACTCTTACCTACCGCGTCAAAAATGACATCATAGGTCTCACCGCTTTTAGTAAAATCCTCTTTAGTGTAATCAATAACCATATCGGCTCCCAGAGATTTCACCAATTCTAAATTTGTAGTACTGCATACCCCGGTAACAACTGCTCCAAAGTACTTGGCAAGCTGTACCGCATAAGTACCTACACTTCCTGAAGCTCCATAAATAAGAATTTTTTGTCCGCTCTGGATATTTGCTTTTCTAAGAAAATGAAAGGCTGTATTGCCCCCAAAAGGAATGGCGGCGGCTTCCTCATAAGTCATATTAGCCGGTTTTATAGCTACCGTCCCGTCTTCAGGTAGACATATGTACTCGGCATAAGCACCAACATCGTGTCCGGTATATGCAAAAACCTGGTCACATTTCCTAAATAGTTTTACATCTTTGCCTACTGATTCAATTTCCCCGGCTAGCTCACTCCCCAGTATAGCTTTTTTTGGTTTTCTAAGACCAAGCACTATTCGAGCGAGGAGCCAATAAGAGAGAGGAACTGTGAAACTTCGTATTCTAAAGTCCCCTGATGTTACTGTTGTCGCATGTATTTTTACCAGTATTTCATTGTCCTTAGGTATAGGTTTTTCTACCTCTTTGAGCTGAAGAACCTCCGGAGGCCCGTATTTTGTGCATACAATCGCTTTCATAAGTATTCCTCCAAGATTACTTTGATCCGGTCATTTTCAATATAGTTCACCACAATCTAACCAATAAGTTTGCAAAATCTAACATATATTATTCAGGATTTCCCATTTCAACTCTTCACATGTGCTTACTGTTACTCACATAACTGCTAGCCATTGCAATAGCTGTTTGGTATCGGGTGTCAATCAGATCCCTAATCCCAAAGTCGGAATGGTGGGTACTGGTCTGTCATTAGCGATGCGTAAGCGGCAACGCGGTATGTCCAGCGATTCATACCTACAACAAGTTTGAAAATATCCCCGGGGTATTTACCGGTAAATAAAAGTGCTATTGAAGCGATTATGGCTAAAATGAAAACCAGACCGCCTCCGTTTTCTCCACTTCCCTGGAAGATACCGACGATTATATAGTGGGGAATAGCCAGTAGCCACCACTTCACCAGTACTAGTCCCCGGGACAGTCTCTCAGGATATTCAATCTTCAAGTCAGCTGGGTAGTCGTCGTCAGGCTTGAGGCTGAACGGCGGATACTTGTCAGTGCCCAAAGCCTGGTAGCTGTAAAAGCCCACACGCCACGTCCAGCGTAGAACCCCCGTGTTAAACTTAAATAGACCCTTTGGGTATTTTCCCGTAAACAGGATAGCAAAAAAGGCGATGATAGCAACCACCACAAAGGCTATCCATAAAAATGCCAGGATAATATAGTGGGGAATCCCCAGTAACCACTTGAGGAGCCACCAACCGCGAGCCGGAGGTTTAGTTAGTTCACCTCTCACATTTACAGGATAATATGTCTGTTCTTGCACCATCTTTGACCTCCTTCTATATGTTTAGAATATTTAATGTGCAGCGCTTTGTTAGGTTTTGTTATTATGTTCCACAGTTATGACTACTTTTCCTTTGGCGTGTCCTTCTCCAAAATACTGGAGAGCTTCAGCAACCTCACTTAACGGGTAACGTCTATCTATAACAGGTACTACTTTACCGGCCTCAAAAAGCTCTTTCATAAAAGCCAAATCCTTGTTTGGTTTATGCGCCAGGATACCCATTTTCTTACCCCCGGTCATTGAAATCAATGGTCCCAGGAACATAGCTTGGAAAATTCGAGCCGTTGAACCTCCGACCATGACATAAATTCCCTTGGGACTTAATGCACGCTTGTAATCGAAAATCGAATGATGTGCCGCAAAATCAAGAATAAGGTCATAGCGCTGCCCATTTTTGGTGAAATCTTCCCTGGTGTAATCAATGATATGATCTGCACCAATCGAGCGCATCATATCCAATTTACTCGTGCTGTCCACGCCAGTCACTTCAGCCCCGAATGATTTGGCAATCTGCACTGCAAACGTACCCGCACCACCACCCGCACCATTAATCAAAACCTTTTGTCCTGGCTGAATCTGTCTTTTATCGCGAAGACCCTGCAGGGCGAGGACTGCCGCTTGGGGTACGGCCGCTACTTCCTCGAATGTCATACTGGCCGGTTTCAATACCAATGCATTTTCACGAGCACATATATACTCAGCAAAAGCGCCAAAACCATACCCAGATATGTCCCCGAATACCTCATCGCCTGGCTGAAACTGCTTTACGTTTCTGCCAACCGCTTCAACCCGCCCCGCTATGTCACATCCGAGTATCGTGTATTTTGGTTTTAGGAGACCGAATAGAAGGCGATTCATAAATGGAGTACCTTGGAGGAGACCCCAGTCCCAATCATTTACGGATGCCGCGTGAACTTTTACCAACACTTCATTGTCCTTGGGAGTAGGTTTTTCTACCTCTTTGAGCTGAAGAACATCCGGTGGTCCGTATTTTGTGTATACAATTGCTTTCATGGTATCCTCCTTCTAACAGGGATTTACCATATTAATGAATGTGGGAATGTTATATCCTTGCTTGCCACTTGTCAAGACCTCAAGAATGTTAGGTATGGGAAAAGGCTATCAGACTCAAAGATGCGGGCTGGCCGGATGCGGGCCAGGGTACATTTACGGCGCACACCGACGATAACGAGAGGGCGGGGCTACGTCCACACGGCGACGACAACGGCTGGGATAGAGACGGGGAGCTTCGGCTGTCAATGCTGTAGGTTTTAACAAAGGGGCCACCCATTATCGGGTAGTCTCTATAGTACGCCTGGCTGGCTCTTATAGAATAATCAGCACACTGCTTGTTAAATGCTACTGCGAAATATAAACTATGAAGAGAAGTCTCAATAATTGTTATTTTGGAAAAAGCTATGATAGGTATTACCTCAGAACAGATAGAAGTAGGACAGGCACTGTATACGAAGCCATTCTTATCTATTTACGACTGGTTTGCGCTCGGCCTAAACTGTCGCTTTGTATGGAAATGTCCTTCATACCATATGTTAGAGCTGTACAACCAACATGTCTCCACTAACCATCTGGATATCGGTGTAGGTACTGGTTATTTCCTCGACCAATGTAGATTTCCAACCACAAATCCCCGAATTGCATTGATGGACCTTAACCCAAATTGTCTTGAAGTAGCTGGAAGGCGTTTGGCACGATATGCTCCTGAAAAATATCTCAGGAACGCCCTGGAATCAATCGAAATCGATGCTCCGGGATTTGACTCGATTGGAATTCTTAATTTGCTCCACTGTCTACCTGGTACCTTTAAAACTAAGGGTATTGTATTTGAACACCTTAAAGCTCTATTGAATACCGGTGGGGTTATATTCGGCTCAACCATTCTCTATGGCGGAGTTAGACGAAGTCTTTTGTCAACATTCATATTGAATTGTGTAAATTTCAGAGGATATATGAATAATAAAACGGATGACCTCGAAGGATTGAGGCACAATCTTGAGAAGTATTTCTCTGAAAGTTCTATAGAAGTAATTGGATGCGAAGCTCTGTTTTGGGGTAAATAGGTATTCCCTTTTTACCATTCACCAAGTATGACCCGTAGAATTATCAGTCCGAGAAAACCGCCACCCAAACCAAGCATAACACTAGCAGTAATATTATCGACCAAAAAACCGACACCTATGCCAATAAAAAGACCAGCTGGTATCGCCAGCCCGGTAACGCCTTTTCGCTTCTTCGGTTGCTCTGACTGTGTAGACATAACTGCCTCCTACGCAAATTCATTAATGCGGTTTTATTGAATTCAGGAAATCGGATATTGAGTTTATTTCAACTGTATCCATATTTCAACCATACAACGACCTAAGTTCAGTTGCGGCGGGGGTCTGCCGAAAGGCGTCCGACCAACCAAAACCCGTCGCAACCCAGAAACATTAATAAAAACCACAGCTCCCCGCCGTCAACTGCAGCGATTTGTTAGGTTTTATTATTATGTTCCACCGTTATAACTACATTTCCCTTTTTGTGTCCTTTTTCAACATACCTGTGAGCCTCGACAATTTGTTCCAGCGGATAGCTTCTATCTATGATCGATTTTAACTTTCCCTCCTCAATAAGCTCTTTGAGGAAAACTAAATCTTCAGCCTTCTCCATTAATCCTGTTGGCGCCCATATTACTTTCTTGCTGCCTACCATTGAAGTCCATAGCATTTGAATATACACTGACGGCCCAGGGTTAGTTGTAAGATAGACCCCTCTTTGCTTTAGCGAGCTTTTACAACGCGAAAACGAACTCTTGCCTACCGTGTCAAAAATAATGTCATAGGTCTGGCCGCTTTTGGTAAAATCCTCTTTAGTGTAATCAATTACCTTATCGGCTCCCAGAGATTCCACCAATTCTAAATTCGTGGTACTGCATACCCCGGTAATTTCTGCCTCAAAGTACCTGGCAAGCTGTACCGCAGCAGTACCTACACTTCCAGAAGCTCCATAGATAAGGACTTTTTGTCCGCTCTGGACATTTCCTTTTCTAAGGAAAAGCAATGCGGTTATTGCCCCATCACAGACGGCGGCGGCTTCCTCATAGGTCATATTGGTCGGTTTTATTGCCAGCACTCCTTCTTCAGGCAGACATTTGTACTCGGCATAAGCACCTAAACCAGTACCGGAAGATCCAAAAACTTGGTCGCCTTCTCTAAATAGTGTTACATCTTTGCCTACTGATTCAATCTCTCCGGCAAACACAGCCCCTGGAATAGATCTTCTTGGTCTTATGAGACCAGTGACAACAACTCTTGAATCAAACCGGTCACCCTTTCTGAAGGTGCAGTCCGCTGCCGTTATTGTTGTCGCATGTACTTTTATCAGTACTTCATTGTCCTTGGGGATAGGTTTGGCTACCTCTTTGAGCTGAAGAACCTCCGGAGGCCCGTATTCTGTGTATACAATTGCTTTCATGAGTATCCTTCCAAGGCTACTTTGATTCGGCTATTTTTTGAAGAGTCTGCGACAATACATCCTGCAACCTTGTAAACCTATCTAATTTAGATTTCTCATTTCAGCCAGTGGCGGAGAGCCACAACTCAAATCCGTGGCTTCTGTCAAGTTTCTTGCTTAGCTGTATAGCGTTTTAGCTTTATGAACATAACTAATGCAGTTACCGCATAGAAAACCGCCAGGAGGATAAAGAACACGGTTACACATATTGGCACAACATCGGCCGCAGTATCCTTCGGAATTACACTGAAATCAAAGGGGAAGATGGATACTAATGATACAGCCACAACGATACCAAGGATATTGAAGGATATTTCAGCGGTCTTACGAAACCGGTAGTTGTCGTAAATAATCATGGCAATGGAAGCCATTATGACTAGAATCGATGCTGTAATCATAATAGGAAGCCAAAGGAAATAGTCATCAGTTAGCATAGATAATCGGGTAACACTTCCATCTGGTTCGGTAGTGCGCCATGCAATATACTCATGGAAGAAGGCAAAGAAGATGAGTTGAGCTAGAGTCACTAGGATAATGAAAAGGTGACTGGAGATTTCACCCGACCTGATCCGGGGTGATGATTCCATGACTAGTTGCTGTCCTCCACAGTTATGACTACATGTCCCTTTTTGTGTCCTTTTTCAACATACCTGTGAGCCTCGACAATTTGTTCCAACGGATAGCGTCTGTCAATGACCGTTTTTATCTTTCCCGCCTCAATAAGCTCTTTGAGGAAGATTAGATCTTCAGTCTTTATGCCGTCTCCGGAACCGGAGTCCTTAATAACGTTGAGATAGATTCCTGTCTTCTTTAGAGACTTTTTACCTCGTGAAGACGAAATCTTGTCTACAGCGTCAAAGATAACATCATATGTCTCACCGCTTTGGGTAAAATCCTCTTGAGTGTAATCAATTACCTTATCGGCTCCCAGATATTTCACCATTTCTAAATTAGTTGTACTGCAAACCCCGGTGACCTCTGCCCCGAATGATTTGGCAAGCTGTACCGCAAAAGTACCTACACTTCCAGAAGCTCCATAGATAAGGACTTTTTGTCCGCTCTGGATATTTGCTTTTCTAAGAACATACAATGCTGTAATTCCCCCAGAAGCAGCGCCAGCGGCGGCTTCCTCATAGCTCATATTGGCCGGTTTTATTGCCACCAACCCTTTTTTTACATCCGCCGCGTCCTCAGGCAGACATATGTACTCGGCATAAGCACCGAAAACAAAACCGGCTGATGCAAAAACCTGGTCACCTTTCTTAAATCGCTTCACGTCTTTGCCTACTGCTTCAACTTCCCCGGCTAACTCCATCCCTAGAATGCTTCTTTTTGGCTTTCTAATACCTAAATATATTCGAAAGGGGATCATTTGCCAGAAAGGGACATTGAAACTTCGAATTCTAACATCCCCTACGTGACAGGTTGTCGCATGTACTTTTATCAGTACTTCATTGTCCTTGGGAGTAGGCTTTTCTACCTCTTTGAGCTGAAGAACTTCCGGTGGCCCGTATTTTGTGCATACAATCGCTTTCATCAGTATTCCTCCTTCTAACCGGAATGTCCCATATTAATGAATGTGGGAATGTTATATCCTTGCTTGCCACTTGTCAAGACCTCAAGAATGTTAGGTATGGGAAAAGGCTATCAGACTCAAAGATGCGGGCTGGCCGGATGCGGGCCAGGGCACATTGATGGCGCACACCGGCAACGAACCGACGGACGGACAGCGGGCGGGGAGGAAACGGAGGGGAGGGGAATGTGGTGATGAAAGCGAGCAAGAGCGAAGCCGCTAGCCCCGGGGCAAAGCCCCATTGGGCAAGGCAAGGCTACGCTGGCGTCAATGACTAGTGTGTCTCAAAGGATAAGATAAAAATTCGCAGCCTCTGGTTCTGCTTACTGAACACGCATAGTGAGGGCATAGCAAGGTAAACGAGGAGAGTGGCCATGGAGCCACGCTCCTCTCTTTGGTTATATATACCTGGGAACTGGCGGCTACTTGATTAGCTTCCTTAACGTCCTGCTAGTAGCTTTATCGGCTGCCAAAACAACGTCCTACCCTACTAACAGGACGTCGGAAAAGCCAGTTTGCATATAGAGAATCCATAATTTATGATATTAAGAACGACGCATATGGGGTTAGTGGGTTGATTTTGAAAATAGAGGATTGCGTCTTATAATCAATGGGAAAGTCAAACAGAGTTTGGAGGAGGGATATATGGCTTCAATAGAAATTGAACTTGGTACTTTGAGCAATTCTTGTTTTGTAATAATGCCCTTTTCTGCGACATTCAATGACGAATATGAGAAGGTCATTAAACCAGCAGTAGAGTCAGCTGGCTTAGTTCCAATACGTGGGGATGAAATTTATTCAAGACCAAAAGTTATGGAGGATATTTGGAAAGCTCTGCGGTCTGCGAGAATTGTAGTTGCTGAATTGACAGGCAAAAACACGAATGTCTTTTACGAGGTGGGACTTGCCCATACTATAAGTAAACCAGTAATAATCATAACTAGGGATGAGAAAGACGTACCATTTGACTTAAAAGCCCTACGATACCTATATTACAATATGGAAGACCCGTTTTGGGGTGAAAATCTTAAGACAGCTATTTCAGGTATGATTCTACAGGTGCTTCAAGAGAAAGAGTATGGTCACGTATTCGAGGGAATAAAAATAGTAGGAAAAATAGAATATATACAGCCTGAAGTAGAGATTGAAAAAGAAAAGGAACTATCATGCGATTTAACAGGTATTTGGCAAGGTACTATGAATGTTGAAAAGACAGAATATAACTGCAATTTAGTTCTAGTTCAGAAAGGTGAAGAGCTTTCAGGTGCATTAAATGTATCGTGTTTCAAAAAAGAGGAGGCTGGCGAAGTACTTACATTAGTACAGGAAACTGTGGTCGGTGGAGTTAAGAACAATAGCTTCAGTATGTATGCAGTATCATATACTTATATACAACAAGGATTGTCATCCGGTTACTCTCTTGACTCCTTTAAGGGTGAATTGTCAGGAGATGAAGATGTAGTATCTGGTGAGAGTATTGATGAGAATAATCGCAAAGGCGAGTTTTCATTTAAGAAAGTGAAGCCTAAACAAGAAGCTTAATCTAGAGGTTAGTAATGAATTATAACTGAAAGTAATGATTAACCCTAAATATGACTAATAATTAGAAGTTGATAGCTTAAGAATTGATTATTTCTTGCTAATCCACTAGATAAAAAAGGCTGATATTTGCCAATACAAAGAGGACATCAGAAGATCATTTTTAATTCGGAATAACGTAGAAAAAGACGTTAAAGAACAAGGTAATAAGGCCTTAGACGAATTCCCAAACCGCGTGCCGATGACTTCTGAGCAAAATACTCGCAGTCTTCTCTCCTGACGGATAATCGTACGTACAAGAAATCAGATATCCCGATGTATGTTCAGTGGTAATAGGTTGCAATGGCACTATAATTTTCAGACTAGAGACTAGAGACTAGAGACTAGAGACTAGAGACTAGAGTTAGGCTGCCTTTTTAGCCTAACGTCACCCAGGAGTCGGTTCAGCCAGTAGAGAAATCCCCTTGTCTTGCCTGTGGTGGTATAATGCTGGCAATACTAAACTGATAAGTGGACAAAATAGTGGGTGCAAGTCACAATCACACGGGTAATAATTCGAGGTTTGCATGAACATCTTACGTATTCTCACATTAAACAAGCATGGTGACTTTGAAGAAGTATTATTCTCCTCAGCACTGAGCTATCTACTCGATCCTAAACAAGATCACGGGTTAAGCTCGAAATTACTAGAAAAAATCGCTAGAGAAGTGTTCCCCGATATTAGCCAAGCTGCCTTGGACGCGGCGGAGGTTGAACCGGAACGGACACTTGGAAACAAGGGTAACATTGACCTGCTCATAACACTGGGGGACAAGGTTCTGGCAATAGAAGTCAAGATATGGGATAGGTCTGCCAGGAACATATCACACAGTGATGAACATCAGGTCGAGAGATATTGCAGGCACCTAGCTAAAGAATTCAAAGATAGGGATTGGCAATTTATTTTTTTGATTCCTACCTCAGCATCCCCAAAATGTATCAACGAGTTTAAAATGGTATGCGCGGGAGAATTACGGAAGAATGTCAAGCTCATGACCTGGAGCACCGGTGACCCTGTTGATGAAGGGCACGATATTCCTGAGGGCAATGTTATCCAGAAATCCGTTGAAGTGATGATATTCGAATTGATGAATGATATCCCGAGGGTGAAATTGCCGTTGAATACGCAATGGTTGGTCGATTCTCTCACAGATATCATCCCGGATATCGTTGAAAAAATCCCGGAGCCGGGCAGGTTCCCGAACAGGGATTCTCTGATACACCTGTCGACGTGGCCCATATTCAAAGAATTTTTCACAGTTGGAAAACGATGGCCGATATCACTGCATTCAACTGTAGGGATACCATACGGCTTCGGAAATCAGCGTTCTGGGCTACATGGAAATAGCCTTTACCGGATCAGAACGGTGACGGACTATTATAGAGACTCCTCCGAGCGGGAAAAGTATCTGCCAAGAGAGAAAGTTGAAATTGAATGCTGGCCCGATGTCTACGAAGATTGTAAGCATGGGATACGTGCTTGGCTAGAAGAAATAGGATTAGATGATAGTGCGGTAAGGAATGATTACCATATTGATTCTGCGAAAAATGAACCGGTGGTCGTTCTCTCTTTGAGAAAAGATAACCAAGTCGATGAAGAACAAGTAAACCGCTTGAATCATATCTTAAAAGAGAGCTTCAGAAGATTATCTGAGAAAAAAAGAGGGTGAAAAGAAGACGCCTTTCGAAGAATGAGGCGATACTGTCTTGTCGGAACAGTGTCCCTGTCTCTCCCCGTAGTTTGTCTGGCTGTGCCTCCTCTAGTTCTTTGGCCATGAACCGCACGCGGCTTTTTGCTAGGCCAATCTCACTTTGAGTCATCTTTTCCATTTCTCTCCCTTCCCAACAAACAATATGGGACTCCCTTACCTTCAACTTGACTTTGTTAAGGATTATGGATACTTAAAGACTACAAACTGAAAGCTCCCAATAGCATAGGGAACTGAGACATATTGAGGGTCCCAACCACTCTCAACCTTATGGAGGGTTACGCATAGCTTTCCGTTAACGTTACCAGCACTGGTAAAGAGAGGAGGAGGACCACCTATCGGAGTGACCTGAACTACGTAGTTTAACTGATTGTAACTTATCCCAGTTAGTGTAATGGTATAACAATCTCCATTCCAGGTCACTTCATCTACATTATATCCGCTGATTAGTCGGGGATGTCCCTCAGGTTGGTTTGTATAGTCCTCATAGACATAGCCCATTGCAACAATTAGGTTTTCTCCTGCTAGTCCTTGCATACCCTGTAGGCCTTGAATTCCTTGAGGACCCTGATCTCCCTGGTTCCCTTTATCTCCCTTTAGACCCTGGATACCTTGGATTCCTTGAGGACCCTGTTCTCCCTTCTCCCCTTTATCCCCTGTATCTCCTTTTACTCCTGGAGGGCCTTGCTCCCCTTGTGGCCCCCCTTCGTCTCCTTTTAGACCCTGGATACCTTGGATTCCCTGAGGTCCCTGAGGCCCTACCAACCCCTGTTGGCCTGTACAGCTTGATAATATCAACAGACAACCTAGTAGGACCACTGCTACTGTTAGAAATCTCCTCCTGCCTTTCATTGTAATGCCTCCTTTACCACTATACCCTTTCCTCTCTTTTTGAGTTACAGGATCACGTTTGAACCGAAGCTGCTTTTTTAACGCTAATTTGGCGACAAACTAAACTGCACGGGTCGTCACCAAAAGGTACTCCAGCTAAAAAATGGGGTTTTACCGACGGACACAGAAGCTCTAATTCGTATCTGACGGCACAGGACGGCACACCTAGCATAGAATTACGAAACCGCTGCTCTGCCTCTGAGCTACGCTGGCGTCAATGAGTAGTGTGTCACAAAGGATGCCGATTTCAGGAAATCAGCCATCCCGATATTTGTGCAATAGTCTGGCTCGTGGCGAATTCAGTTATGCCTGGCTATTTGTAATGTGCCAAGTTAGGGGGCATCAGCTCTTCATGTTGACAAACTGCAGAGGAATGCTGTAATCCTGCTCCTTAAGCAGCCGCATGATTTCCTGGAGGTCATCGATCTTCTTGCCGGTGATCCTGACCTGTTCGTCTTGAATAGTTGGCTGAACCTTGATCTTAAGACCCTTGATGAGTTTGACGATTTTCTGGCAGGTCTCTTTGGGGATACCCTCCTTGATAAGGATATCCATCTTTGCTGTGCCATGGGAGGTGGGTTCGATCTCCTTGAGGTCCAGACACTTGGGATCCAATTTAAGACGAATGCATTGACCAATGAGCATCTCTGTAACTACTTTAACCTTCCAATCGTCTCCAGTAACAATATTAATATACTTAGATTTTCGGTCGAAAGTGATCTCAGACTTCACGTTTTTGAAATCGAATCGCGAGGAGATTTCACGCTTCACGTTGTTGATTGCATTGTCCAGTGCCTGCAGGTCCACCTTACTCACCACATCTACTGATGGCATCTTTACCTCCTTGGTAGTGACGATTCATCCGATTTATTTTACCACGAAAGTGACAATGACTCTGAATAATACGCGCAAGCATCTTCCGGGAATAATATTCACAGCCTCTTCCCCGCTCGGCTAATCGTAAGTACAAGAAATAAGACATCCCGATGTATGTTCAGTGGTAATAGGCTGCAATGGCACTACAATTTTAAGACTGGAGAGCGGAGTTAGGCTGCATTATCATATATTGGCCTAACGTCACCGGTCTTAGCCCTGTGGTTACCGCAGGGGCGGATAGGGCTTCATCAGGTGATTTAGATGAAGTCCCGCACATGGTAAAGGCTTTACAATTAAGATAAGATGGGCTTTTAACCCAGGGAGCTTCACTTCCGGCTAAATGCTGCCACCTGGAAGAGCAGGTGAATATACTTCGGTAGGTAAGGTCCCTCGGTGGCGGCAATAGCTTTATACTGATGGCTCTATTGACACCGCTGGGTAAACATGCTATTTTTCTTCAATATAAATCGAATAGGGAAAGGGGGATCACATGGGTAAGCTGGTGGACAGGATGATCAGAGCAGCGAAGCTAGATGGTAACCTATATGAAGTGGATAGCATGATCAGAGCAGCGAAGCTAGACGTTAACCTCTATGAAGAGGTAGAGGCCGACAAAACTGCGACACGTCAAGCGCTCCTCGTGGTCTTGATTTACAGCATATGTGCTGGAATAGGGGCAGGCCTTGTCAATGTATGGGACGAAGGTGTGGGGCATTACTTCTTGAGCCTATTTTTAGGGTCGCTATTTGCTCTCGTGTTCTGGTTGATATGGTCCCTAATCACCTACTTAATCGGCACCACTTTTTTTAAGGGGCCGAAGACAAAAGCAACCTACGGTGAGCTGCTGCGCACCATTGGTTTCGCGGCATCACCAGGGGTACTAATGATATTTGTCTTCATTCCCTTTGTCGGGGGAGTTATATCGTTTCTAGTATGGATATGGATGTTAGTCGCCATGGTCATTGCGGTGAGGCAAGCCCTGGACTTCACCACAGGGCGTGCCATTGGCACCGTTGTGGTGGGAGGTGTTGTATACCTGGTGGTCGCCCTTATTATAGGTATGGTATTGGGGCTGGGCATATATGGTATTTCTGAATTGTGATGGTGTCACTAAAGCCTGGCTCATCACACCCGTTTTTCCCGGCGTAGCCTATCCCGCTGTAGGCCTCTACTTCGTCGTCTCACTGTGGCTCGATGAAGATAAGCCCTGATCCACGGTTTAAAAAATCGGCTGCAGAATGGGCAACGTCTCAAGGATGCTCAATATAGCTATGTGCGGTGCGCAAATCCTCGTACTCGGCGTTGCTATTTAGGTCGCTCACGAAACTAACGCAGGTATATGCACTTTCCCGACGTTCGTTTTCATATGTCCTATCTTCTACCAGGAAGCTCGTGAGTTCGTTGTCTGTGGAGTTTATTGGGGTATATCCGATACCCGTTTTGTCGATGCATCTCATATCGTAGCCTTAATAAGCGCCGAGGGCATAATCCATATGAGCAATAGCGTAAAAAATATGCACCTAATCTAGAGCTGTCAGGTTTCAATTCAAGGTGTGTCATGAGTTTTGTGTGAGCTTTTTCAAGCTCCACGAACTCGAGTAATTTACTCACTCCCCTGGCGATATCTCAAGCAATAGGTTGAAGCGAGGATGGGGAAGGAGTATCATGGGGTAAATAGAATCGGAGGTTTCTTGTTTGAACCTTTCTATTCAGATTGCACCCAATAACAGGCGAGGGCTCAAACTGAGAAATCCGGTGATGACGGCATCGGGGACGGTTGGCTATGGCACGGAGTATGCTGAATTGGTTGACATCGAAAGGCTGGGAGCTATCGTCAGCAAAGGGACCACACTGAGCCCTTGCTCGGGCAACCCGCAACCGCGCCTTTTCGAGACCGCCTCGGGGCTTCTTAATTCGGTAGGGCTGCAAAATATTGGCGTGGATGCCCTTATCAATGATAAAGCGCCCATCTGGGTTACCTGGCTGACCCCGGTGATCGTGAACATTGCGGGGGAAGGCATCAGAGACTATGCCGAGATAGCGCGCAGGCTTGATGGCGTAGCCGGGGTAAGCGGCATCGAGGTAAATATAAGCTGTCCCAATGTCGCTCGGGGGGGGATGGAGTTTGGCGTCAGCCCTCAAGCCGCTGCGGAGGTAACCCGGGCGGTGAGAGAGCACACCACCCTACCTGTTATCGTCAAGCTGTCCCCTAATGTAGCTGGCATCGCAAGGATCGCTCTCGCTGTTGAGGAGGCGGGGGCCGATGCTATATCCCTGATTAATACCCTGCGCGGTATAGCGATCGACATAACGGAGAGAAGGCCATTTCTAGGGGGAATCACCGGGGGGCTCTCGGGGCCTGCCATCAAGCCAATTGCCTTATACATGGTTTATCAGGTGTCTCAAGAGGTAGCGGCTCCCGTCATCGGCTGTGGCGGTATAGCCTCCGCCAACGACGCTATTGAGTTCATCATGGCCGGGGCCAGCGCGGTGCAGGTCGGCACAGCGGGTATGGTTGACCCCGGTGCCCCGCTGGAGATTCTCTCAGGCATCGAGCGCTTTATGGAAAGGGAGGGAGTGGCGGATATTGCCGGGCTGATTGGCGTGGCCAAAGCTCCTTGACAAGTTGGTGAGCGCTATGATACTTTTTCGAATGAATCAGGAGGGGTAAGTTGAGATCTGATATTGCGAAGAAGGGTGTAGAGCGGGCCCCCCACCGTTCACTTCTGCGTGCAATGGGGCTAACCGATCGCGAGCTGGATCAGCCCTTTATCGGTGTGGTGAACAGCTTCAACGAGGTGATCCCGGGGCACATTCATCTTAATTCCATCGCTGAGGCGGTGAAGGGTGGGGTGAGAAGCGCCGGGGGCACCCCTTTTGAGGTGAATACCATTGGCATCTGCGACGGCATCGCTATGGGGCACCTGGGGATGAAGTATAGCCTGCCCAGCCGCGAGCTTATAGCCGACTCGGTGGAGTGTGTGGCTCAAGCCAACGCATTCGACGGTATGGTTTTCGTTACTAACTGCGACAAGATTACTCCTGGCATGCTTATGGCAGCGGCAAGGCTCAATGTTCCGTCTATCTTAGTGAGTGGCGGCCCCATGCTAGCAGGGAGATTGGGGGGAGCTAAACTCGATGTGAACACCATGTTTATAGCGGTCGGCAGGGTGAATACAGGTGAGATGAGCGAGGAAGAGCTCGAAGAGCTGGAGCGGGTTGCGTGCCCCGGCTGTGGGAGCTGCGCCGGGATGTTTACCGCCAACACCATGAACTGCCTCACCGAGGCGCTGGGTATGGCGCTGCCGGGTAACGGCACCATCCCCGCTGTAGATTCGCGGCGTATCGGGCTGGCCAGGGAAACGGGAAGGCAGGTTATGGAACTAGTCGCAGGGAACATCTGCCCTCGAGACATTATTACCAGGGAGGCGGTCCAGAATGCCTTTATGGTGGACATGGCACTGGGCGGTAGCACCAACTCGGTACTGCACCTCATTGCTATAGCCCACGAGGCGGGGATCGATTTCCCCCTTTCTGAGGTGAACGAGATAAGCGGTAAGACCCCGCATCTTACCAGGTTAAGCCCGGCGGGGGACTACCGTATTGAGGACCTTGACCTGGCCGGTGGCATAGGTGCAGTGATGAAGGAGATTCATGGACTGCTCAATATGGGGGTGAAGAGGGCATCGGGCAAGTCGCTGAGAGAGGAGCTGTCAGTGGCGAGGGTTCGTGATCGTGATGTCATCAGGCCTCTCACCCAGCCTCACTCACCCACGGGGGGTCTCACCATCATCTTTGGCAATCTGGCGCCGGAGGGGGCAGTGGTGAAGAGCGCAGCTGTGTCACCGAGCATGATGTCATACAAGGGGGAGGCGCGGGTTTTCAACTCCGAGGAGGAAGCTACCGAGGCCATCCTCGCCGGCTTGATCAAGCCGGGGCAGGTGGTGGTAATCCGCTACGAGGGGCCCAAGGGAGGGCCGGGGATGCGGGAGATGCTGGGCCCTACAGCCATATTGAGCGGCATGGGCCTCGATGAAAAGGTAGGTCTGATTACCGATGGCCGCTTCTCCGGGGCGACAAAGGGGGCCGCCATCGGCCATGTCTCCCCAGAGGCAGCAGCAAGGGGTCCCATCGCGGCGCTTAGGGACGGTGATACGATAAACATAGACATTACCAATCGCCGGATCGATGTGGAGTTGAGTGAAGAGGAGATTGGCAGGCGAATTTCCCAGCTTCCACGGTTTGAGCCCAAGATAAAGACAGGCTATCTTCTACGCTATGCTGAGCGGGTAACCTCAGCGGGTAGGGGAGCGGTATTCGAGGATTAGGCGGGTTGAGGGTAGATCTTGGATTTGCATCTATTGTGATTTGGGGGGTGGAGATTATATTCGTGAGTGAGGGGCGAGCGGTTAACAAATTCAGTTTGATGGGCGGCAAACACAATTTTTACCTCGGAGATGCTGAAAAAGTCATATTGAGGTAAGGGTATCAGGGATATTTATACCATATGTTTGTATATTCGTGGACGGTGAATTAAACTAGAAAGGGTAGATATTATGAAGCTAACCGGTGCGCAGATTCTTTGTGAAAGCCTGTTAAAGGAGGGTGTGGAGGTAATATTTGGCATCCCCGGTGGGGCGCTGTTGCCCTTTTATGACACCCTGCCCCAGTACCCAAGGCTTCGCCATATCCTGTGTCGCCATGAGCAGGGGGCTGCCCATGCCGCCGACGGCTACGCGCGCGCCTCGGGGAGGATGGGGGTATGTATGGCTACATCTGGACCCGGAGCCACCAACCTGGTCACCGGGATCGCCAATGCCTATATCGATTCGGCTCCAATGCTGGCGCTAACCGGTCAGGTGGCGAGACCCTTTATCGGCAAGGATGCCTTCCAGGAGATCGATATCACCGGTATTACCCTCCCCATTACAAAGCATAATTACCTGGTAATGGAGGCTGCGGATATTGCTACCGTGGTTCGGGAGGCCTGCAACATCGCCACTACCGGGAGACCGGCGCCGGTTCTTATAGATATTCCGCGCGATGTCTTTATGGAAGAGGCGGAGTTTCACTATCCCGATAGGGTGAAACTGAGGGGCTACAAGCCCACAGTTCAAGGTCACCCGGCACAGATAAAGAAGGCGGCAAGGTTCATAGGTGAGGCAAGGCGCCCTGTGATCATCGCCGGGAGGGGGGTGCTAATCTCAGGGGCCTCTCCGGAGCTCAGGGAGCTGGCGGAGAAGGCTCAGATACCGGTGGTTACGACACTACTGGGGATTGGCTCCTTCCCCGGGTCACATGTCTTAAGCCTGGGTATGCTGGGGATGCACGGGTTGGCCCATGTCAATATGGCGGTAGATGGCGCAGACCTCATTATTGCTATCGGGATGAGGTTCGATGACCGGGCTACGGCAAAGGTATCTGGCTTTGCCCCCAATGCCCATATTATTCATATCGATATAGACCCTGCGGAGATCGGGAAGAACGTGAAGGTGGATGTGCCCATAGTCGGCGATGTGAAGAATGTACTCAAGGCGCTCAATAAAGCGGTCGATGTCCAGGATCATGTCGAGTGGGTCTCACAGATCCAGGATTGGGAGGGGGAGCACCCCTCAACGGTGATCAGAGAGACGGAAAGTCTCCTCCCCCAGTTTGTGGTGCGCCAGATCTGCGAGGTGACCCATGGTGATGCCATAGTAGTCACCGGTGTGGGTCAGAACCAGATGTGGGCTGCAAACTATTTTAAGTTTGACAGGCCCAATACACTGCTCTCGGCCGGTGGGCTGGGTCCGATGGGGTATGAGCTTCCCGCTGCTATGGGGGCCAAGGTGGGATGCCCTGAAGAGACCGTGTGGTGCATCGCTGGCGATGGCGGCTTTCAGATGACCATTCAGGAGTTGGGCACCATCGCTCAGGAGAACCTCGCCGTCAAGATAGCGATACTCAATAACGGGTTCCTGGGGATGGTAAGGCAGTGGCAGGAGCTTTTCCACGGACGGCGCTATGTGGCTACGCCTCTAAGCGGCCCGGACTTCGTTAAGGTCGCCGAGGCCTACGGCATCGCTGCCGAGAGGGTAACGGACAGGCTTATGGTGACCGGGGCTATCGAGCGGGCCATGGCACACCAGGGGCCCTTCCTTATCGACTTTCAGGTCGAGCCGGAGGAGAACGTTTACCCTATGGTGCGACCGGGCGCTGCTCTGGCCGAGATGTTGGAGCAGCCTAGGGAGGAGGTTAGAGCTAAGTAATGGCCAAGCATACAATAATAGCCATGGTGGAAAACAAGCCCGGGGTGCTGAACCGGGTTGCCAGCCTTTTCCGAAGGAGGGGGTTCAATATCGAGAGCATAGCCGTTGGCCATACCGAGATGGATGGGATTTCACGGATGACCATCGTTGTCGATGGCACTGGTAGCTTGGTGGAGCAGGTTAGAAAGCAGCTCGATAAGCTCATCGATGTGGTCAAGGTTACCGACATCACCGAAGATAGTCTGCTAGCGCGGGAGTTGGCTCTGATCAAGGTTAATAGCACTCCTGCCACCAGGAGTGAGATTATCCAGATTGTGGACATCTTCAGGGCCAAAATTGTGGATGTCTCTGCCGATTCTGTGGTAGTGGAGGTAAGTGGTGATGAGGACAAACTGGAATCGCTACTTCGCATGCTGAGAGGCTTCGGCATCAAGGAGATCGCGCGCACCGGAAGAATCGCGATAACGCGGGGGGCCGCTGGTCCCATCCTGGTAGAGGAGGAAAGGCCGCGGAGGGAGCAGGCACGACCCAGGAAGAATAAAGGCATTAGCGAGATATCAAATCTGTAAGGAGAAGATCATGGCGAAAATTTACTACGACAAGGATGCAAATTTAGAGCTCATTAAGGAAAAGACTATCGGCATAATCGGTTTCGGCAGCCAGGGCCATGCCCACGCCCAGAACCTCAAGGATAGCGGATGCCAGGTCATGGTGGGCGAGCTGAAGAATAGCGAGCCGTGGAAAGCAGCGGCCAAGGCGGGGCTTAAGGTGGCCAGCGCTGATGAGGTGGCCAAGGCTGCGGACATAATCATGATGCTTGTCCCTGACCAGCTGCAAAAAGAGGTCTACAATAGCTCAATCGAGAAGAACCTAAAAAAGGGTGATATGCTGATGTTCGCTCATGGCTTTAACATCCACTATAACCAGATTATCCCTTCCCCGAAGATCGATGTGACCATGATAGCTCCCAAGAGCCCGGGCCACATGCTGCGCCGACTCTTCACCGAGGGCTCATGCCCCCCGGCGCTGGTGGCCGTCCACCAGAACGCCTCGGGAAAGGCCAAGGAGATGGCGCTGGCCTATGCCAAGGGTATAGGCTGCACCAGGGCGGGAGTGCTGGAGACCACTTTCGCCGAGGAGACGGAGACCGACCTATTCGGGGAGCAGACCGTGCTCTGTGGTGGCGTAACCTCACTAATTAAGGCCGGCTTCGAGACCCTGGTAGATGCCGGTTACCAGCCGGAGATCGCCTACTTCGAGGTGTGCCATGAGCTGAAGCTTATCATTGACCTCATCTACCAGGGTGGCTTTTCCTATATGCGCTATTCGGTGAGCGATACCGCGGAATACGGCGATTACACCAGGGGACCCAGGGTCATCGACGACTACGTGAGGGAGGAGATGGAGCAGATCCTCTGCGAGATTCAGGATGGCACCTTCGCCCGCGAATGGATACTGGAGAATCAAGCGGGGCGACCCAGCTTCAACGCCTCCCGCCGCCACGAGGCGGAGCACGAGATCGAGAAGGTAGGCAAGAAGCTGAGGGCGATGATGCCCTGGCTCAAGCGATAATTAAGATGGCAACAGAGGTTCCATCGCCAGTTATTGAATTCATCAGGGATCAGCTTTTTTAAAAGAGCGTCCTAAACAAGAGGCTATCGAGAATACTTATAATTATATATTGGAAAGGGGAGGTGAAGTTCTTAAGTATTGAACTCGTGGGTAGAGAAGATTGTTTAAAAACCCTTGAAAGGGTAGCGAGAGATATATAAAATCCATGATAGTTCGTACTGAGCAGAATGCAGTAGCCAACTGTTAGGTAGAGCGAAAAAATGAGTGAGAAGAGCAAAAAGAGCCAAAAGGCGGAGCGAGTTATAATCTTCGATACCACACTTCGTGATGGGGAGCAGGCGCCGGGGGCCACCCTTAACATCAATGAGAAGCTGGAGATCGCCCGGCAGTTGGAAAAACTCGGTGTCGATATCATCGAGGCTGGTTTCCCTATCGCCTCACCTGGGGACTTTGAGGCGGTGCGCCTTATTGCCGAGGAGGTTAAAGGGTCGTCCCTCTGTGCCCTGGCACATGCCGATGCCGAGGCCATTGACCGTGCCTGGGAGGCGATAAAAAAGGCGAAGAGCCCCCGCATCCATGTATTCCTCTCCAGCTCGGATATCCATCTCACCTATCAACTGAAAAAGGGGCAGGCTGAGGTACTGGAATTGGCCTGCGAGATGGTCGCTCACGCCAGGGGGCACGTGGAGGATGTGGAGTTCTCCCCGATGGATGCGACGCGCACCAGTCCTGAGTTCATCTATCAGATCATCCAGGCGGTGATCGAGGCGGGAGCCACCACGGTAAATATCCCCGATACCGTTGGCTATACCACTCCCGAGGAGTTCAGTAGCCTTATCAGGGGCATCTTTGAGCATGTGCCCAATATCCACGAGGCGGTGGTAAGCGTTCACTGCCACGACGACCTCGGGCTGGCGGTGGCCAACAGCCTGGCGGCACTGGCCTCAGGCGCTCGCCAGGTGGAATGCACCATAAATGGAATTGGAGAGCGGGCAGGGAACGCGTCAATGGAGGAGATAGTGATGGCGCTCCGCACCCGCAAGGACTTATTCGACCTGACCACCAATATCAATACATCCCAGATTTATAAGGCCAGTCGCCTGGTGAGCGAGCTCACAGGCTTTTCTATCCCTCCCAACAAGGCCATCGTGGGAGCCAATGCCTTCCGCCATGAGTCGGGGATTCATCAGGATGGCGTCATTAAGGAGCCGACTACCTATGAGATTATGGATGCCCGCACCATCGGGTTGCCCTCAAGCACGCTGGTGTTGGGCAAGCATAGCGGGCGCCATGCCCTGAAAACGAGGCTCGAGGAACTGGGCTACAGCCTTAATGAAGAGGACCTCGATCGCGCCTTCTCCGCCTTCAAGGAGCTTGCCGACAAGAAAAAGGAGGTCACCCACCGTGACCTCGAGTCACTGGTGGCGGAGGAGATGCGTACCATGTCGGAAGCCTACCATCTGGAGCAGGTGCAGGTCTCCTGCGGCGACAAGAGCGTGCCCACGGCCACGGTGAAGCTTATAGCACCTGATGGCCGGGTGCTGGCCGATGCAGCTCTGGGCGCAGGACCGGTAGACGCCGTCTATGAGGCGATCAACCGCCTTGTGGGCGTTCCCAATAAACTTATCGAGTTTAGCGTCACGTCGATCACCGAGGGCATCGACGCCATCGGTGAGGTGACCATCAGGATCGAGAGCGAGGGCCGGGTCTATACCGGTCGGGGTGCTGCCACCGATATCATCGTGGCTTCAGCTAAAGCCTACATGAACGCACTAAATCGGCTTCTGGCAGCGAAAGAAAGAGGGTAGGAGGCTAACAGTGGCTGAAGAAGAGATGGAACGTCGTCTAAAAAACCTGGAGCGAGCGTTCAAGATAATAATGGTGCTGGTCCTGGTGAACCTGTCCTGCAGTCTCTTTGCTCTCATAATAGTCATCGCTGTGTTGCTTGCCGGATAGTGGTTGGGATGTTGGCAGATAAGGGGCAAGAGACATGGCGGAGGCAAAAAGCGACGACCTGACAGCTTACTGCGGCCTCGATTGCGGCAAATGCTTCGGTTACACCAGGACGGTGAGCGAAGCGGCCAAGCAACTGCGGCGCACCATGCGAGCCGAGAAGATAAAGCAGGTATGGCCCACCATCCCCTTCCTAGGTGACTACGATACCTTCAAGAAGCATCTCGATGCCCTCGCCGGCCTCAGGTGCAGGGGTTGCCTAGAGGGGGGTGGCAACCCCTTTTGCAAGATACGTAAGTGCTGCCTCAAGCGTGGCTACGGTAGCTGTGCCCAGTGCGATGAGTTCGAGCGCTGTGAGAAGCTCGCCTTCCTCGAGCCGGGACACGGGGACGTACACCTGAAAAAACTTAGAAAAATTAAAAGCTTAGTGGCCTAACTTTTACAGGTCGGGGGTGAATCTTGTCAACAGAGTTGGAGATGATTTCGCGTCTTTTGCTGGCGGTGGGGCTGGCAGCTCTCATAGGATTGGAGCGGCAGCACGCTGGAAAAGCGGCCGGGCTTCGCACCCACTTGCTGGTCTGCATCGGTGCCGCCCTATTTACCATCGCCTCAATTTACGGCTTTGGAGGGGAGGCTGACCCCGCTCGGGTAGCCGCTGGCATAGTAGCCGGAATTGGATTTTTAGGTGCGGGTACCATCATAAGTACCAGAGAGGGAATCCTGGTCGGGCTTACCACTGCAGCCAGCATCTGGGCAGTTGCCGCCATAGGGCTTGCCGCCGGTGCCGGGCTATATATCCTGGCTCCCGTCGCAACCCTGGTTGTTATTATCGTGCTGAGGATTCCCAAAAAGATAGGTGGGGAGTGATGGGAGCAAGCCTGGCAGAGAAGATCCTCGCTGCTCATAGCGGAAGGGATAAGGTCAGCCCCGGCGAGTTTTTAAATGTCAGGGTTGACCTGGTTATGGCCAATGACATCACCGCTCCCATCGCCATCAGGGAGTTTGAGCGCCTTGGCGTATCAGAAGTCTTTGACCCGGAGAGGGTAGTGATGGTGGCGGACCACTTTGTCCCCAACAAGGATATCCCATCCGCGGAGCAGGCGAAGCTCATGCGGGGGTTCGCCCGGGGGCATGGGGTAAAGTATTTCGAGGTGGGAAGCGGCGGCATCGAACATGTGCTCCTGCCGGAGCAGGGACTGGTGCTGCCCGGCGATGTGGTAGTGGGAGCCGATTCACACACCTGCACCTATGGTGCGCTGGGGGCCTTCGCCACGGGGATGGGCTCCACCGACATCGCCTGCGCTATGGCTACGGGCGAGATATGGATGAAGGTTCCGCCGACGATAAGGCTTGTTTATCACGGCAGGGCGAAAAAGTGGGTCAGCGGTAAAGACTTCATCCTTTATACCATCGGCGACATCGGAGTGGATGGGGCGCTTTATGCCGCGATGGAGTTCTGCGGCGAGGCAATCGATGCCCTTTCTATGGACAGCCGATTCACCGTGGCCAATATGGCCATCGAGGCCGGTGCCAAGGCGGGAGTATTCAGGGTCGATAACAAGACCCGGGCCTATCTCAAGGATCGCACTATGCGTCCTTATAAGACCTATAAGCCCGATGAAGATGCCCATTACCAGAGGGTCATCGAGTACGATGTATCTCAGATCGAGCCCCAGGTTGCATTTCCCCACATGCCTTCGAACACAAGGTCGATAAGCGATGTGGGAGAGGTGAGGATCGACCAGGCGGTGATCGGCAGTTGTACCAACGGTCGCATTGAGGACCTGCAAATAGCCGCCGAGGTGCTGAAATGGAGGAAGGTTCACCCTGGGGTGCGCCTTATCGTAATCCCCGGCTCTCAGCAGGTATATCTCGAGGCGATGCATCGCGGCCTCATTGAAATCTTCATCCGGGCCGGGGCCGCGGTAAGCACGCCCACCTGTGGCCCCTGCCTCGGCGGACATATGGGTGTGCTGGCGGAGGGAGAGCGGTGCATATCAACCACCAACCGCAACTTCGTGGGAAGGATGGGGAGCCCGGATGCGGAGGTCTATCTCTCCAACCCGGCGATCGCCGCCGCCAGCGCGATATTGGGGAGGATCGGAAGCCCGGAGGAGATGGCGGGGTAACGGTGGATAGTTCGAAAAAAGGCGTGGCGGGCAAGATTGCCGTTTTTGTTGTGGGTCTGCTGGTAATCCTGGGCATTATAGTAGTGTCAAAAGCGTTTTTCAGGGGAATGCTGGTGGGGGTCGCTCTCGCTGGCTGTGTTATTACCCTTTTTTGGATGAGCAGGGCTATGAGAAGGAAGCGGTAGGGGGATGCAAGTAACTGAAATTTATGAAGAGATAATACCATTCTCCCTCATGAAACTGGTGCTGGGCGTGTTTATCGCTTTAACAATATTGTTCCTTGGCCTTTTTGTCTATCAGGTTTTGGTAGGGCCGGTTAGTGCTAATCCAGCCCCGGACTGGTTTTATCTCATTATGTTTGTGTTGTTTGCTGGATTTACCGCTCTTATCAGGAACTTCAATAAGCTAGCTATTAAAGTCAGCACTCAATCGGTCACTGTTGGCTTCGGGATTTTTAAGCGTGTTGTATCTTGGGACGATATCCATGGATGCTACTTAGACGATGCTTCAGCCTTTGGGAGCTATGGGGGTTGGGGTATTCGCACGGCGAAGGTTAAAGGCAAGTGGAGGCTGGTGTACAATGTCATCGGCAGCCCCACGGTCGTGTTGGAGCTTAAGAGGGGCAGGTTCAGGGAGTTTGTGTTTTCCACAAAAAACCCGGATGGGATAATGGAGATAGCGAGGAAACAAATCCGGTAGTGACAGGAGATTTTGTGAAGGGGAGTACATATTGAAACTCAAAGGCAGAGCCCATAAATACGGGGCAAATGTGGATACGGATGCCATCATCCCTGCCCGCTATCTCAATGTCTCCGAGCCGGTTGAGTTATCCAGGCACTGCATGGAGGGCATCGATAGCGATTTCTTGAGCCGGGTGAAGGCGGGAGACATCATCGTGGCTACCACCAACTTCGGCTGCGGCTCATCGCGGGAGCATGCCCCTATAGCCATCAAGGCAGCGGGGGTGTCCTGCGTCATCGCTCAGAGCTTCGCCCGCATCTTCTTCCGCAATGCCATTAACATTGGCCTGCCCCTGCTTGAGTGCGCCCAGGCGGATGAGATCGAGCAGGGCGACGAGCTAGAGGTGGTGCTGGGAGAAGGCGAGATCAGGGACATCACAAAGAACAAAGTGTTCAAGGCGGAGCAATACCCCGATTTCATGCTCCAGATTATTTCTTCAGGGGGTCTCATAGAATATACCAGGAAGAATATGGAGGCGAGGGGGGCTCAGTGAAATTCAATATCGCGCTGCTTCCCGGCGATGGCGTTGGCCCTGAGGTTGCTGCCGAGGGGGTCAAGGTTCTTGAGGCGGTGGGTAAAAGATTCGGGCACGAGTTCTCATTTCATGATGGAGACATCGGCGGCATAGCCATTGACAAGTATGGGGTCGCCCTGACGCGTGAGACGCTTTCGATGTGCCGGAGATGCGACGCAGTGCTCCTGGGGGCGGTCGGCGGCCCCAAGTGGGATGACCCGATAGCGAAGGTTCGCCCGGAAGACGGGCTTCTCGGTCTCAGAAAGGGTCTCAAGCTTTTTGCCAACCTGCGCCCGGTCAAAGTTCTCCCCCCTCTAATCGATTCCACCACCCTGAAGCCGGAGGCTATAAGGGACGTTGACCTCATGGTGGTGAGGGAGCTCACCGGGGGGATTTACTTCGGCAGGCCCAAAAAGCAGTGGCGGACAGCGAAGGGGAGAAAGGCGGTGGATAGCATGCTCTACTCGGAGCGGGAGATCGAGCGTATCATAAGGGTTGGATTTGAGATGGCGCGCAGTCGGCGAAAGAAGCTGGTCTCGGTGGATAAGGCCAATGTACTGGAATCGTCCCGCCTGTGGCGACAGATCGCCAGCGAGCTCTCCGCAGGTTACCCCGATGTGGAGCTTCAGCATATGCTGATAGATGCCTGCGCCATGAGGCTGATCCAGCGCCCCGCCGATTTCGATGTCATCGTCACCGGCAACATGTTTGGTGACATTATCACCGATGAGGCCTCGATGCTCGCCGGATCGATGGGGATGCTTCCCTCGGCGAGCCTGGCCGGTGTGCCCAGGGCTGGCGAGATGACCTTTGGCATGTATGAGCCGATTCACGGAAGCGCACCGCGGAGGGCGGGGCAGAATATTGCCAACCCAATCGCCACGATCGCGAGTGCCGCCATGATGCTCCGCTACTCGCTGGGGGTGGTAGAGGGTGCTGATGCGGTTGAAGAAGCGGTAAGCCATGCCCTGGAAAAGGGCTATCGTACCTATGATATAATGCAGGAAGGCAAGACCCAGGTAGGGACGCGGGAGATGGGAGATATAGTGGCGGAGAGGGTGAGCTAGGGGGAGGTAGTGTTGACACGGGTCCAGCTCTATGACACCACACTTCGCGATGGGGCGCAGCGCGAGGGTATATCCTTCACAGTGGAGGACAAGCTACGCATCGCCAGTAAGCTCGATGAGCTGGGCATCCACTTCATCGAGGGTGGCTGGCCGGGCTCAAACCCCAAGGACGAGGAGTTTTTCAGCAAAGCCCAGGGCCTTCACTTCTCCCATGCATGCTTGGTAGCCTTTGGCAGCACCCGACATCCTAAAGACAAAGCGGAAAAAGACCCCAACCTGCGTGCCCTGCTCGATGCCAAAACACAGGTGGTTACGATTGTGGGCAAGAGCTGGGACCTGCACGTCACCCAGGTATTGGAGACCACCCTGGATGAGAACCTGCGCATGATTGCAGAATCTATAGGCCATCTCAAATCCAATGGAAGAAGGGTATTCTTCGATGCGGAGCACTTCTTCGATGGCTATAAAGCGAATGCTGCTTATGCCCTCGAGACCATTAAATCCGCTGCTGAGGCGGGTGCTGAGTGCCTCATCCTCTGCGATACCAACGGTGGGGCGATGCCAGTTGATGTAGCCGCTGCCTGCGATGCTGCCCGGAAGGTGGTCGGCACCCCGCTGGGCATCCATGCCCATAACGATGCCGAGCTCGCTGTGGCCAACTCCCTGACCGCCATCAATGCCGGTGCCACCCAGGTTCAGGGCACCATCAACGGTTATGGAGAGCGCTGTGGTAATGCCAACCTGTGCTCTATCATCCCCGCCCTCAAGCTCAAGATGGGCATCGATTGCATCAGCGATGAGCAACTCGCCAGGCTGAGCGAGGTCGCTCACTATATAAGCGAGGTCGCCAATCTTACTGTCGATTCCCACCTTCCCTACGTGGGAGCCAGTGCCTTTGCCCACAAGGGCGGCCTACATGTGGCTGCCATGATGAAGTGGGACAGGAGCTATCATCATGTAAATCCCGATGTAGTGGGCAACCAGTGGCGGACACTGGTATCGGAGCTCTCTGGAAAAGGGAGTATCATTCATAAAGCGAGGGAACAGGGCCTGGAGGTTGGCCCTGAAGGTGGAGAGGCGCGTGCCATATTGGAGCGGGTTAAATCAATGGAGAGCCGTGGTTTCCAGTATGACAGTGCTGAGGCATCCTTCGAGCTACTGATACGCCGCGCCCAGCCAGACTACCATCCCCTCTTTGAGCTGGTCGATTTCATGGTGGTAGTGGAGAAAAGGCGCCGACCTTCAGTGATGGAGATCGAGGAGGAGCTATTATCCGAGGCAACGGTGAAGGTTAAGGTAGGGGGCGACGTGATCCATACCGCAGCCGAGGGCAACGGGCCGGTTAATGCCCTGGATGCCGCAATGCGCAAAGCGCTTCAATTTTTTTATCCCGACATTGAGGTGGTGCGCCTGGTGGACTATAAGGTGCGCGTCATAGAGGGAGTTGGGGGCACGGGGGCGCGGGTGCGCGTCCTCATCGAATCGAGCGATGGGGAGCAGGAGTGGCGAACGGTTGGCAGCTCCACCAACATTATCGAGGCGAGTTGGCTGGCGCTTGCCGATAGCCTGGAGTACTGGCTGCTGAAAAAGGGAACCGCGCCTCGGTAATCGTTGCATCGGGATTAAGATGGCCTATTTCTCCTACTTGCTGGCCTCTAAAAAGGGCGAAAAGCAAGTAAAATCTACCTTCTAGAGCGCTGGGAGGATCTTGGGGCTGGAAAGGCCTCGTTAATGTAGGTCAACCGGCTGACATACGGAGGGTCGCCTGGATATTAAGCGGCGGCATATCCTCCGGATCGATTATAACATCCACAACTACAGGCCCCTTTTCTGATACTGCGGCATCCACTACCTGTTCTATTTGTTCAGGGGAATCCAGCCTGTAACCCGAAGCTCCGAAACATCTGGCAAGTTCCGCGAAGTCCGGGTTGCCGTGCTCGGTCCCAAGGACGCGGCCCCCAAACTGGAGTTTCTGCCTGACGTTCAGCACGCGGTACTGGCAGTCATTGAGGATAAGAATCTTAATGTCGAGACCTTCACGGACCGCTGTCTCCAGATCCTGTATCGTCATCATGAAGTCTCCGTCCCCTAGTACCGCGAGCACGGCGCGCTCAGGGTGCACCATGCTCGCCGTCATTGACGCTGCCAGTCCGAATCCCATCGACCCGAAGTTGACGGTGGATAGAAAACTGAGGGGGTGGTTGCAGGGCATAAAAGCCATCGGGTAGAGCAGGTGCATCCCCGCTCCCACACTGACGACGGTATCATCGGGTAGTTTATTTGCGATTTCCTTGATGACGCGGCTGGGAGAAGGCAGGCTCCCTTCGCGGTTGAGGGATGTCTGGAGCATGTCGTCCCAGAGCACCCTGGCTTCGGCGAGCGCCTGGTCCCATGACGACCGGGCCGGTTCCCTGCGGTCGCCCAGTTCCTCGACTAACCGGCCGAGAAAATCCGCCACGTCGCACAGGACAAGCTTGCTTTCCGGGGCTTGTGGCGCGAGGGAGCCGGGCGATATATTCACCACCATCACATTTTTAGCTGAGAACGGGGCAGTGAACTCATAAGTGGTCATATCGCTTATGCCAGCGCCGAGGCATAGAAGTGCATCGCAGCTCTCCAGGGCCCTATCTGCAACCAGGTTCCCGCCCCCGAAACCGACACGGCCCAGGGACAGTGGGTGAGTTTCCGGTATGGTTCCACGGCCATTACCAGTAGTTATGACAGGCAGTGACAATAACTCAGCGAATTTCACCAGGTCACCTGAGGAGCGTGAGTAAGCAACCCCCGCCCCTGAAAGGACGAGCGGCAAAGCGGCAGAGTCGATCATGTCCAGGGCATCTCTCACATCCGCCTCTTTTATTGGCGGGGGAGCATCAGAAGCGAGCTCCATCGTTTCGATATCGATCTCTGCACTTTCCGTCCATACGTCTTCGGGGACCTCTATGAGAACAGGTCCGCGTGCGCCACTCATTGCGGCGCGATAAGCCCTGGAAAATACCTCTGTTACTTCGGATGCCGATTCAGTGCGGAAGGTACCCTTGCATAGCGGCGCAAAGAGGCGCTGGTGGTCAACCTCAAGCATCCCATCGCTCTTCGACAGGCGGCGTTTCACCGCTCCGGTTATGATCATTAACGGTGAACAGTCTTTATAAGCGTTCCCCGCAGCGATCATGGCGTTGAGCGCGCCAGGGCCTGAGTGCACCAAGGCCACGCCTGGTCTCCCGGTTAGCCTTCCTTCCGCATCGGCCATGCTGGCAGCGACCTGCTCGTGGCGGCAAGAGACATAGCGTATCCGGTCACGTACCTCGTAGAGCGCATCGACAAAAGCCACATTTGAGGTCCCGATGATTCCGTAGACCCTTGATGCGCCCATCCTAAGCAAGGCATTTGCGAGTGCCTGCGCTCCGCTCATCTGTTCCGGCATCTGTATAACCCCGTGTTTCTATTTGGATGAATTAGGAGATGTCTTCGGCTTAACCCCATTCACGATGTTTACCGGTTCTTTTCCCGTTAGGACGCTCAATACGTTATCGATAGTCAGATTTATTATGCGTATTCTGGACTCGTTTGTGGCCCCGGCGATATGAGGGGTGAGTATCGTATTGGGCGCATCAAGGATGGGGTTCTTCGGACTTATGGGTTCTTGTGAGAAAACATCGAGGCCGGCACCCCGTATTCGCCCTTCTTTTAACGCCCGAGCCAGCGCTGCCTCATCCACTATCGCACCCCTTGAGGCGTTTATAACAATCGCGTTGGTTTTCATCGCTGTAATTCGGTCAGCGCTTATCATATTCTCTGTTTGAGGTGTCAGAGGCACGTGAATGGTTATGACGTCGGACTCTGCGATGAGATCGTCAAGAGGGCGGTATGTTACCCCAAGCTCATCCTCTTCTTCTTTCGAGAGGCGGTTCACGTCGTAGTAAATCATGTGCGGGCCAAACGGCTTCGCCCTCTTTGCCACCTCTTTGCCGATGAGCCCGGCTCCGATGACACCCACGGTTTTTCCAAAAAGCTCGAAGACCCCGTGGATCTCCATCTCGTCCTGTGCCCACTCCCCTCGCTTCGTTTTCTCGTGAGACAGGGTCAGCTTCTTTAGACATCCGAGTATGAGCATTATGGTGTGCTCCGCCACCGCCAGGGTATTAGCTCCTGCTATGTTGGCCACGGGTATACCCTTCTTAGCGGCTTCATCTACATCGATATGCTGAAATCCGGTAGACGGCTGCTGTATCAGGATGCATTGCTCAGCCGACCGGATCACCTCGGCATCCATGGCGATATTATTTGTGTAGTCTCCGATGATTATGTGGGCATCCGAGACTGCTTCGATCAGTTCCTCCTTTGAAGATCCCTCATAGGTAACCACATATATATCTTCAAGTTCATTGCCAGTTACCCTGGTGCTTAAGAATGCCTCGATGGCCGCTTTAGGCAGGGGCGAAAGAACGAGTATCTTTTTCTTTGCCATATCAGCCTCCCTCTTTCCAGTGCAGACCGCCGGGTGTAATTATATCGGTAACCTCCGGCCAATACAATGTGGTGCCAAGCTTTGGCTCCTCCGTCCAAATAACAGAGCGATAGATGGGGAGCAGGAGTGGCGGACGGTTGGTAGCTTCCTCAACATTATCGAAGCGGGCTCACTCACGCTTGCCGATAACCTGGAGTATGGGCTCCCCAAAAAGGCACTACACCTTGATAAGCATAGCATTGGGATTCAACTATTCTGTTATCCTAATTATTGGCCTCGAGAAAGTGCAAAAAGTTACCTTGGTTTGCCCAGGGGGATTATATAGAGGGGCTTAACCTCCTTGGCGAGGTCCATCACTGCACTTACCTGTTCATCGTCGAAGGCTCCCACCATCACCGTTACCAGGCCGAGCGCCACTGCCTGAAGGCTGACGTTCTCACCAGCATGCCCCACTTCCATGTGCACGTATCTTTCCGCCCTTCTTCCATAGTACCGGGAGGTTCGCTCGAAAATAGCGCAGATCACGAGATCCACCGGCGCCCGCGCAATGAATTCCTGATCTCGGGCGGCAATGGCGAGTTCTCTCCTTTGGTCACCCTCTTTATGAAGGCTTAGGGAGTGCTTAGCCACATCATAATGGTAGATCCCTGGCTCAAGACCCTCGACACCATCCCTGCCTATAAAAATAAAAACGTCCAGGGGGTATGTAACGCCGGCGCTGGGTGCAGCCCTGAGTCCTCGGCTATCGGTGAGCCCCTGGGCAGCCCATAATACCTGGGAGAGCTGGGAAAGGGATAGAGGTTCCTCCTTATACTCTCTCACCGACCTTCTTTTATAGATGGTCTCCTCGAGAGACATATCCCCCCGTTCCCCGGCGGGAGGGAGTTTGACCTCCGGCCCCTCTTTGCCACGGTGCAACATGCTTACTTCCCGGTGAGCTTAGCGCTGGCCTCGGTGGTGACGATGCGATATACCATCTGGAGCGGTTGGTCATGCCTTCGGGCGAGACTGCGGCAATCCTCGTACTCAGGGGAGATGCCGACCACTTCTCCATGAAAGCGCTTAACCTTAACCCCTACCCTTCCCAGGCTGGAATCGAACTGTACCAACTCCTGCGAGGCGTGGTGGCGCTCCACCTGCTGCACCCGCAGGCCGAGGGTGGAGGTCTCCCGAAGCAGCGTCTCCACAACCTGCCCCTCGGTATCAGGAGGGGCGAGGGCGCTGAGCATAACCGCAGGGCGGTTTTTCTTCATCTGGATGGGGGTGAACCAGACGTCCAGCGCGCCCCGTTCAAAGAGGCGCTCCATTATATAGCCATAAAGCTCGGGGCTCATATCGTCGATGTTGGTCTCCAGGAGCAGGAGTTTTCGTTCATACTCTATCATTTCACCCAGCCAGAGGGGCAGCACATTGGGGATGTCGGCAGGTTCGCGATCCCCGATGCCATAGCCGATGCACTGGAGGGAGAGGGTGGGTCGCTCAAATGAGGCGATAGTGGTAACGATGGCTGCCCCGGTGGGGGTAACAAGCTCCATATCGCGGTAGGGCGTTGGTCTGATAGGTGCTCCTGCTGAGGCGATTAGCTCCAGTGTTGCCGGCGCCGGGATGGGAATGGTCCCGTGGCGGGTCTCGGCGGTGCCACTTCCCGAGGGCAGGGGGGAGCAAAAGAGTGCCTCGACTCCTAGAAGCTCAAGCCCAATAACAGCACCCACTATATCGACGATGGCATCGATGGCACCAACTTCGTGGAACTCGACCTCCTCTATTGGGATGCCGTGAACCCTTGCCTCCGCTTCGGCGAGACGCTCGAAGATGCGGGAACTCCGCTCTTTCACACGCTGGTTGAGAGCGCTTTTTCCGATAAGATCGAGGACATCGCTCAGGCTGCGTTGTTCTGAAGCGCTCCCCTCCGAAAAGACCGTTGCCTGGGTACCGGTGATAATCCCCCGACTCGCTCTCTGGGCGGATATTCGGTAGCCGGTGAAGGGGAGCCTGGCCAGCTCTTCGGTTAGTCGGTCGATGGAGAGCCCGCAATCCAGGAGAGCCCCCAGCATCATATCCCCGCTCAGGCCGGAGTAACAATCGAGATAGCCGACTTTCAAAACACTCCCTTTTCGCCCTTATCGGGATGGTTCTTTACTTCCAGTTTCGTGTCTTCTAACATCAGGGTGATTTATTCAAACGTGAACCCTTTTCGACTGCTGCGATAGCCGGGCAGGGTTCACGGTGACTTGGGTGTAGCCCAGGTCATGAAGCTCTGCCACCGCCCGCAGCCTTGTTTTTTCATGGGTTAAAAGCGCAATGTCCTCATCGCTGGCCTCGATGCGGGCGGTGTTGCCGTGATGCCGCACCCTGAAGTTGGAAAGACCCAGTTCAGCCAGGGCCTGCTCCGCTTTATCGATAAGCTCGAGAAGCTCGATAGTGATCGGGGTACCATAAGGGAGGCGGGTGGCGAGGCAGGGCGAGGAGGGTTTATACCAGTTGGGAAGCCCCCTGCTTCGGGAGAGTGCGCGAATCTCTCCCTTGGTGAGGCCGACTTCAAGCAAGGGGCTGGGGACGCCGAACTCCGCGGTAGCCTTTCTGCCGGGGCGGTAATCCCACAGGTCATCGTGGTTTGTACCGTCGACCACGAAAGTCAACCCCTCCTCGCTGGCTATGACGTTTAATCGCTGGCAAAGCCCCCGCTTGCAGTAGTAGCATCGCTGGGGGTCATTAGCTACAAAGGAGGGGTTTTCAAGCTCGTTGGTCTGGATAAGGATATGGCGAAAGCCCAGGTGTTGTGCTACAGATTGGGCTTGAACTATCTCCCGGGGCGAAAAAATGGGCGAACAGGTGGTAACCGCCAGTGATCGCTCGCCGAGGATCTCATGGGAGAGGGATGCCAGGAGGGTGCTATCGATTCCGCCGGAGTAGGCGACGAGCACCGAGCCAAGCTCTTTGAGCAGTGACTTAAGTTGTGCTAGCTTTGCCTCCATTTTTTCGACCTTCTCACGTCTGAGCAGTCCAACACGGCGATTTTAAACGGCTACAACGGGTATGAAAGTAGGTATGTATCGGCTGATCAATGGATTCGTTCATCATTGTTGTCACGAGTCGTGGGCAACTACGCTAAAAACACGCTCTTCTCCTCAGCGTCCCAATGGCTGCATGTCGCATCTAATATCTGGTTTACCATGTAACCCTTGAACTACCCGAAACTGTATTTTCGTGGCAATGCCTATAGAGCGGTGTGAGACTGCTCAGATTTAGCGAGAGCCAGCTTTAACGCTTCCCTCACCGACATGGCGCTGATGAGCTCGATCCCTGGGGGGGCACTTAGCCTGGTTGTCCCGGGGAGAAGGCAGCGCTTGAATCCCAGCTTCGCTGCCTCACTAAGTCTCCTGTCCAGATGGGGTACCGCCCTCAGCTCGCCGGAGAGTCCCAGCTCACCGATAGCCACCAGATTAGGGTCGATGGCGGCACCGCGAAGGCTGGAGGCGATGGCCAGGGCGATGCCCAGGTCGGCGGCGGGTTCATTGACCTTTAGACCACCGGCAACATTGACCATGATATCCTGACTACCCAGTGCTAGTCCAGCCCGCTTGGTAAGGACTGCAGTGATTAGGAGAAGGCGATTGAAGTCGATGCCGTTGGCGGTGCGTCGGGGTAAGCCAAAGCTGGTGGTGCTGGTAAGCGCCTGAATCTCCACCAGGAGTGGCCTGGTCCCCTCAAGGGTGGGCACCACAGCGGAGCCCACGGTCTCTCTTGCCCGTTGAGACAGGAAGGCCTCGGATGGGTTAGCCACCTCTATCAGGCCCTGGCTTCTCATCTCGAAGATACCCACTTCATTGGTGGAGCCGAAGCGATTCTTCACCCCTCTAAGTAGCCTGTAGGCGCTGAAGGGCTCGCCCTCAAGATAGAGTACCACATCGACGATGTGCTCCAGCACCCGCGGACCGGCGATGGCACCGTCCTTGGTCACGTGGCCGGAGATTAGCATGGGAACGTTGGAAACCTTTGACCATTGCATCAACCTCATGGTGCTCTCCCGGATCTGTCCCACGCTTCCGGGTGCTGAGCCCAGTTCATCGAGGTAAACTGTTTGAATGGAATCGATAATTGCCAGATCAGGGGGTTCCCCGGCGAGGTGCTCCAGGATAGCATCCAGGTTTGTCTCCGGGAGTATGAAAAGCCGGTCGCCGCCGAGCCCCAGGCGCTTTGCCCGTAGCCTCACCTGCCCCAGCGATTCCTCGCCGGTGACATACAGCACCCTTCTGCCACCCTGCGCCGCCGCGGCGGAGACCTGAAGCAGAAGGGTCGATTTGCCGATACCGGGGTCGCCGCCGATGAGCACCAGTGAACCGGGAACGATACCCCCTCCCAGCACTCGATTGAACTCTGCCAGGGAGAGGGTAAGCCTTGGGGTCTCCTCATCGGAGATTCGTGAGAGCTCCTGGGGGGAGCTTGAGGAAGGGCGGGATGTTCTGGACTGGCTGGCCGGGGCAAGCACCGTTTCTACGGAGGTGTTCCACCCCT
>Ga0307378_10000255_pt1 | contig 99595 bp, 72 predicted proteins | sample UN1MG_FD_202238 | JGI IMG/M metagenome (GOLD analysis project Ga0307378, IMG submission 202238) | Soil microbial communities from Risofladan, Vaasa, Finland - UN-1 | ecosystem: Environmental > Terrestrial > Soil > Coastal area > Acid sulfate soil | place: Finland: Risofladan, Vaasa | collected...
CGATTGCTGTATGGGGGTAAGGGGCTGTTGTGCGCCGAATGTGTCAAAACAAGCCTGCTGAACCAACTTTCAGCCAAAATTACCCGTCGCCGCTGATTTTGATTCCCCTGTGAAATATGCGGGTTAAAAGTTCTCCACATATCTTTGGCGGGCCTGTCCTGGTACCACTCGGTGTTTCCAAAATCATAGACCCACGCATTGAACCCGTAGCTGCCAACGTAATTGACCCCGTCATAGTCGTAGAACCAGGCTTCGTGTGGATTGCGGCCGCCCTCCTGCGCGGTTCTGGTAGCGGTCGGACAGAAGTACAGCTCATGTCGGCTCGTTTCGCCTGATTCCGCTGTGACGCCGAGGTATGGACGTGACGCAACCAGCCAGTATCCGTCCCGGCCTGTGGTGGTCATCTTGTTGTCGTTATCATGTCCGTACATCGAGAAGATGAGGCCCCACTGTCTCAAATTGGACTGGCAGACAACTACTTTTGCCTGTCTTTTCACGCGTTGCATCACGGGCAGAGAGATTGACATCAGCAATGCAATTATAGCCACCACGACCAAAAGCTCTATTAACGCAAAAGCCCTGTCTCTACCCATAAATACCTCTTGCGTGACAAAGGCTTCTCGGCAATTGTTGTACACTGAGATTTCCCGTGTACAGCCACTCGCACGCTGACAAACACCTCTCTTGCACGATAATATCAAAGCAGCGTCAATTTTGCAATGGATTCTCGACTGCGCTCGGAATGACGCCGTATTACGGTGCTGGTAGTCGTACTGTGGCGGTTTTATCCGGCGATAAGGGTGCCGAGCTGGTGGACGATGAGTGTGAGGGTGTAGGCCAGGGCGGTCAGGGCGAAGAACTGGAACGCGGCCCAGAGCCAGGAGCCGGTTTCCTGTCTGGTCATTGCGAGGGTGGCGACACAGGGGGCGTAAATGAGGCAAAAGAGCATGATGCAAAAGCCGGTCAAGGGGGTGTAATCGGCCTGGAGCTTTTGGCGAAGGGTCTGTGAGCCTTCGTCGTCGCTGCCGACTGCGTATACAATGGCTAACTGAGAGACGAAGACTTCCTTTGCGGCGGTGGCGCCGATGAGGGCGGTGCCAATTTTCCAGTCGAAGCCGAGGGGTTTCAGGGCGGGCTCGATCGCCCTTCCGATTCGGCCGACGACCGAGTACTCGAGTCCTGCCTTATGCTGCTGATCCGCAGTCAAATCCCGCAACGACTGCTCGGGGAGTTTTGGATAGCTCATCAGGGCCCAGAGGATGATTGATATGGCCAGAATGATCGTGCCTGCCTTTCGCAGGTACATCCAGGCCCTCTGCCACATGTGAATGGCGACAGCTTTCAGGGTGGGCATGCGATACGGGGGCAGCTCCATGACGAAGGGGATGGTTTCGCCTTTGAACAATGTGACGCGCAGCAGCTTTGCGGCGATGACGGCGAGGACTATTCCGATGAGATAGATGAGCCAGAGCATCGGGCCCCGCCAGTTTTCCGCAAAGAAGGCGGGAATTATGAGTGCATAAATGGTGAGTCTTGCGCCGCAGCTCATCAGGGGTATGACCATGATGGTGGTGAGTCGGTTGCGTCTGTTTTCAAGGATTCTGGTAGCCATTATGGCGGGGACGGAGCAGCCGAAGCCGATGAGCATTGGGATGAAGCTCTTGCCGTGGAGGCCTATCTTGTGCATTACGTGGTCCATGACAAATGCGGCGCGGCCCATATAACCGGTGTCTTCGAGAAATGCAATGGCCAGGAATAGCAGCAGGATGTTGGGCAGGAAGGCGAGGACGCCGCCTACGCCGCCGATGATGCCGTCGACGAGAAGGGACTTTAGCCAGCTTTGGCTGTCGGGCGGCCAGAAGCCGGCGACGGCGGCACCCGCACAATCGAAGAGCTTTTCGAGCCATGTCATGGGATAGCTGCCGAGTTTGAAGGTCAGCACAAAGGCAATGTACATGAGCAGCAGAAAGATGGGCAGGCCGAGGAAGCGATTAGTGACCACGGCGTCGATGAGGTCGCTGGCGGTGTGGCGGGACTCGACCGTGCTCTTGATGGTTTCCTGGCAGGCGCCTGAGATGAAGCCGTACCGTCTGTCGGCCAGTACGATTTCTGGCTGGTCACGGAAGATGCTTTTTAGATGCTCAATGCTGGCGGTGGCGGCGGCGAGGACCCTTTTTTCCTGCATCTTGGCGTGGATGTCTTTGTCGTTTTCGAGCATTTTGACGGCGAGCCATCGGACGCCGTATTTTTCGGCCAGTTGTGCTTCATTCCGGCCGATGAGCGTTTCTATCTTGGCCAGCTCTTCTTCAATTTCCTGGCCGTAGTACAGGTTGTGCCGGTTGCGGCTCCTCGGCTTCCTGGCGGTCTGAACGATGGCGTCAAGCAGGGCCACTTTTCCTTTTTCCTTATTGCCGACGGTACGGACGATGGGGGCGTCGAGGAGTCTGGAGAGGTGTCGGATGTCAAAGACGAGTCCCCTTTGACGGGCGATGTCGCTCATGTTGAATGCCAGCACGAGGGGAACTTTCATTTCCATGAGCTGGGTGGCGAGATAGAGATTGCGCTCGATGTTGGAGCTATCGACGATATCGACGACGACGTCGGGTTTTTCTTCGATTACAAAGTTGCGGGCGATAAGCTCTTCGACAGAGAAGGCGGTGAGGCTGTAGGTTCCGGGCAGGTCGACGAATGTGATTTCGAAATCGCTGTGTCGGCAGGTCCCTACCTTTTTTTCGACGGTGACGCCCGGGTAATTGCCGACATGCTGGCGGGCGCCGGTGAGCATATTGAAGATTGTGGTTTTTCCGCTGTTGGGATTGCCGGTGAGCGCCACAGTTATTTTCTTCATGAACTGTTTATCCTCAAAAAGTCAGCACAAGCCGACTATCAGCCAAAAAGAATATGTTCACGACCGGGCCCGTCGGACCTACAACACCATAATCTTGTCTGCCATACCTCTTCCGAGCACCATTTTCGAGTCTCTGACACTTATAACGAGCGGGCCGGGGTGTCCATTTCTAACGACCGTCACCTGAGTGTTCGGCAGCAGTCCCATCGAAGCAAGTCGACTGTTTAGACCGCGGCCAGCGTTTATCAGGACGATCTTCACCTTCTGCCCGGCCTTGATCCTCGACAAAGGCGTTAAAGACTCGTTTTCCATTTGCCAAACCTCATTTTTGCCACGAATGGCAAGCTGTTATTTTTTTCGTTTCCGCCGGTAGTACTTTCTGAATCTGCCGGCCAAATCATAGCCGTTTTGATTCTCATGGGTAACAAATTCAATAAATCTCAGCAGTCTTGCGATGACCTTCGGGCCCAGAGTGTGCTCGGCCTTGCAGGCGGCCCTGGTGGCCGTATCGGGGTCGACGCCAAGTACATCTACAAAGAAGGACCTGAGTATATCGTGCCTGCGGGCGACTTCGGCGGCGGCGGCGCGCCCCTTCTCGGTCAGCGTGACAAAATCGTACGGTTTGTAATTGGCCAGCCCCTTTTTCTTGAGCAGCCGCAGCGCGCCGGTAACGGACGCTTTGGACACACCGAGCAGCTCGGCAATATCCCTGCTGCGGGCCACCCTCGACGGGCCGGTGAGGTTATAAATTGCCTCGAGGTAGTCCTCAAGGGACGCGCTCAGATCATTTCTTTTTGCGGCGGTCATAAAACCTCTTTATTGCATTTCAACTATATTTGCTAAAACTAATATAGTTAGGTCCACCTAACTTTGTCAACCTTTTTTTGAAATTTCTTGCGACATTCTCCGCTCCGCTCTTTTGCAGGGCAACACAGCAAGGCTGGAAGGGACTCCTATGGGCAGTCCGCAGCCCCCCTACCGCTGTCGAGCGACGGCGAATCACTGCGGCTCTTCGGGCGTGGGGGCGTCGGACTCCTGTTTGCGTCGTCGGGCTGCCTCTTTTCTTGCGGCCTCAATTGCACTGTGGCCGCATTTGGGGCAGCGGTCCTCAAAATCGCGCTGTTTCCAGCCCTTCTCGAATACGAGGCCGCACCTGGTGCATTTTGCGGCTTCATAGGCGCTTTGCTCGCCGCACTTTTGGCACACCAGGCCCGGCGCCTGAAGTGAGCCCGGATGCTCGAGGTGGTATCTCTCCAGGAACTGGTAATATTGTCTTTTGTTGAACTGGTACTCGGCCTGGCAGGCGGGGTTGCGGCACTTCAACCAAACCTTCTGCCGGGCAAATTCTTCGGGAATACCGGTGGTGCCGGTTCGGTCGGAAGCCGGCCCTTGGTTGGCAGCGAGGTAGTCGTTGATGAACAGACTAACCTGGCGGGCCACCTCCTTCTTTACCGTTTGCTCCAGCGCATTGGGATCGAGTATGAACAGACGTTGCGTCGATCCCTGATTGTGAACGATGGGCCAGGTTCGACTGAGGGTCTGAATATTGTCGTCTCTGAGCAGCGCCACGGGCTGGTGGACCTCGGTGCAGACAAAGACAGCATAAAGTGGGGCACTGTCAGGATTTTGGGGATGTTGGGTTATGGTGACGGCGACGCCGAGACTCAACGGTGCGGCTGCTGTGGGCTCGCCGTAATTGTCGACAGTCTTGATTTCGGAATCTCGAAGCTTCTGCTCCACCAGCGTCTGGAGGTCTTGTCTGTTCAAGGGACCGATTCTCGACTTCGAAGACAATCGCAGCTGATTCGGATCGCCCGCCGTCAGCGTCATAATAACCTGTGGATAGACAGGCCTTGCGCCCTGAAGGGTGGAAGCGCCGAACAGTTGAAGCTGGAGCTGTTCGGTAGTGCCGGTGCGATCATCGGCAAATGAGCAAATTGCGGCGCAGAAAACCACCGACGAGGCCAAGAAGAATAGCTTTTTCGTTTTCATAATTGTCCCTTTCCAAAATTCTTGTTTTCACAACAAGCTCCTAACGATTGTCCGGTTTTGCAGTTTATGTTTGTTTGTCATCGCTTATGTGTCATCTTTTTAGCTCGAAGAGAACGAGAATAATCAAAGGCACAACAAATGGCAAAGCCATGGCCAGGCCGCGATGCCACATAGGAGGCGGCATGTCGATGAAGAAAGATAGACCCACTACAACAACGAGGGAATCAATAACAACAATAGGAACTCGGACTTTTCGCTTCTGGTTGTTCTTGAAGGCGACCATGAGGCTAAAGGTGATAATGGCTGCGACCCCACATTGGACGGACAGCCGAGGCAAGCTGGGAGTTAGCTCAAGGGTGAACCGGGCCCCATAGGGTTCCCACGGAAGTTTTGGCGGCGCCCATAACCATGCGTAGCCGCTACGTGTCCGGGAATGGACGCCCCCTTCATCAACGAGACGCGCGACCCAGGGCGGGTAAACGACCATGCCCGCAATTACGGCCGCGCCGGCCCAGAGACAAACCTTCTGTTTGCGATTCAAAGTCCCTGCCATCTTCAAGAGCTTTCCACGAAGGACCTTGGTATCCGGGTCCATTTTAACCGCCGCCCGGCACGGTTCAACTGAAAATCTCGGACTGATTGGGACGATTGGCTGCATTTGGAAAATGCCGGCCGGCAGTCATTTTTCAAAAAACATTTGTTTTGGAGGGGGCGCCCCATTAAAATGGTGCAGCTTCACCGGGGCGTGGCGCAGTTTGGCTAGCGCGCTTGCATGGGGTGCAAGAGGTCGCAGGTTCGAGTCCTGTCGCCCCGATTAGCAAATCATCCCGCTGCCGCAGAGGGGCAAGAGCCTCAGATCATCGAGCGCACAAACAAGCTCGACAAAGACCGCTTGCTAAATCCCGGACGCATGCCCGCCAAGTTTTGTCAGACACGGCGCATCATTATTATTAAGCGAGGGTGACATTCCTTCCCGTTTGGCCGGGCTCGAAAACGTGCACCTTTTCTGGATCGAGAGACACTTGCACGGATTCAGCGATATCAAGCTTAACGTGGGGGGTGAGATACGCCACGAATTTTGTTCCGCTTCCGCTGGTCAGATAAACCTCGGTGCCGGCGCCGAGGGGCTCAATTACGTCCACCACTGCTGAAATCAGATTATCGAGCGGGGCGGACGTGGCGGAAGCTCGCCTGAGTGAAAGATTTTCCGGTCTTATCCCCAGGAGCATCTCCTGCCCATCATAACCGGAAAGAAGCATCCTGCAGTGTCGAGACAGGGTGACGGCGTCGTCGGCGCCCAGAACGAAATGGGCGGCATCGTCGCTGAGCCGCACCCGGCCCGGAAAAAAGTTCATTGGGAGCCCGCCAAGAAAACCGGCGACAAATCTGTTGGCCGGCCTTTCGTAAACCTGCATCGGCGCACCTGCCTGCTGAATCGCACCGTTGTACATGACGGCGATGCGGTCGCCGAGGGTCATGGCTTCGGCCTGGTCGTGAGTAACATAAACAGTGGTGGTGTGCAGTCTGCGGTGGAGCCTCTTTAGCTCGGCACGCATCAAGGCGCGGAGTCGGGCGTCCAAGTTGCTCAAAGGCTCGTCGAAGAGGAAGGCCGCGGGGCTTCGGACGATGGTGCGGGCCAGTGCGACGCGCTGGCGCTGACCGCCGGAGAGGGTGTTCGGTTTTCGGTCCAGCAGGTCTTCGATACCGAGCAGTGCGGCGACCTCGCCGACCTTCTTGTGGATTTGGCTCTTCGGGGACTTTCGCATTTTGAGGGCAAATGCCATGTTTTGGGCGACGGTCATGTGGGGATACAGCGCGTAGTTCTGGAAGACCATGGCGACGTCGCGGTCTCTCGGGGCAATATCATTGACCGGCGTATCGCCGATGTAGATGTTTCCCATGGTGGGGCATTCGAGTCCGGCGATCAGTCTGAGCATTGTAGTTTTTCCGCAGCCGCTCGGCCCGACAACGACCATAAACTCGCCATCGGCAACGTCCAGGCTGAAATCGGTCAGAGCAGGGACATTACCTTCGAAGATTTTCGTCACATTTTCCAATCGCAATAGGGCCATGGTTTGCGTCTCACAGACCCGTCAAAAAACATTGCGTCGCAAGCGACGCCTGGCGCGCCATACGAAAATCCAGGCAAGCAGCATATATAGAAGCATAAAAGCGAGCATAAATAAAGTGGATTCGACGGCGTCCAGGTTCAACTCACACCAGTTGTAGCGGCTAATTCTGTGCCAACCCCTCGCGGTGGCATCGGCCACTATACATCCCTGGAATACCGGGTTGGCGTCGACGCAGGCCTGGGCCAACGAGTCAAACCACGTCCTGTGGAGGTTCGCGATTTGGTAGATCATTACCAGCAGCAGCGGCAGAAGAATCCAGACTGCGGCGGCCAAGGCGAAATTGACGATTACGGCGGTTGTGGTGCGCCGGAAGCGCGAGCTGAAGTAGAGCCCGGAGCAGCAAAGGAACGTGACGACCCAGGCGACCAAAATTGCCATCTGGAGGACGGCGACGGGATGAATATAGCCCAGGAGCGTGAACAGGACAAAGTGGCCGAAGAGCAAGAGCCAAACGGGCAGGCATCGCCGCAGGCCCCCGACGAATTTGCCAAACAGAATCTCATTATCGCTCAATGTGGTGGTCAGCAGCAGCGGCCAGGAGCGGGCCTCCTTCTCAGATGTGATTGAGGCGGCGGGCAGGATTATGGTGAAGAGTATGCCCAGGCCCATGAGAATCGCAGCGTACAGAATGTGCGTTTCGTTGTCGCCCAGCACGTTATCCTTGGCGCAGAGAAAATAGGTTGTGAACAGGAAAAACAGCAGAACGGATGCGATGATGAAGTTGGGAATTCTGAAAGTGCGGCCCGAGGTGCTGCGCAGCTCCTTCCAAAGGATGGGCGGGCCGCTGACGTGTGCGACTGCGGCTTCGCCCGCAGGTTTTGGCTGGTTGAGGACGGCTTCTTCGCCAGCGGGGTTGCTGTCAGATGCCTTGTGTACATGGCGGGCGTTTCGGCGCCTGGCGGGCATACTGGCGCCAATCAAGGCCATGAACCATACGAGCGCTGAAATACACAGAAGGACAGAACAAGTCAAAATCAATGACAAGCGAGGGATCCTGACAATTTCCCTGGTACTGCCTATTACAAACGGCGCCACGCGAGCATCACGGAAAAACACAATGACAAGAGCAGCGACAAGAGCGCTTGCTGTAAGAATAACGACCATATAGGTTTTGCGGGTAAATGTTGCAAAGAAAAGACCGAGGGTGCCGGTGAAGAGAGCGGCGATCAACGTTATGCAAAGGGCCGCAATTATGTAGTCCCATGGTAAACCGGCAGGAAATCGCAGCATCGCCAGCAGTGGCAGACTTACGGCCAGAAAGAGGGTCAACCTGCACATCCAGCCGAGAAGACTGCCGGTCATGTCCAGGAAGGTCTGGATTGCACTTGGAGGCGGGGCATCCGGCGTCGGGCGACAAGTTTGTTTTTGCATTGAACCGGCAAGCCTGATGATGGTGATGACCTGAACGGCGAGAAACTGGATGCCCACGGCGGCGAGAGCGGCGATTCTGCCGGCATGTGACACGGCGGAGAACTGGATACGGCCGGGGGCTCTATACCTGAACTCGACAATCCAGACTATAAATACGAACATAGCTGAGAGCGCCAGGCAGGTGAAATTGAACCCAGAGGTTTTTCCACCCGGCCGGACAGCCGGGCTTGATTCGCCGACCACCTGGCGCAAGGCGGCTTTGCGGACCTTCAAGGCCGACAGGCAAAGGATGAGGACCGAGGCCGCCAGCGTAATGCCGCAGCGGTTGAGCCAGGCAGTGGTGGTCGCCCGCACGACGCCGCGCGGCGACATCATGTTATCGGTTATAAGTGCCAGCTCTGCGTAGGGATTAACATACCGGAGCACCCCGAAGAATTCTTTCTCGGAGACGGTGCCGTGCAGCCACAGGGCGGCCAGGAGCGGCAGCAAGGCAAAGATGACGCCGAGGGTCAGGAAGGTGAGAATGATGACAACATAAGGCCTGCGGCTGTAGATCGAGAAGAACAGGCTGAGCGAGCCGACAAAAATGACGGTCGATATGGTAATGCAGAGGCCTGCGGCGAGGTAGTTCCAGGGCACGCCGCCGAAGACCCGCACTATGGCCAGAAGGGGCAGGCTGATGGCCATCAGGAGTATTAGCTGCAGGAGCCGGCTGAAGAGTTTTCCCATGACTATCTGGAAGCTGTTGATGGGTGTGGTCATGAGCAGGCCGAGCGTCCGGTTGTAGATTTCATCGCTGATTGCAGCGCTGAGCATGATTATGGCAACGAGCTGAATGGCGCAGAACTGGAACCAGATTATCATGGTGACTATGGCCTTTCCGGCTTCGGCCATTTGGGCCGCGTGCATAAGGGCCGAGCCGGAAAAGGTCACAAACTGTAGCCAGACCAGGACCAGAAAAGTCGTCAGCAGGCCGAGGTAAACGAACCGCAGGACGTAGTTTCTTCGTCGTCGGCTGGAGACGCGGAGCTCCTTGTCGAAGATGGGGCCGGTCAGCCATGACAGGCTGACCAGTCGTAAAACCAGTTTTATCAAGGCGGTGTTCATCAAGGCCTCTCAGAAAATATTCCGGCGCAATCGGCACTTGGCTCGCCAAATAAGGAGCAGTCCTATGCCCATGCGGAGTGCCGAAGGTACGATGTAGTGTACGATAGTCCCGCCGCCCCACCTTCCCAGGACCGCCATTATTAGCACACGAAAGATAAGTGGCAAAAACAGGAACCGCTGAAGAATGAACAGACCAAGTACAGCACCTATGGTGGAAACCACGGCGGCGGTAGCCGACCTCAAGCGGACGCTGAAATACAGGCCGATACCGGTGAGAAGTACTACGTCGGAGATAAGTGTAATTAGGCCGCCCAAGATATGGGGCCAGTAGAAAAACAGTTCGCTGGGACGGCCGGCTCTTACGAAGAAGCTCATAAAAATGAAAAAGGCAACTATGTTTACGCCAATTGCCAACCAGAGGGGCAGATTGCGCCACAGGACGGCCACGGCCTTGCCGCGGATGATTTGCCGGTCATCGAGGGTAGTGCCTAAGAGAAGGGGCCAGGTGCGTGCCTCTTTCTCTTTGGCAATGGTGGTCGCCGCCATAGCGGCGGTGCGAACGGAGGCTATCAGCCAAAGTCCCATCGTAAGAATGCTGTACACCATCATGGCGCCCGGCATCTTGAACGACAGATGGGCCAAAAGATAGGCCAGGATCAAAGCGACCGACAAAAGAACAAAAACAATTGCATACGAGCGCACAGATGCCGAAATTGGCTTTCCTAATTCCTTCCAGATGATTACCGGGCCTTCGATGCGTCTGATGGCAGCGGCTGCTGCGCCGGCCCTGCCCGACCATGTCAAGCCGACTATCCTCTTAAGAAATGGCAGTGCCCTCTTAGGTTGCGCGTGGCAAAGCTGTGCCAACGCGCTGCGTCTTATCATAAGCGCCGACGCCACCAGTGCGAGCGCAGAGGTACAAATCATGATGAGGCAATGAAGGGGCCAGGAGAACGACCCGGCGGCAACGGCCGCGCCCGGGAAGGTCGAGTAGGTAACTCCAAGCATGGCCGCAGCGGGGTTGGCGAGCATTATGGCCTTCGCGACGAAGTTATTCACAGCACCAAACGGCGCCACGAGCAGGGACCCAATACTATGCACGATAACCAGCAGGATGAGCATTATGAGTATGACCGAGTAGGGCCTGCGGAATCTTATGGATAAGAACATGGTCACCGAGCCGACGAACAGTGCCGCCGTAAACGTGATAGACAGGCTCGAAACGACGTAGCTCCACTGCATGCCCCCGAACACGCGCAGGATGGCCAGCAGCGGCAGACTAATGGCCAGCAGCAGGGTCAACTGCAGGAGGCTGCTGAAGATTTTGCCGGCGACGACCTGAAAGCTGTTGATGGGTGTGGTCATGAGGACGTCGAGGGTGCCCCGTCTGATTTCGTCACTAATGGAGCTGCTTAGCATGACGACGGCAATAAGCTGGGCGGCGAAAAACTGAAACCACGTGATTGCCAGGATGAGCTTCTTGCCGAACTCGCCCATTCTTGAGATTGTATAGCTTACGGACCCGCCGCCGCCGATCACCACTGTGCTGAGCCAGGCCGAGGCCGTGAGCACCGTCAGAATCAGCACGTAAGCGGACCGCAGCGCATAACTGCGCCGGCGTCGGCTGGATACGCGAAGCTCCTTCTCGAAGATGGGCCCCGTCAGCCAGGAGAGGCTTGCCAATCGCCAGACCAAATTTGTCACAGCACCGGTCATAACAGCCCACAGGGTAAGTCAGAAGACATTTCGCCTCAGCCGACGCTTGGCGCGCCAGGCAAACAAGAGGCCGACGCCGATATAACCGGCCATGCAAGCGAGCATCCAGAGGGTCGATGGAAAAAAGTTGAGACCTCGATGGCCTACCCAGTTATAATCATGTCCTGGCCGGCTTGGGGCGGCAGCCTCTATCACGACGACGGCATGAACAAAGGGGTTGGTATCAAAATACGTTTCCGCGAGATTTCTGAACCAGCGAGCGCGAATATGGGCTATTTCGCTGGCCATAATGAAAAGGATGGGGACGATGCCCCAGAGAATGGCGGCGAGGGCGAAGTTCATGATTACGGCGGTCGTGGTGTGCCGGAAGCGTGAGCTGAAATAGATGCCTGTGCATGAAAGAAAGACGATAATCCAGGCGACCAAAACGGCCATCTGAAAAACGCCAACAGGATGAATATATCCGACGAAAGCGAAAAGCACCAGGTGACCAAAGAGAAAGAGCCAGGGAAGCAGGCAGCGACGCACGACCCCGACGAATTTGCCGAAGAGAATCTGTGTGTCACTCAAGGTCGTTGCCAGCAGCAGCGGCCAGGAGCGGGATTCTTTTTCCGAGGTGATGCAGGTGGCCGGAAGGACAATAGTGAAGAGCATGCCCGTTCCCAGGAAAATGATAACGTAAAGGATGTGCACCTCCTCGTTATCCAGCGCATTTTCTTCGGCAAAGAGGGCGTAGCTCAAAAAGAGCAGTACGAGAGCGATGGATATGAGGACAAATGGAATGACCTTATGGCGCCGAAGCAGGGGCGAGCGCAGCTCCTTCCAGATGATGGGTGAGCCATTTACGCGTCTGACTCTGGCGGTGCCGCCGGCGGCGCGCGCAGTGTGGCCGCGCCGGCGGGACGCACGCGGCGAGGCGTCCAGCTGACCCGTCGCCTGACGCAGGGCCGCTCGGCGAACCATCTTCACCGACAAAGCCAGAATGAGAGCGGAAGCAGCAAGGGTGATACCACACTGCAAAGGCCAGGAGTAGAAAGGCACGCCGGCTGATGCCCGTGGCTGAACCATCGAGACCGTACTGAAGAACATACTGCCATAGGGATTCAGATGAAGCAGAGTTGTGACCAGCGTTGTCACTGTGGCACGAGTATCCCAACCCATGACGTCCACTGACAGGGCAATGAGCAGCGGCAGCAAGGCAAAGATGGCGCCAAGCGTAATACCAGTAAGGATAATAACAATATAAGCGCGCCGGTTGAGGATGGAAAAGAAGAGGCTGAGCGAGCCGACGAAGATAACAGTGGTGAGGGTAATGCAGAGGCTTGATACGAGGTAGTTCCAGGGTACGCCGCCGAAGACCCGGACGATGGCCAGAAGGGGCAGGCTTATGGCCATAAGCAGAATCAACTGCAGCAGCCTGCTGAAGAGCTTTCCCATCACTATCTGAAAGCTGTTGATGGGCGTGGTCATCAGCGCGCCGAGGGTGCGGTGGTAGATTTCATCGCTGATTGCGGTACTGAGCATGACAAGAGCAACAAGCTGGGTGGCGGCGAACTGGAACCAGATGATGGTCACGGTTATTTGCTGGCCCGCCTGGGCCATGCGCGAGGTGTAGAGCGCGACATTCGCCCGGCCGCTGACGATGCTTGTTACCCATACAGGGGCCAGAAACATCATGAACAGCAGCAGGTATAACGAGCGAAGGACGTAATTTCTTCTCCTTCGGCTGGCGACACGGAGCTCCTTGCCGAATATGGGTCCGGTGAGCCAGGAAAGGCTCAACAGACGCGCAACGAAATTTAACAAAGCAGCAGTCATACTTACAGAGTGGTCAGAAGATGCCTTTCCTGAATCGCGCCTTTGCGCGCCAGGCAAAGAGCACTCCGACAGCGGTGTAAATGAGCATGGTGACGAACATGATCAACGTTGTGTAAGCAAGTCTGTGACTTGCGTACGGCCACTTGTAAATCAGGCCGGACAGCGTTGTGTTGGCGTTGTATCTGCCGCCCGCGGTGGTCATGATAACGCCGGCCTGGACGAATGGATTGGCCGACAGGCAGAGCCTGAGGATGCCGACGCCGTGCCTCCGCAGAATCTGCGCTTCGAGCGATAGCAGCAGAGGTATAACGGCCCAGAGGATAAGAGCCAGGACGAAGTTGGCGACAACGGCGGTGGTGGTGCGCTTGAAGCGGGCGCTGAAATAAAGGCCGGCCCCGGTGACAAAGACAACGACCCAGACGACAAGCATGGGCAGATGCAGAAAGGCGATCGGATGAATGTATCCTACGGCGACGAAAAGCATGATGTGACCGGCCAGAAGAAGCCAGATGGGCAGGCACCGGCGGAAGACAGCAAGGGCCTTTCCGAGAAGAATGTGCCAATCATCGATGGAGGTCGCCAGCAGCAGGGGCCAGCACTGCGACTCTTTCTCGCGGGTGATACAGGCGGCGGAAAGTACCATTTGCACAATCAGGCCCAGCGCCAGAAACAACAAGGTGTATGAAGTCTGCGCAAGGTCTCTATTGAGGCAGTCCTGCATCATGGCCGCCAGATAGGTCATCAGAAGTGCAAAGATCGTTACCGCCAGGCCGATGACGCTGTTTTTTGCGGTGGGTCCCTGTATGGTGGGAGCCCTGAGCTCTTTCCAGATGACGGGGGAGCCCTCAACACGTCTGACGAGGTCGTCGGACTCCAGCGATTTGGTCGAGCCGGCGACGGGACCTTCATGCTTCATGCGGCGTCGTTTGGAGGAATAATCAAGCTGCCCGGCGGCCTGTCGCAATGCGACGACACGCACGACCTGGACCGAACGTGCCAGGACGAGTGCGGAGGCGGTCAGCATGGTTGCGCAATGCAGGGGCCAGGAAAAGAATATCCACGGGCCCGCTGCAGGTATTAGCATCATCATGGTAATGTACCATAAGGCGGCCAACGGATTGGTGTGCAGCAGGAGTGACAAAAGGATATTGGGTGAGCCCGCGCGCAGGCTTCGTAAAAGGATGTCGCGGAGGAAGACGCCGCCAATGGCAGGAATAAATGCATATAGAAAGCCGAGGGTAAAGACGGTTTTTAGAATGACGACATAAGCGCTTCGGCTGCTCATCGAGAAATACAGGCTCAACGAGCCTGCGAAAATGGTGGCGGTCAGGGTCATACAGAGACCGGAAATGACGTAATTCCACGGCACGCCGCCGAAGACCCGGACGACGGCCAGCAGCGGCAGGCTTAGCGCCAGCAGCAGGATTATCTGCAGTAACCTGCTGAAGAGCTTACCCATGACAATCTGCAGGCCGTTGATGGGGGTGGTCATCAGAAGCCCGAGGGTGCGGTGATAGATTTCGTCGCTGATGGAGGTGCTGAGCATGACCACGGCAATCAACTGGGCGGCGAGGAACTGGAAGACGACGATGGCGGTAATTATTGCCTTCGCGGCCTCGGCCATTTGGGAGACATATACGGCGGCGCTGCCGCCATATCTTACGGTGCTAAGCCAGACCAGCACGAGCAAGACAGTCAGACCGGCGAGGTAGAGAAAACGAAGGGCATAGTTTCTTCTTCTTCGGCTGGAGACACGAAGCTCTTTGTCGAAGATGGGCCCGGTCATCCAGGTGGGATTTAGGATTTTAGAAAGGCAACTGATCAAGGCCCTGGCCATAGCGCCCTCTCGCGTCAGGTACGACAACAAAGCTTAATGGACAATACCTTTTGTCAACTGCAGGAAGGCGTCGTCGAGCTTCAGGCGTTCGGGCTGAAGCGAGATCACATCGAGACCGCCGTTGACGAGGGTGCGGGCGACGATGCCGTTGGCCTGCTGTCCGTCATGGAAGGTGACGGCGATGTCATCACCGACAAGCTGGACCTGGCTTATTTGCGGCAGCGCCGAGAGCAGCTCTACGGCCCTATCCGGGTTGTCGCCGACGCGAACGCGGACCCTGCTTTTTATTCCGAGACGCGGTCGAATTTCCTCCATGGTGCCGCTGAAAATCAGCCGGCCGTGCTCGATAATACCGACGTGGTCGCAGATTTCTTCCAGCTCACTCAGGATGTGACTGGAAATCATGATGGTTTTGCCCATGCGTTTGAGCTCACGCAAAAGCTCTCTTATTTCGATTCTCGCGCGGGGGTCGAGTCCGCTGGCCGGCTCGTCGAGGATGAGCACTTTCGGGTCGTGGATGAGCACGCGCGCCACGCCCAGTCGCTGCTGCATCCCGCGGCTGAGACTGTCCACGGCGGCGTTTTGTTTGGTCTTGAGGTCGGTCAGCTCGAGGACGCCTTCGACGATGGACTTGCGCCTTCGGCTTTCTATTCCGAATGCGGCGGCGAAAAACTCGAGGTACTCGAACACCTTGAGGTCGTCGTAAACGCCCATGAAGTCGGGCATGTAGCCGACGAGGCGGCGGACCTTCTTGCCCTGTTTGGTGACGTCGAGACCGTTGATGAACGCCTTGCCGCGGGTGGGCTCAAGGAGCGTCGCAAGAATTCGCATGGTGGTGGTTTTCCCGGCACCGTTCGGTCCGATGAAACCAAAGATGTCACCATCCTTAATGCCAAGATCCAGATCGACAAGAGCGGCCAGATTACCGTAGTACTTACTGAGACTTTTGGTTTGGATCATTTCGCGGTTCCTTTTCTTCTTCGGGAAAAACAACGAGTCGAGCCAATTGTACATGGTGATAAGCGCACGTACGGTCCTTGATGGAGAAAGGCGCCGGAGCACCGTTGTACCTGGCACAGACGACCGCAGCGCCGTTATCGAGGTATTTCTTTATGGCCTCGGTGCGCTGCAGGGACCCGCGCGCATAGTAGGCCAGCTCATATTCCAAACTTCTCGTTCGGTGCTGTGGCGTAAGACTGACCCACGAATCCCGGCGATGCGGCCGGCCCTCAAAGCGACCACCGGCATTGGCGCCAACAGCGCCAAAATCAAGCGCCATTTCGTCACCGAAGACTACATAACCCTCAACGATTGGGCTGTCAGAGAGGTTGGTCACATCGAGAACGAATTGGTCGCCCGTTCTTGTGAGCCGCGCGGTGAAAGGAAAGTCGCCCAAAGGCGACTCGTCGAGCAGACACTGCATGGTCCAGATATTGATGGGCAAGGAGTAGGGCTGGTTGTAGCCCTCCTGCTGTACGCAATAGATGTTTCTGGTGCCCGTCTCAGGGCGGTAATCGTAGAGAGATTCCTCGCTGGGGGCAATGCCGGACCACCACTGATTCTCCCTCAGTCCATCGAGTCTGTAATCGTCGCTCTTCGGGGCGAACAATCCGCAATACACGGTGGACCAGGCGCATTCTTCGTCCGCGATTGCGTCCAGGACCGAAACCACCCTGGCCTGCATCTTGCCGCCGCGGAGTTCCTGCACGCCGTAGTAGGCCCCGCCGGTGAAAAGTGCAATCCAGACGGCACAAGTCAGCCAGGTCAGGGGCAGGCGGTCCCTGCGTTTGAGGATTGTATAATCGACCGGTCCGAGCAGAACGGCCAGAGCGGCCAGCAGCAGAATCACCCACCATATACTCAAAGGCCTCATCTCGCTGATGCTGTAGAGATATTTCATGACCTCGTTGCTTGCCACCTGGGCGCCCCCGACCTGATACGCGTGCTGGTCTCGGTTGGTGAGGGCGCTTTCGGCATCCTCGACGAATTCAATGGACCTTTCGGCGGCAAAATGAGGAGGGACGACTCTTTCGCCTCCTCTTCGGTAGATGGGACCGGCGTTGGGACGAAACTGGATGTCATCCTGCTTATTGGTGGAGCTGACAGCAATGGTCATTCCTGACGGCAGGCCATCGGATTCCCCAAACTCCACCATTGGACGCCGGTCCTCCATGGGCAGACCAAGTCCGATGAAACCTGGCGCCAGAAGATAAGGCTTTGCCCCGAAATCCACGGCAAGGGTGCGTTCGCCAATATCTTCGGCAGTTTTGTCATTCTCGGAGGCTGGCAATTTGAAGAGCTCAAAGCCGCACAACATCGCTCGCTGATGAGACTCCGACCCCATCGCTCGGAATTCGATTGCCACGGCATCGGGAGCGAGCACCCTGAACTCTGTCACAGCGGTGGCGGCTTTCTCATCTTCATAGACCTCGGTTTGACGGTTGTTCCTGCTGTAAAGGGCGCCGTTGACGTAGATGTCGATAGGCCCAAAAGGCCCGCGTGGTGCAAAGGGATTGTTGTGATAGGATATTATCCTGTACTTTCCAGTTTCAAGACCGCCGATCGTCATTTCGATTCCACCTTTGCTGCGATCCAGATGAACCTGGTCACCGGTCAGGGGGCATCCGATGATGGCGGTGGGCTCGTATTTGCGAGGGCCCTGCTCCTTTGCCCCGGCCTGCGCCTCGCGAATATCCGCCAGGACGGCCGCGATTCTATTGGCCCAGAACCTGCACGCATGGACCTTTTGCAGGTCGGACAGCGTCGAAGGGTCAAAAGCCAACACTGCGACCTTGCCAAAACCGACTTTGGCGGCAGTGAACAGACCCACTCCGTCATCGGTTTGGCTGTAACAGATGGGGACGTCGGGTTTAGGCTGCAGAGGCCAGACGGTGACACGTTCGGCGTCATTTGCGCTTAGATTCCATTTTGCGAGAATCTCCGCCGAGAGGGTCACTTCCTTCGGCTGGTCCAATTGACAGGGCAGCACACCAGCGATCGGATTGTCGGAGGACAGTGGGTTTGTACCCAAGATCAGGAATAATTTTCCTCCGTTGGCGACCCATTGGGCAATCGCGCCAAGATGATACTTGTTGAAGAGGGTCCAGTCGGGGTCATACAGTATCAGCAGGTCGAGGCACGCAAAACCGGTCCAGTCCCATGGAACGGTTTGCGGCAATTTTACTGCAACATGTACCCTGCCGGAGCCGTAATGGGACAGACATAACGATTTTCTGGACAATTGTGTGAGTCCGAATCTTTGGTGGCCCACCAAGCCTATGAAAAGGTCGCTTTCATCAACAGGCGTCAGCACCCGCTGTCGCGTGGAAAAATCCATAAGGTCGAAGTTGTTGTTCCATCGAGTTCTTCCGCCGGGCACCTCGACTATTCTTACGTCACACTTGTCAACGGCGAACGCAAGCTTGGTAACGAGGGGCAATTGTGCGGGCAGGTCCGGCGTGAGAACAAACCCGTGAGTTATATTGAGGCTATTCAGCCCGTCCTGATGCGCCGAGATACTCACGCTACCCTGGAAGGGCTCGGTTAGCGTGCTGCTGATGCCGACGACGACAGGCGTCCATTCCATCGGGCGGTAGCAATAGTCCCATCCCCAGAACACGTCCACGTTGAAAGGTGAATCGCCCTGCGCGAAACCGGCGAGGATGAGCACGCACCCTGCGGAAATAACGAAGGAAGTTCTCACCATGTTTAACCCTCTGCACATAAGGGGCTTATGTATCAGATTCTCACTTTCTTATTATACACGAGCCACTCGAGACACGCAAGGGCCAATGCCAGGCCCACAAGCCAGGGCCACAAGGGCAGGTTGGCGCGGCTGACAGGCTGCTGGCGCGCCTGCACGATCTGCCCTGACATGACAATCTCCCCGACGGGCTTGATGTCGCTTTCCGATGCGTCGAGCAGATTGACCGCAAACATTCTGAGAGGCTGATCCGGGACGGCAACACTGTAGAGGCCGACTCGGTCGTCTCCCGAAAACCGTATGGAGCCGGCGGGCGTGGCCGTGACTTCGGTACCGGGAAGGTACGGACCGGAAATACGCGCCGTGGCGCCGGGTGTCAGACCGTCAACAACGATGGGCTCTCCAACCTGCAGGTTAGTCTGATACTTCTGCCCTGCCTCCGTGCCGAGGAAGCTCACGGCGTTGTAGCAGAACAGGACAAAGCCCGGCTCGAAGGGCCAGTTCGTCTGCAGGACATCAAATCCCGCAATCAGGAAGGTGCTGCCTTGCCGTCGGACGAGAACGAGGGCCGGCGTCTCATTGAACTCCGCGAGGACCTCGGCATCACGAGGCGGAGTCATTCTGAAAGACTTGGCGGCAAAAAGGTTGGTGAGATTGACGTACTGGAGCACGGCGTGCTTCGGCCGCCAATCCACGATGACCTGGTTCTCGACCTGCTCGGCAACGGCCACGTCGCTGCCGGCCGGGGGCCGGCCGAAGATAAGGTATCTGCACTTGGGAAGTGAGCCCGGTACATGATTGTCCAGTACGATAACATCGTAAGGCTGGTCAACGCTCAGGGCCGCATGGTCCATTGCATCGAATTGCGCCGGCGAACGCACATCGAGCTTTGCGAGCGGCGAGGCCCGCAGGCCGGATTCGAGCACGATATTGCCAGCGGTTACGAGCAAGACCGACAGTCTGCGAGGAGGCGAGACAACGGCCCAGGCGGCGTCGTCACAGGACAGGGCATCGGGTTGGAGCTGCCTGACTTCGATGACGGCGGCGTCGGCGTGGGACAAGGTGAAGTTGAGGGCGACCTTGCCTGGCTCGTTGGCATCGGGTCCGCTGTCACTACTGCGTGGAGGGATGGTGACGGACCTGACGGCTCGCACGTCGGTGTTGAGACTGAGCTGGACGTCGCAGGCTGCCTGCTCGTAGCCGTAGTTTATTAGGGTGGCAAAGACGTTTATCTCGTCGGGGGATTCATAGGTTCTTCTGGCCTGCATGGCGGTAACGGCGATATTGTCGGCTGAACGGCCTGTGCAGTTGAAGACCAGCTCATCGGAGGCGACAACGATATTCTTCAAATCAGGTATTCGACCGTCGCTGAACAAGACCAGCCGGGCGGGCTCCTGCGTGGTTCTGCTGTCGGGCTCAAGGCCCGGCGACTGAGCGAAGGCCCTGGCGACGACCACGGCTTCGGCTAACGAAGAGCCGCCGTGCCCAGCCATTATTGCCTCTATGGCGGCGACCAACTGACGCTTGTCCGACGTGAAATTGCACATGACTTTGGGATGGTCGTCAAAGGCTATAACCATAACCAGGTCGCTCTTTGCGCCGAGCGAGAACAGGGCCTGGGCGCCGACGGACTGGACAAACAACTCTGCCTGTTTTTTTGCATCATCGAGCCGGGTGGGCTTGACATCGGCGGCGCTCATACTGGCGGAGCGGTCAATCAGCAAGACGAATCTTCGGCCCGGTGCGGCGATGCGCGACAGAAGCGGCCCGCCCAATGCGAGCAGGACGGCGGCGAGCATCAGTAATTGCAGCAGCAGCAGGATATTTCGCCTTATCCTTTGAAACGGGGCGTTGACCTGGAGGTCCTGGACGGCCCGCTTCCAGAGCAGGGTGCAGGAGACCAGTTGTTCGCGGCGTTTCAGCTTCAGGAAGTAAAGCAGCAGCAGCACCGGCACGGCGGCGGCGGCCGCGTAAAGTGCTGTCAATGGCGTCAGCCATTCCATAGATATCTTGCTCCTGTCAAAATAGTCAGCGAAGCAGTCGAATCCGTCGCAGATAGTTCAGGACCAGCGACTCGACGGAGTCGGCGGAATTAACGAGCACGTACGTTGCTCCGCGACGGGTGCAGAAATCCTTTAGTTCATTGCAGTAGGCGGTCAGCGTCCGTTTGTAATATTTCAACAAGGCGCCGCTCACCGTGATTTCGGCCGCATCGGCGTCTTCGATATCGACCAGCTTCAAGTCGCCACTGAGTTCGGGCGAAAGCTCCTGAGCCGAAACAACCTGTATAACGTAGAGGTCATACTGTCTTGCCATAAGGCGCCTGAGGCCCGTGTCAAAACCCTCTTTGAATAAGAAATCGGATAATACAATCATTATGCCCGAGCCGATTCGTCCTGCGGCAATCTGACGGGCGGAACTCTCGAAATGCGACAGGCCCTCACTGCCAAGGGTCAATAGCATCTCGGCCATTTGGGGCAGGTAATTGCGGCCTCGCATATTGGCAAGCTGCGCCTGCACGCCGTCGGCAAACGCACTTATGGTGACTCTGTTATTGTTGACCAGGCTGATATAGGCCAGAGCCGCGGCGAGCTTCTTGATGAAAAGCTCCTTTGAAGGCTCGCCAAAACTCATCGAAGCGCTGGCATCCATCGCCACATGAACGGTCAGGTCCTGCTCTTCAAGAAAGAGTTTGAGGAACAACTGGTCCAGCCGGCCATAGATGTTCCAGTCAACGAAACGCAGGTCATCCCCGGCGACGTAGGGTCGATGGTCTGCGAATTCGACGCTCTGTCCGCGCCGCTTGGAACGCCGTTCACCCTGGAGCTTTCCCTGAAGTATCTTTCGGCTGAGAACGTCGAGCGAGTCCAGCCTGGCCATGAACTTCGGGTCGAGCAGGTCGGTCAATCGTTTTCTCGAAACTGTGGTTTTGGACTGGCTCATGGCACCTTCACGTCCTTTTCCAGAGTTCTGGGAGTTTTTTCGAGTATCTCGTTGAGAACATCGTCGCTTATTATGCCTTCGGCCTGACCTTCGAAGTTGAGCAGGATGCGGTGGCGCATTCCCGGCAGGACGGCGCCGGCGATGTCACTGAAGCTCACGTGGTAGCGCTCGTCCAGCATTGCACGGACCTTTCCGGCCAGAACAAGTGCCTGCACGCCGCGGGGCGAAGAGCCGAACCGCACGAAGCGGTTCGTCATATCAGTGGCAAACTCGCCCTGCGGATGCGTCGCCAGGACCAGACGAATCGCGTAGTCCTGCACGTGGGGGGCGATGGCGACGTGCCTGACCAGCCCCTGGGCCCACATTATCTGCTCGTCGTTAATGACGGCGCTGGCACGAGGGTCTTCGCCGGCGGTGGTGCGGTCGATAATCGCGCCGAGCTCCTCGCGGTTGCTGTAAGGCACCAGAAGCTTGAAGAAGAAACGGTCGAGCTGGGCTTCCGGCAGCGGATAGGTCCCTTCCTGCTCTATGGGGTTCTGGGTGGCCAGGACCATGAACGGTTCGGGCAGCCTGCGGAGCTGACCGCCGCTCGTGACCGAATGCTCCTGCATCGCTTCGAGCATGGCCGACTGTGTCTTTGGCGTGGCGCGGTTGATTTCGTCGGCGAGGATAATCTGTCCGAAGATGGGGCCCGGCTGGAACTCGAACTGTCGTCGGCCTGTGGCCGCGTCCTCCATAACGATATTCGTGCCCATGATATCGGCGGGCATCAAATCAGGTGTGAACTGGATTCGCCGAAACTCCAGTGACAGAGCCGAGCTGAGCGTGCGCACCAGCAGTGTCTTACCCAGGCCCGGCACTCCTTCGAGCAGCACGTGCCCGCCGCAGAAAAGGCAAATCAATACGTTTTCAACGATTTCGTCGTGGCCCACAATCACCTTGGCAATCTCGCTTCGCAACGACTCGAACATTTCGCGAAACTCGCGGCACTGGCTTTGAACATCTTCTTCTGTTTTTGACATTTCAATTATCTCCTAAGCATATACCTATTCGTTGTTTTCCGGTTCTTCTTCCATTCGGCGCTCGGCGGCCTGACGCTTGGCTCTTAGAAGCTGTTGAATGTGTGAGGGCTGCTCTGCGGGCGCGGGCCTTTCCTCCGTTGGCTCTCCCACCTTCTTCTGTCGGGGCGGCTCGGTCGGTTTCGTGTCCGCCATGGGCAAATCGGCCCTGGATTCGGCCGGCGCTTCGTATCGTTTGGAAGCAAACTGGTCGGTCGAGCGGGCGACGAGCTGCTCACGCAGCTTGTCGCGCCTGAGCCGCAGGCGCTCAAGGGTCTGATCGGCCTTGAGGTCGGTGCGAAGGGAGCGCACGAAGGCGGCGACCCACTGTGCTCCGGCCTTGAAGTCCACTGCGACCCTCCGCACCGCGACATCCGACAAAAACAGAACGAGCCATGCCAACATCAGGTGGCGGTTGAGCGGCAACTGGGTTTCGGGGAACTTAACTCCAGTGTAATCAAACAGATTCGCCTGGTTCGGGTCCGCGCTGAGAATATTGCCGCCGGTGATTTGGCTTACTTCGTTGAGCAGTGGGGCATTATCCGAAAGGTCCCGAAACTCAGGTGCAAAGGGGATGGTCACGGTGGTCTGGGTAAGGTGTGTTTCGGCGTCCTCTCCGAGCTTTCGGTATCGCAGATTGACGACGTAACTTCCGGAGGCATCGGCCTGAAACTGGGCGCGGTACTGCCCGGGGCCGATTTGTGTAAGTCCGAGCGCCTCGTTGGACATATCCGGCGCTATTATCTGTCCGTCGATGTTGGCAAGCTGCAGGAACCTGCCTTCGGCGTCCAGCGCCTCGACATTGACCGTGACCTTGCGCCCCTCGACGTCGGCGAAGACCTCGCAGTCGGAGGCCTGAGCGGGCTTTGCCGCCCATCGGACGGTCTGTTCCCAGAAGGTCTCAAAGCCGGGCCACTGGAGCCAGTTGGACGCCCACCGGCTGTCAACCGAGCTGGTAAAAGCAACGCACCGCCCCAGACCCGACTGACAGGCGGCGAGCACCGGGTCCGCTTGATTGCTCGAAAGGATGATTTGTGACAGTCCGCCTTTGGGGCCGGTCAGGACGTACCCGTCAAGGTTCGGCAGCGGCGGATTAAGCCCCCTGGTTATCTCACTGAGCGAGTAGGTAATCTGAGGCGAAAAAGTCTCTTCGACAATGAGGCTGCGCCGGACCACCTGGGCTTCCTTGATGAATATCTGGGGCAGTTGCTGAGGGTTGGTAACGTTGTAGAACCGGCCGCCGGTCGCCTGGGAGACGCTATACAAACTCTGCACGTCGGCGGGAGAATGTGGAAAGATACCAACACCGGTTACCGTGATCTGCGCCTGCCGGCATCGGGTCAGCAACTGCTGGGATGGCGGCTGTGGGTCGCCGTCGCTGATTACAATGACGTGCTTTTGTGCGGCATCACAATCTTTTAGTGCGTTGTAAGCAGCCTGCAGGTGGTCATGCAGGCTGGGCATGTCGCCCATCTGCATCTGGTTGATGGCCGAGAGGACCGCTTTTTTGTCACCGACCGGCGACAACGGATACACCCAGTCACCGGCCCCCTGCCAGCTGTAGGCGAGGATGCCGGCGAGGTCGAGGCTGCTCAGAGTCTTTACAGCCGCTTCGGCAACCTTCTTTCCCCAGAAGTTTCCCTGCGGCATCTCGCAGGCGTGCATAATCAGCACCAGCGCCCCTTTGGGCAGCTGCTTTTTCTGCGGCGGGTCCAAATCGACAGGCAGGATTTGGGCGACCGGTGAGCCGATCCACCCGCCGGCGCCGAAGGCCTGCGGCCCGCCGACCATGATTAGCCCGCCGCCTATGTCACTGACATAGCGGCAGAGCATTTCCTGCTGCTGATATGTGAAGTTGCTGATATCGGTGTTGGCCATGATGACGGCATCGGTATCCATCAGGCGGGCAAGATTGTCGGGCAGTTCTGCGGCGGGAGTATAGCGCACCTCGATATCGGAATTCTGCAGCGCCTTATTGAGGATGGGTGCGACTGAGCCGTCCGAATCGACCACCAGGACATGCCCGGGTCCCGCCACATAGGTCATGGCGCTGGCCATATTGTTCTGCGATATCTTGTCCTGTTCGGAATCATCGGGTATAAAAACAGCCTCAAACTCGTGCATGCCGCGCCTGCCCACAGGAACGGATACCGTCCTTACGTTGGTGCCAGGCTCCAGCTCTACCGGGACGCCTATTTCCGGCGAATCCGGCGCCAGGTCAACGGGTTTATCGTTGAGGTTCAGGAAAATCTTGCCCCGGGCCGGCGCCGTGCTGTTCAGAATGAAACGCAGAGAAACAGTCTGACCGCTTCGGGCCTTGGACGGCCCGGCCAGACGTCTGAAAACCACCTCCCGTTCATACTGGTAACGCAGTGGCAGGACATCGACGGGAATCCGGTTGGCCGCGGCGAGTCGAGCGGCTTCTTTGAGGTCGCCGTCCGTTTGGTTGCCCTCGCTGACCAGCAGTATTCTGGCGGCGGTGTCCGGTGGTGCGATAGCCATCGCCATTTGAATACCGTCGGCCAGTCTGCTCGCTAATCCCATGAGAGTGGGATTGCGCCGGCGAATTTCGATGTCGGTTGAAGGCAGCTTGGAAATACTTGCGACCTCGGCGATATCGACAACCGCAAGCCGGTCCGCAGAAGGCTTATTGGCCAGCGCCCGGGCAAGGTAGGCGAGAGAGGCCTGCTGCAGCGGATCTGGGATTGATTGAGAACGGTCGATGACTGCAATCACCGTAAGCTGCTCATTTTTCTGGGAGAGCATCGGTCGTGCCAGCAGCATTACAAGAATGATAATTACAAGACACCGCAGGACGATAGCCATCGTTCGACGGACCCTGCCCAGCGTATTGAGACTTCGCTGCGCGAGCCAGATGACAGGCGCCAGAAGCACCAGGGCCAGCAGCCACCAGGGCTGGGCAAAATAAAAACTGTAGCTTGCGGTCATAGCTGCCACACCTGAATTCTGTTATTACCCGCGTCAACAACAAATGCACGCCGCTGTTTGTCAACGGCAACGCCCCATGGATAGGCCAGTTCCCCGCTGTCGCGTCCGGCCCTGCCGTAAACGCCGAGGCTGTGTCCTTCCGGACTGAACAACTGGAGGCGATTATTTCCGTACTCGCACACGACCAGTATTCCGTCCGGCAACAACGCAAGGTCGTAAGGGTAGCGGAGCTGTCCGGGCTCGCGCCCGAGCGAGCCGATGTAACCGGTCAAGTTGCCCTCGAGGTTATAAACAGCGATTCGATGATTGCAGGCGTCTGCAACGTAAAGCCGGCTCCGCGACGCATCAACACAAAGCGCTGAGGGACGGGCCAACCGCCCCGCCTCGCTGCCGGGGGCGCCGAAAGATTTCAGGAAACCCCCCTCGCCGCTGAAGATGCTCACACGGTCGTTGCCGCCGTACTCGCTGACGAAGATTCTGCCGTCCGGGGCAAAGGCGACATCAGTGGGATAGATAAAGCAGCCATCGTCCCGGCCGAACTTACCGAACTGCTTTATCAACTTGCCTTCCGGAGAGAAGACGACTACCCGGTGGTAATGGGTATCTGCAACGTAAAGGTTGCCATTGGGGCCTACGCTGATTCCAGTGGGCTTGCCGGCTTCGGTCAAAGGCATGTTAATCACGCTCAGCGACTCTCCGCGGGGGGTGAGCCTCTGGATTCGGCCGGTCTTGTCGACAACAAAGAGGGAGGCGTCGGCGTTGATGTCGATGGCACGTGGGTACATGAATTCTGCCGATCCTCGACCCGTGCGCCCGAAAGCATAGAGCACTCTCGCCCGGCCGGCGGCGGTGGAGGTGTCATCACAGCCGCCCGGCGCCAGCAAACAAACGGCCAGAATCAAAAAGACGGCCCTTCGATACAGACGGAAGAATCGCAGCATCAGTACGATGACGACGGCCAGAACAAGGAACAGGCAAGTGAGCACAAGACACGAGGCGATGACCTGCTGGTCTCCGAGGTAATGCATTTGATTGAGCAGACGCTGGGCGAAATTGGGCAATCCCGGCGGCAGAAGGACCATGGTGGCCGAGAGTTCTGTGCTGCCGAGCATCACAATCAGGATAAACGAGCCCAGAAGCACCGGCCAGGTTTGAGGAAACTGCACATACCACCACGCCCGGAGACCTCCGGCCCCGTCGAGCGACGCCATCTCCGCCAGTTGTCTGTGATGGGAATATCTGGTCAGCGTAAGTAAGATAAGCGCGACGCCTGCAAAGCGGGCAGCCTGGCCGGCCGAGACGATATACCAGCCCTGCCGCAACGCCGCGGGAAAGCCGCATAAGGCCGGCATTTCAAGCAGGCTCACCGCAATCAGCGAAGCCGGAACAAGCATCGCCACGAACACAGTGACACGAACCGCAAAGGCCGCAAGTTGACGCAGCCGGTATTTACGAGTTCCAGATGCGGGCGCCTCGCCCGGCCGGCGCGCCTCACCAAGTGACAAAACGCCGAAAGCAATGATATGCGCTATGGCGGCGGCGCCGACGGCGACAATAAACGACCACGTCAAATCATCCAGATGCAAAGTCAAGAACTGTTTTAAGGCGGTGGCGTCAGTGACGTTGCCCGCCAGCAGCGCCACCGGCGCCACGACCGAAACTGCAATAAGAATGAGCAGGACGGTCCATCTCCATCGCTGTGACGTGACTTGGACGCTTCCGAGGGGGGCCGCGGAGGGCGTCCACGACGGGACGCTTTTTGCAAGGACCAATGCGACAACAAGTGCGACCCCGGCGACGGGCCAGGCGGCGCGGGCGACCTGGCTATGTGACCCCGTCTGCTGATAAAGAACGGCAAGCTCGGTGCCGATCGTCCGAATGCCCGCCAGGTGAAAGGTGGCGAATTCGGAAACCGACATGACAAAACAAACGGCAAAGGCCAATACCAGAGGGCGCGCAAGCAACGGCAGGGTTATGCTCAAAAAGATTCGAACAGGACCGGCGTCCAGCGATGCGCAGTCCCGGATTTGGCGATCAATATTTCGCCAGCCTTGGGCAATCAGCAGCGCCGCCAAAGGCCAGTACCATAGGACCAGTGCCGCCGATGAGGTCCAGGCGTGGATTGCCCTTGCAAGGTCGGGGCGTTCGGCGAGGTATGCGCCCAGGGCGGTGGTAGGAGTCAACAAGAGACTCCACGCGTAGTAAAGGACGTACCGGGGCAGAAGCAGTGGTACAAGCAGCAACAACAGCAGCACGTCGTGATGGGCACGGGTGGTTCCCAGGAGCCGACCGGGGACACAGCCTAAGAATACGGCCACGGCCGAGATAATCGCCGCCAGGAAAAATGAACGCAGCGCAGAAGCGAAGATGTTGGGGCTCTGCGGTCCGGCGGCGCCAGAGAGGGCCTGAACGAAGAGAATAAGCAGCGGCGTGAGAATTACCGCCCCCCAAACAACCAGAGAACACACCCTAAGCAACCGGGTTGCAACCGCATCACTGTTTGGGCGGCTCTTGCAACATCTGGTGAGGCCGAGGCGATTCATCGAAGAACCTCCCCTGCGGTCTTGATGGCAGTCGGCAATTGGTCGGCCACTTCTTTGTAGTCGACGCTAAGGGGCCGGGGGATGGCGTACGTCCTGAACTCTTCTGCCAGAGACGGATGAACAGGACTATTATGCGAATCGCTCTGCGCCAGCATCTGCTCACACTTCTCACTCAGGAGAAATTCCATTAGCCGCTTTGCCAATTCCGGATGTGGGGCGCCGTTGATTACCGCCGCGGTGTTGGGTATCACCAGCGGGCCGTTGCCGCCCTGGTCGAGGTAGTTCATGGCGACGGGCCAGCCGTTGCGCTGTGCGGCATAGACGTCATCTGTGTCGGTAAAGCACACGTCGGCCTGACCCATGGCGATCATTCTAACAGCCGTGCTGTTGCCGTCGACCAGGCGAACTCTATTTGCTTTCAGTGCCTGCAGAATCCTGTGTGCGCGGTCAAAGCCATAATGCGCAAACCAACTGGCGACGTCACCCCCGGTTGTGCCGAACTCAGCGGCAGCCATAATCAGGCGACCTTTCCACTTGGGGTCGAGAACTTCCTCCAACGTCTGCGGGGCCTGCTCTCGTGATACCCTTTGCGTGTTGTAGGCGATGACCCGGGCCCTCAAGGCGAAGCCGTACCATTTGCCCTCTGCGTCATGTAATAAGGCGGGCCAATCTTTTGTGGACGGGCCTTCGTAAGGCGCCAGCAGACCCTCATGCGCCAAGCGTATGGTGTGAAAAATCTCGTTCGACCAGAAGACGTCTGCGATCGGCGAGACGCCCTCAGCACGTATCTTTTGAATCAGACCCACGGTCTTCGTGGCTTCGGTGTCGAACCGGGCCGCGACCTTTATGCCGGTCTGCTTTTCGAACTCGGCAATAATCGGTTCGGCAATCACCTGGTCCACGGAGCAATAAAGAACGACCCTCGCCCGTTCCTGAGACGGCCTTTGACGACAGCAGAGCAGCAACGCAACAAAGAGAACAGCGAGCATTGCAAAGATGCCGGTGCAGATAGCCGTCTTTTTTTTTCGCATACCGCTGACTCTACGAAAGAGATTCAAAAGGCCCGCTCTCGGCATCCGGCGAGACCTGGGCCGACAAACCTCGTCTTGGAGCGTTCGTTATTCATTGCCGGACTTTTCGAGCCGGCCAAAATAGGTCTTTACCGCCTCCTCGTACCTTCGCGGGATCTGGTTTTCACTAATTGCTTCGGCGGCGTTGTCGCGGGCGGCCTGCATAACCTCGGAAAAATCACGCTGGGCTTCGCCCTTGACCTGAGTGCCTTTGAAGTACCAGCTGGCGATTGTCGGACCTTTCGCGTCCTTGTTTTGCACGGTGGCTTTCATTGTTGAGGTCTGACCGTCCTGGTCGGTGGCGCGGGGGCCGTAGCCGATTCCCGGGCCTCCCGTGCCGGAACTCATTCCCCGAGACGACCCTGTCCGAAAAGGTCCATAACCGTTACAGCCGCGGCCGCCGCAAAATGGACAGTTTGCACCCTGGCAGCCGAGCCCTTTACACATTCCCTTTCCGAGGCCCGCACAAGCTCTGGCGATTTGGTCGAGCGCGGCCTGGGTGAGCATCAACTGCTGCTGAAGCGCTTCGAGCTGGTCCAGCTGCTCGGCAAGGCCGCCCAATTCATCTCCGGACAAGCCGCCGGCGCCGGTTCCGCAGGCGCCCATTGCCTGGCCCAGGCCGGAGCATCGGCCGCTCGCCATGCGGCAGACGGCGGCCTTTTGCAGAAGCTGCTCAATCTGTTCCCCACTCAGACCCTGTTTTTGAAGGGCCTGACGCAGTTGCTGTTCGGTTGACTTGGCAAGTTCTTTGTCGAGGCCAAGCTTTTCCATCTCCTTTTCCAACTCCTCGTTCTTGGCCGCGAGCTGCTGAAGCTGCCTAGCCAATTCCTGAAGCTGGTCGGTCAGGGCCTTTCGCTGCTCGTCCGAGAGCTTGCCTTCGAGGAGCTGTTTTTGCATTTCCCGCAACACACTGGAGGCCTTGTCGAAATTTCCCTTTGCCAGCGCCAGACGCAGCTCCTGCGAGAAGGCCTCGGAAGAGCCGGGGAGCTGCTTGAACATCTGCTGCATCAGTTTCATAGAGTCCACCTGCGCGGCGTTCTGCATCTTCTTTAGCTCGTCGGAGATGTCACTCAGCTTGCGGATGGCTTGTCGCTTGATATCATCGGGCTTCGCGCCCTCGGGGACCTGATTGAGTCCGCCCAAGTCCTTGGCCAGCTCCGGCTTGCCTAACTGGCTCAGGGTGGATTTGACAATCGCGGTCGTCTCGTTGACATCGGCGGTGGCGGTTTGTATCTGCTGAGCCTGCTGCTGCTGTTGCCGGCGGTTCTTCAGAAAGCCAAGCAGGTCTTTCTGCGGCATAAACATTGCCAGCATCACCGCGGCAAACCACGTCCCGCCAACGAAGGCCCAGTATCGCGAAGGCCTTATGGGGAAATGGGCCTGCGGGTTTATGCGCCGGGCCGTCTCGTAGGCTTCGTCGCGGGCCGCCGATGCGAAGGGATGCTCAGAATGCGCCAGCGCCAGAGTTGTGCTGAAACGCTCATGCAGCCTGAGACGCTCATCGAGCAGCAGCGAAACCTGCATGCGGCTCGGATGGTTAAGCAGCCAGAGCACGCATCCTGAGAATACTGCCGCAGCAGGGAAAATCCGGACCGTCCACGGGTTGACGACGGTCAGGGCGAAGAGTTTTTCGACAAGAACCGCAAGCACCGCAACCGCTCCTGCGGCGGCCAGGACCCGGCCTGTGTGTTCGAGGAGTAAATTGACGCTGCAGCGAAGGCGGACCAGCCTGAGTTTCTTTTCAAATACCTTGAGCATGGCTTGACCCCTTTCAACACGGAAGCACGCTGTTTATCTGCTGCCCCGTACAATAAGGACAAGGTTCTCAATACAACTGTTACGTCCGGCTTATCTAATGACGCAGAATCCTCTCGAAGGGTAACGATTTATCCGGCAAATTTCGCCAAATTTCATAACTTTCTCCCAAAAGGAATATCCAACTCTATTTTAACGGCCCCGCCGGATTTCGGCAAGTACTTTTCCAAAGGCGGCTTAGCGTAATTTTCCGGCCAAAAAAAAGGCTCGCCAAGGACGTTATGGGGCCCACGAGAGCGGTTTATGTGCGACCTCTGCCGAAATGGGTGTTATCTTTGCGGATGGCCCGCCAATTACGTCCTCTTGTTAGCCGCTTGCGTTGTCGAAAACCTAAGAAAGTGTCATTCTGAGCGGAGCGAAGCCTGTAAGCTACCGCTCAATTATGAACGTTACATCACAGCCTTCCCTCTTGCCTTTGGGCATGGGTTCTTTTCCGCCGTTGTCGGTTTTGTCCTCGCCTATGCTATAGACAACAAAGCCGATGTCGAGCTTCTTGTATCGCAGGTCTTTGCCGTCGAAGGGGTCAGTGGGTATGGCGTCGAGATAGCCGGGCACAAGGTCCGCCAGCGTATCGGGCAGTCTGCCGGCCGCGAGGCGATAGCGCTCAACAGCAACCGCAGCCTGCGCCGTGCGCAGGCGACCGATGCTTCTCAGGTCCAGCTTTGTCACGTTTGCATAGGCTTCTATAATTTTGCGCACCAGGACGCGTGTCTTGGGCAGGTTCTCGATTCTCTCCACAGCGGCGTTAACGGCTTCTTGACGCTGGTGCAGCGGGAGTTCATTGGCTCTTATATAGTCGTCCATCATCTCAAGGTAAAGCCTCTGGTCGGCATCGGCCATGCCGATGGCCTCATAAAGCAGAGCCGCAGGAAGGTGGCCAATGATTTCTGTTCTTTTATGCGCAGGCGCGGAAAATACTGCAAGGCCACAGCATCTTTCTCCAACAAATGCCCGGGACATACCTGAGAGGTCCTCGGCCTCACTCACGGTCCGGCTCAGGCCGAGCAATTGCTCGTCCGTGAGTTCACTTCTGTTGAGAACTCTTTCGAGGCTGGATACCGCCAGGGTCTGACAGGCCATACGGACGAGTTGAGGAATAAGCATAGGCTCTCTGGAAACCGAGCGTGCCAGAGCGAAACTGGTACTTATTGAGCTAATAGCTGATTCGGGCTGTGCATTCTCGGCGTCAAGCAGGGCTTTGAGGGCAAGAATCCGCCCACCCTTGCGTAGCTCTGCAAGGTGAGGAAACAGCGCACCAAAGCCCATGCCATAATCGACCGGGTAGCGGCAATGCTCTATCCCGGCGGCCTTGTGCAGAAGCTCGAGCGCCTGGCGGTTGTCGGCGAGGTACTTAGCAATGAGGGTTTTGGTTTCTTCGGCCAGAGGCTCTGTTCTCGCAGGAAGCTCTGCCTTGCCGATAATTGGCAGATGATCGGCATTGCCGCCGGACAACTGCTGATAGCAGGAGAAGGCATCCGCGTAGTAGTACGCCGCGTTCTCGGCATTTGGAGGTATGGAGTACCATTCGTCGAGTTCGGCCAACGTGACGGGGTAGCCGGCGGCGCGGATGGCCTCGTACTTTTCTTCAATCTCGGACTTCAGGCTCACCCTGAAGATGACAAAGAAAGCGACAAGAACAAGCGCCAGCGCTATGAAGCCGTGATAGAGCTTCGGCTTCCAACGGGTTTTGGGATGGCGGTCATTTTCGCTCATTCTGAAGCCTCCGAAGCAAGAAACGTACAAAAAGACCCGCTCAGTTCACTGTCATGCCCGGCGGGGCCGCTTCAGGATTATCCAGTAAATATGATACGACAAACGGGGTGATTTCTCAAGCTTATTCGCCGTGCTTTCTTTTGGTGAAGATGGCAAATGCCAGAACCGCAAGCAGTGCGACCGCCGAAATGCTGCCGAGGACCGAATGCCCCATTTGGTGCAGATGAGCGTGCAGAGATGTGGCCAGATTCGGAAAGGTGGTATCGAGCAGCAGGCCGGCGGCGAGTGCGCAGATGGCGACGGTGCAGATATAGATGATTGCGGTCCGTCTGCCGAGGACGTTGTAGATGGTGGTGAAGGCGGCGGCGTTGGTAGCGGGGCCTGTGACGAGGAATACGAGTGCGACGCCGGGGGTGACTCCTTTTGCGATGAGCGCGGCGGCGACGGGGACGGAGGCGGTGGCGCAGACGTAAACGGGAATGCCGAGGAGCATCATGATTATCATGGCGCCGATGCCGCGTGCGGGGATCTTTTCTGCGAAGAAGTCGTCGGGGACGAAGGCGGAGATGATTGCGGCGATAACGAGTCCGAGGAGCATTGCCTTTCCGATGTCGCGTGGTAGTGTGACAAAGGCGTACTTCAATCCTCTGGCGATTTTTCTGTCTTTGGCGCCTCCACAGCATTCGTCGGTGCATTTTTTCGGTGCGCTGTCCTGGTCTTCGGGTCCTCGGCCGAAGGTATCGACGAGTGCGCCGCCGAAGATGCCGGTGACAAACGCGGCCAACGGCCGAAAGACCGCGATAACCGGGCCCAGAAGGCTCAGTGTGACGAAGATGCTGTCAACGCCCGTTTGCGGTGTGGACAGCAGAAACGCTATGGTGGAGCCTTTGCTTGCGCCGTGCTTGTGCAGTGACATTGATACGGGAATGACGCCGCAGGAGCAAAGTGGAAGCGGGACCCCGAAGAGAGATGCCTTTATCAGGGGCCATACCCCCCTGCCGCCCAGGTGCCTCTCCACAAATCGCTGGGAGACGAGCACGGAGAGAATCCCGGCCACGAGAAAGCCGAACAGCAGATATGGTGACATCTCGCTGACTGTTTGCCAAAAACCAAGAAGCACCTGCTTTGCGTATTGGACCACAACATTATCCGGCATGGCTTACAGACCTCATTCCTGCCGCGTCGTACAAGGTCAATCCGAACAGACTTCGACGTCGGCAGACAGGTTAATCACCTTCTTAAACCCCTTATCGGATATAAACCGGTATTCATCCTTGGCCTTCAATATCACTTCATTATTATCTACAGTAATTTCGATGTCCTGTTCGGGGTTTCTGTGCCGGATTACGTTGGCCAGCAGCAAGGCCTTTTCGAGCCCGTCGCCGGTGCTGTAATTTACGACCTCGTCCGGCTGGGCGAGCCGTTTTGCGTCGTAAATGGAGCTATTTCTCATCTGGCGGAGCCAGTTGTAAGCCTCGTCAAGGGACATTTGCTCGGCCATTCGGATAGAGACGGGATTTCGGTCGAGGGCGGCGGCGGTGAAGGGGGCCCAGTCGCAGGATTGCATATCGCGATAGGCATAAAAGGCGAGGTCGGCGGTGACATTGTCGGTGCGTAGTTTTTGCAGATAGTCAATTATCTGCTGCCGGCTGTAGTCGGTGGGGACATTAATCTGGGGGGCGGGCACGTAATTCTTTTCTGCGGAGGGCAGTCGTGGCTCGATGTGCGTAAAGTCGGCGAGCTTTTCGACGAGCTGTGCGGCGTCGGGGATGACGGGCTGGAAGAATTCTGCGAGGGCGTGCCTGTGGTCGGGGTTTGTGAGGTCAATTTTTTTCTTTTCGATGAAGTCATTGAGTTTGTCGCATCGAATTCTGCCGGGCAGCTCATAGGAGACGAAGTCTTCCTCTGAGACCTCGGCGAGCAATTTCTCGTGCGTGGTGTCGGCTATGCGGAAATTGCTGTTGTGCTCGTAATGAAAGAGGGCCTCGGCCTTTAGGAACTGCGGCTGGCCGTGACAGTCGCGGCAGAGCTGGAAGAATTTCTGGTAGTGCTGTTGAGAGCGGAGGAAATTGGCGAAGAGGTTAAGGTCCAACTGTGCCGACAGATAGTTTTTTAGCCTGTCGATAAAGTATTGGTAGGCCTTTTTATCTATCGTGGCATTTTCGTAGAGGCAATGTACGTAGCCGGAGGGATGGGCAACGATGGTGACATTTTCGTTTCGCAGTGCGCGCTGCGCCTTGTTGGAGATTGCGGTTCCGTTGAACCACATGGTTTTGGTGACGAGTCTTCGGTTGTTTGTGAGGACGCCGTCCTGGAGGTCGATGAAATTCTGTGAGTGCAGTGGTGTAAGTATCATGTAGATATCTTCGAGTGGGATGCCGCAGACGATGAATGCGGCGGCGACGTACAGTGCGGCGAGGGAGACGCATTCGCCGGCGCCGGTGCTGTATGTTTCCTTGAAGCGGAAGGCGTCCATGGCCTCGACGGTTTCGGTTTTCCAGTAGGGAATGATGTCGCTGTCGTATTTGTCGAGGCCGAAGTGTTTTCGGATATCGACGTCGAAGTAGTATTGATCTCCGTGATAGCCGAAGAGTGCGTTGCTTTTTGCGACGGCGTCGGGCGAGATGAAGTTTTCGAAGCGATTGAGCTCTTTTTCCTTGCTGGTGAGTCCCCATGTTTCGAGGTCGAGGTTGAACTCGTATTCATCCATGATGAACTGTCTGAGGCGCATGAGCTTCTTGTAGCTGCTTTTTCCTTCGAGTTTTTGGAAGCATTCGGCCTGCCGCCACTTCCAGATGATGGGGCTCATGATATTGGCGAGTACGAGGCTGTACACAAGTTCCGGGAAGACGAATATTTCCATGTCTGAGAGGGTTATAGCCGAAGTGTATTTTTCCAACTGTCTGGGATCCATTTTTGTCCACACGCCCCAATTAACGTTTGACCTTGACGGATTTTATTTTAGGGGCGGGCGTGCAAATTGCAAGGTTAAATTGGCGCGGGAGGGGTCTTCATTGGAGGGATTATTCCTGGGGTAGGAACCAGTTCTGTGTTCTGAGGCAGATTCTGACGAGCATGAGCATGACGGGGACCTCGATGAGGACCCCGACGACGGTGGCGAGTGCGGCGCCTGAGGAGAGGCCGAAGAGCATTGCGGCTGTTGCAATGGCGACCTCGAAATGGTTGGAGGCGCCAATCATGGCGGATGGTGCGGCGTCGCGGTAATTTAGTTTGAAGAGGCGGGCGAGGGCATAGGCGAGCCAGAAGATGACGTTGGTCTGGATGAAGAGGGGCACGGCAATCCAGAGGATGGTGAGGGGGTTGGAGAGTATGACGTCGCCTTTGAATGAAAAGAGCAGGACGAGGGTTATCAGCAGGGCGATGATTGTGACGGGTGTGAGGAAGTGAAGGAATCTATCCTCAAACCAGGTGCGGCCCCTGGCGGCGATGATCCACCTGCGCGAGAAATAGCCTGCCACGACCGGCAGTGCGACGTAAATGGAGATGGACAGCAGCAGCGCCTGCCATGGAACGGGCAGTCTTCCGACGCCGAGGAGGAAGCCGCCGAGCGGTCCGTAGAGGAATAGCATGGTGAGCGAGTTGATTGCGACCATCACGAGTGTGTGTCCGTCGTTGCCTTTTGCGAGGTAACCCCAGACGAGGACCATTGCGGTGCATGGTGCGATGCCGAGGAGGATGCAGCCTGCGAGGTAGCTTCGCCACAGGGGAACTTCAAGCATTTTGAGGTTGCCTACCATGACGACCGTGCCCGAGCCGTAGGTACCACCGAGGGGTAAATCGAGGCCGAAAGGCATCTTTACATGGTCAACGGCGTCGGGACCAATCAGGCCGTGGAAGAGTGTGCCGAGGAAGAGGAGGGAAATGGCATACATGGTGAACGGTTTGACGGCCCAGTTTACGAAGAGGGTGAGGCCGACGGGTTTTATGCTTTTGCCGGCTTTGAGCACTTCGGCGAAATCGATCTTGACCATAATTGGGTACATCATGAAAAAGAGACAGACCGCGATAGGAATTGATATGACGGGGGCGCCTTTTACGGAGATTGCCATCGCGTCGAGCCTGGTGGCGAGCTGCGGCGCGAGCCTGCCGAGGATGATTCCGCCGAGGATGCACAGAATCACCCAGATAGTCAGATATTTTTCAAATACATTGAGTCCCTTTGGTCTATCGACGACACCATTATTCTCCATATAAAAATCTCCGGGAATATGAATTTACTTCAGGATTTCTTTTTGCAGCAGCTCATCCATTTGGCCGGCAGCGCCTTTTCGTACCATCTTACCGACCTCGACAGCGCGGCTTATCCGGTCTGAGTCAATGTTCATCTGACGAGCCTTGCCCACATGATACTTTACACACGGATGACAATTGCAGGCGACAGAGGCGCCTACTGCAATCAGTTCTTTTATTTCGGGCTCAAGCATCAGAATGCTCCTTTCGACAAAACTTCTTTATGTTTCCTTATACGCTGTGATATCCGCACTAACGACATAGTCACCGAGCCTGGCGCCGTCGGGCAGATGCTGGCGCACTGTCTGATACAGGGTATCATTGCAATTATCCATAATATCCATATTGAATTTCTTTATGGAAATCTGCGGTTCAGTCAGTCCGGCTTCAGCTATCATTCTTGTTGTCTCATCCAGCAAAACGGCTCCGGATATGCAGCCAACGAGAGCAGATACGGAATCCCGCACTTGCTGCGGTAGTTCGCGGGTCAAGGCCAGATCGGATACACAGGCTCTTCCGCCGGGTTTTAGGACCCGGAAGATTTCGCGCCATACCTGCGGTTTGTCAGGGGAGAGGTTTATGACGCAGTTCGAGATGACAACATCGATGCTGGCGTCCGCAACGGGAAGATGCTCAATTTCCCCAAGTCTAAATTCCACATTTCGCAGGCCCGTCTTTTCCGTGAACACGGCTGTTGCCCGGCGGGCCTTTGAAAGCATTTCGGGCGTCATATCGACGCCGATTGCTCTTCCTGAAGGTCCGATGTTTCTTGCAGCGATGAAGACATCAAATCCGCCCCCACTACCGAGATCAAGTACAATTTCTCCGGATTTGAGCTGCGCAAGTGCTGTGGGATTGCCGCATGACAATCCCATATTCGAGTCTTCGGGTATGTCGGCAAGGTCATCCCGCAAATATCCTATTCCCCTGGCCAGCTCATCGGCAGAGATTTCAGGCCCGCAACAACCGCTGTTATTACCGGCTATCTTTGCATAACCCTCCCTTACCTCCTGTCTTATATGGTCTTGTGATAAATTTTCATCTTTGCCCATCGTTGGATCCCTCACTTCGAGTTTTGGTTCAATATGTCGGGAAGTTTTTCAACAAAAGTTTTAATTTCGTCCCGCGTCCTTCTGAAGGCGTCCATAATTTGGTCCTCTGTGCCTTGTGCAAAATAAGGGTCGGTAAACGGCCGATGGACAAGTTTTGCTCTCGGCGGAAACACGGGGCACTGCTCTTTCGCGTTATCACACAAGGTGACGACGTAATCGAAATCGATACCGGGAAAGTCGTTGCTATGGTTGGACGTCTGCCTTGATATGTCCACTCCGGCTTCGGCCATTGCCTTGATGGCGCGGTAGCTGACGCCTATGGGTCTGATTCCTGCGGAGAAGGCTTCGATGACGTCACCTTTGAGGTGTCGGGCCCAGCCCTCTGCCATCTGGCTTCTGCAGGCGTTGCCCGTGCAGAGAAACAAGATTCTGATTGGAGTTTTCATAACCTGCCTTGCGTCCTTCCGGATGAAGCTCAAAGCGTTGCCAGGAAATAGAAGCCGGCGAGGATGAGCAGGATTCCCCCTATAATTCTCATAGCGTTTTCGGTTGTCTTTGCCTTAATTGCCGATTTACCCAAGGAGGCGCCGAGCATAATCAGGGCCAAGGGGAGACTGAACCCCACAGCGTAGGCGGCCATCAAAGCCATGGCCCAGAAGGTGTAGCCCTGGAGGACTGCCACACCCAATATGATAAAGACTCCCGGATTGCAGGCGAGGGAAGCGACGCTGACACCTCCACCCATAACGAGTCCAAACGCTGCCGCAGCAAGGAAGCCCTTCGGTCTCGACTTGTCTTTGGCACTTCTTGAGGGAAGTTTGAACGGCAATAATTTGAGCGCGCCCAGGCCAACGAAGATGGCGATAAGGCCGGCAAAAAGCTTCCAGTATTTTCCCAGTACGTCCTGCGCGACCTGACCAATAAACCCGGCCACAAATCCAAGGATAACCAGTGCTATGGTTGTCCCGAGCATAAAAAAAAGGGCGTCGAACAAGTTTGCGCGGCGATCGTGGTCTTCTCGGGTTCCCGAGTATCCGACTATGGCCCCCAGTACGGGGAGGGTACAGCAGGCGCTGGCAACGGCACTTGCCAGGCCGAGAACAAATGCCAGCGGCAGGGCCAGCGGTCGAAAGCCGGTTTGCTCAAGGATGGTCCTGGCCCATTGCATTATCGACTGAATCCATTCCATTGATAGTTGCTCCCTCATTTGCTGCGTATGGGGCCAGGTCGTGGCGTGCAGGCGCCGCCGCCACCGGGACAGCAGCTTGAGCCTGCCCTTGACGCGGTGACGTATGCCTGGATAAGTCTTGTTTCTGTGATTTCGCCGGACACGCCGCTTGCACCTCGACCTTTTACCATGGCAAGGACACAGGGAATGGAAAACTGCTTTGCCAGCTGGGCATAATTGGCCGACTCTTTCTTTAGTGTAAAGGCAGAGACGCGAAGTCCGCCGGCCTGAATTGTTTTGGCGGCCGCTTCCACCTCTTTGGTAACAGGCTGCATGTTCAGTTGGTCCTCGCCCCCAAGAAGTACGAAAACCGCGTCGAAGTTGGCCGCGACTTCATTAAGAGAAGCAAGGGAATCGAGCGGCTGGAACAACAGCGTTGGCCCAGGCTTATCAGGCGCCTCCTCTTTGGTCGTGTCTTTCGTTACCGAAGAAGCTTCTACGGCGATTCCGGATTCGGCGGGCGTCTGCGGCGTTACCCCAGGGTTTGCGGGTGCAGCACTCTCAGGCTGGATAGCGGCAAATGTCTGTTGGGCCTCGTCAGAAATGGAATCGGACTTGTTCATAATCGAACGTGCCAAAACGACGCCGGCGGCAATCACAACCAGGATAAATACCACAATCTTCCAGTTCCTGGCACCGCCATCAGAACCTGATGGGCAGCAACTGCCTCCGGCACAGCATGGTTCGGGGTCCGGCGCATTTTCCTGGCTACAAGCCTGCTCTTCGTTATCATTCATTTTAACACCCTTTCTAAAAAAGATTAAATGCGTATCCTGTAATTGTTATGCACACTGCGAAATCTTGTCCATTGTGGCGTTTTCAACAGTCAGGGGTATGGCGGAAAGACCATCACCATCGGTGCTTTTTAGCAGCGATCCTGTTTTCGCCCACAATAGCAGCATCGAACTGAAAACTACCGTAATACACCCCGCCTCCTGGAAAATAACTGCCAATACCGGTGTGAGCATCCCAAAGCCGGCGAGAATAAGTCCGGTTACATTGTATATAATGGAAAAGAAGATATTGAGCTTGATACGAAGCAGAACCTTTCTGGACATTTCCATAAAGTTTACGACCTCCGAGAGATCATCATTCATCAAAGTTACATCTGCTGTTTCAATAGCTACATCTGTCCCGGCAGCCCCCATAGCAATCCCCACATCAGCCAAGGCTAATGCCGGAGCATCGTTGATGCCATCACCAATCATGCCGACGAGGCGTCCCTGTTTTTGCAGTTTTTCGACATATTGAAGTTTTTGTTCAGGAAGAAGTTCGGCCTGGAAATCATCCACTCCGATTTCTTCTGCGACACCTTTGGCAACCTTGTGATTGTCTCCGGTAAGCATCGTGATGTTTTTAACGCCCATAGCTTTCAGGGACGCGATTGACTGAGCAGTCTCAGGGCGAATCTCATCAGCAATGGCAATCAAACCAACCGGCCTCATATCGTTGGCGATAAGAATGGTCGTTCTGCCCTGTTCAGTTTGCTCTGAAACTTTCTGATGTATGTCTTCGGTAATAATAACACCTTTATCCTGCAGAAAGTCATTTTTGCCGACTAATATCTTTTGGCTGTCCAACCGGGCAGTAACACCCATTCCAACTTCGATACTGAACTCATGAGGGTCAGGAACCTGAATGCCGCGCTCTTTTGCGCGAGTCATAACCGATCTTGCTAATGGATGCTCAGAATACTTCTCGGCTATCGCTGCTAAACGTAGAATCTCATCTTCTAAAACACCACCAAAAGAGATCACCTCGACCACCTTCGGCTTTCCGAAGGTAAATGTTCCTGTTTTATCCACAAGGAGAATGTCGATTTTTTTGGCCAGTTCCAGAAATATTCCTCCTTTGATAAGTACGGCGCGGCGGGCCATATTGGATATTCCGGCGGTTACTGCTGTTGGAGTGGCAATAGCAAAGGCACAGGGACAGGCAACCAGAAGAACCGAAACAGCAACTTTCACATCCCCGGATGTTAGGAAGGCTATTACTGCCAATACAAGTACCGTAGGCAAAAACCACGTTGTAAAGCGGTCGGCAAGATTCTGAATAGGGGCCTTTGTTCTCTGAGCTTGTTCGGCAAGATGTACTATTCTGGCCAGTGTGGCATCCTGACCAACCTTGACAGTCTGAATCTCAAGTCGGCCCGTTTCATTTAGTGTTCCGCCAAATACTTCACCACCCTTAAATTTTTCGACCGGTATTGATTCCCCGGTAATTGGCGCCTGGTTGACACAACTTTGGCCTGCTACTACGATTCCATCGACGGGAACTCGGCCTCCGGGTCTGACGACCACAATATCACCGACCTGAACCTCATTTACTCGTATAGCAACCTCTCCATCATCGCGGCGCACAGTTGCCATCTTGGGGGTAAGATCAAGCAGATTCCTGATGCTTCTACGAGTCCTGTCAAGAGTATAGCTTTCCAGTGCACCCGCTACTGCCATAATGAACACGATGACTGCTGCCGCCCGGAACTCACCAACTGCAACGGTGGCAACAAGAGCGACGGTGACGAATACGTTGACTGTTATCTTTCGATTAAAGATGTCCTTGAAGCCGGTAAGGAGCCGTAGATAACCGCCGAACACGGTAGCAACAAGTGCCAATCCGGCATTTAAAAAATTTGGACCAATCTCCCAATGAGCCATTATCCAACTTACTACAGTTAGCACACCAACAGCACAAGGAACAATGCTCAGCACTGCAATTTCCCTGTACTTACCAGCCTTACTGTCTGTTTTCTTCATAAAGTAAATTATCCATTGAAAAGTGAAGGAACGGCCCATAATTTAGAAGCCCAATAATCGGCTTCTCTTTAGTTACAAGATTCTTCTCTGCCCTTGTCCTCACTGGCTTTCCTTTCATCTTCATTCGAAGGACCACAGCAGCTTTCTCCTGGTCCGCAGCAACCGCCGGTCTTGGTCATGGATTCCCAGATTGTTGCCAACAGCCCTTTTCTCTTTTTTTCTGTTTCCATTGTCATTTGCTCCCTGCTTTCTGTCTGGTTTTTGGAGCGCCGGTTATTCGCAGTTTTTGGCGGCGACTTTGCGGTGCTTCAGGTTTGCCCTTTTTGTAGCAGGCACACAGTTTATCTTTATCCATCTTCCACACGCGTTTTACTTGCCTGGCATCTGCAACTATCTGCTTGTCCTCGGCCAGACTATTCCTGACCCATCTGATAGCTTGAAGCGCCTGTGTTGGGGGGTCGTCGGCCAGCCGGTAATACATCCATCTGCCCTGCTTGCGGGCGTTCAGCAATCCCGCCTGAAAAAGGATTGACATGTGCTTTGATACCGTGGACGGAGCCAGAGCAAGCATTTCAATCAACTGACAAACGCAGAGTTCCCCTTCACAGAGCATCATCAGCGCACGAACCCTATTTTCGTCCGCCAAAGCCTTGGCAATATTTATAAAATCACGCATATGGCTTGCTCCTATACTTCGCCATTTAACGAATTATACAAGATCGCTTTCTTCTTTGCAATACATTTTTCAAAAAAAGCACCTGCACGGGATTGATTTTAGGCCTTGCAGCCTTTATCGGCCAAAACAGACTGCAAATAGTTCGCACAGCTCACACTCGGGGCGGAGCCGGCCGGTGCAGTTATCGACTATACCGACGCGGCTCAAGGCGAAATCGTATTTGACGGGGTCGGTGGGGTCGATTTGCGCGAAGCTGCACGTTATTTCGACGGCGGCGGTCAAGGAAACGGTCTTTCGATCATAAAGGCCGAGGATTCTGCAAAGCCTTCCCATATGGACATCAACAGGCACAATCAATTTTGCCTTGTCGATGCTTTTCCACAGTCCCGGGTCGACATGGTCGTTGCGGACCATCCAGCGCAGAAAAAGGTTGAGTCTCTTACAGGCGCTGCCGGCGGCGGGTCTTGTGAGCAAATATGCAAGGCCGGTTGTGACACCATTTCGGTGGCTTTTGGCATACATGGCCAGAAGTGAATCACAGAATTTCGACAAGGCGCTGATTATGTTCAGGTCGCCGGGATCATAGCCTCGGAGGAAAAAGGTTTGGATGTCGCCGCAACGGTTCAGGATTGTCTTTAGCAGCTGCAGCAAATCGGATATATCATCGCCGGCGGTGAAGCGGTGTTTGAAATCCGCGAGTGCGGCCCTTTTTTTTCGGTCGAAGTTTCGGACGAATTGTGCGGGGCTGTCGCCCATTTTTTCGAACAGTCTGGTGAGGCTTTTTTCGATCTGCTGCACCCTTCCGTAGGCGAGTGCGGCGGCGAGGAATGCGGCGATTTCCATATCGGCGGGGTCACAGTAGTTGTAAACGAACTGCAGGGGGTCGGGCTTGATAAGCTCGCGGCGATTATTCTTCTTGTAGAGCGTTTCGAGGATGCCGGTTAATTGCGTATTTTTCTTGCTCACCAGGCGCCGCCGATCAGGACTTTTCAAAACCATCTTTTTTGTCGTTACCTGCGCCTAAACCGCAGGCTAAATGAAGATTGCATGACCTCACTCGCAATCACACCCACTGTTTCGAGCTTGACGGAACATTAGTTTTCGCTCTTGAAGCTCTCAATCAGTTTACGTAGTTTTTCCATATCGGGTTCTCTCTTATACAGTGGCCGATCGTTCTGGGCGTAGATTGCGATGTTTTCTTCGAATGTTTTCTTATTGGTTTTGATGTAGAAGATGCCGAGGGGGAGTTTCTCCGTCTCGGTCGCCCTTTCGAAGGCTGCGGTCCTGTCTTCTGGATTGTAGGAATCTTCAAGATAGTAACAATGTTCCTTGAACCACTGGTAAGTATTAGTCTTGTTGAATGTAACGCACGGCTGGAATATATCGACAAGTGCGTAGCCTTTGTGGGTGATGGCTTTTTTGAGAATTTCTTTTGTCTGCTCCGCGTCGCCGGCAAAGGCCCTGGCGACAAAGCCCGCGTCAAGGGCAATGGCAACGGCGAGCGGATTGAAAGGTTCGAGAAATACGCCGGCGACCTGGACGGGCGTCTTGAAGCCGAGCTGACTGGTTGGCGAGGCCTGGCCCTTGGTCAGGCCGTAAACCATGTTGTTGTGGACGATGTTTGTGATGTCCGGGTTTCTGCGAATCGTATGGAGGAAGTGATTTCCGCCTTCACCGTACATGTCACCGTCGCCGCTTTCGGCGATTACGGTCAGGTGCGGGTTGGCCGCCTTTATTGCAGTGGCGGGCGGCAGAGCGCGGCCGTGCAGGCCGTTGAAGAAATTGGTTTTGAAATAGTGCGGAATCTTTGCGGCCTGGCCTATGCCTGAGACGAGGACAAGACGGGTCTGGTCGATTTGGAGCTCGGCGAGGGTCTGCTTCAAGGTTTTTAGGATTGGGAAATTGCCGCAGCCGGGGCACCAGGCGATGTCGATGTCACCCATATCAAAGACTTTCGAATCCATAGCGCCGTCCTATATTAGCAGCTCTTTTAGTTTTTCCGTGACCTCTTCGACGGAGAAGGCCAAACCGTTGTATTTCAGAATTCTGTTTTCGATATCGATTCCGGTGCGGAGTTTTATGAGCCTGCCGAACTGACAGGTTGCGTTGTTCTCGATGATTATAGTCCTTTGGGCCTTGCTCAGAAAACCCGGCGTTTCTTTCGGCAGCGGATAGACCTGTTTGAAATGGAGGAACGCGACATCGTCGCGGGCGAGGTTGTCCATCGCTTCCTTTATGACGTTGTATGTGGAGCCCCATCCGACTATGAGGGTTTTGTATTTTTCGGGGCCGACGAGTTCGGGGGGGATAGCGTCGTTTTCCATTTCCCGGGCCTTGGTCAGTCTCTTGTCGACCATTTTCGTGCGGAGGTCGAGGTCCTCGGTGATGTGACCTTCGGTGTCGTGCTCGTCGCTGTCGACGGCGACCAGTCCTTCGCCATAACCCGGTATGCCGCGGGGCGATATGCCATTTTCGGTAAGCTCGTATCTCTTGTAGTCTTTGGCGGTCTTGATTACATGTTTTTCGACCCTCGTCTGCGAAAGGTCAAGTGAGGGGATATTGTAATACGAGTCCATAAGATACTGGTCGGTCAGGACGAAGACGGGGACCTGATACTTATCCGCAAGATTAAAGGCCCTCTGGGTCAGATAGAAGGCGTCTTCGATTTTGCCCGGCGCGAGTATTATTCTTGGGAATTCTCCGTGTCCGGCATAGAGGGCAAGTTCGAGGTCGCCCTGCTCTGTTCTGGTGGGCAGGCCTGTTGCGGGCCCGGGCCTTTGTGCGAGGTGAATGACGAGCGGGGATTCGATCATACCGGCGAGGCTGACGCCCTCTGTCATCAGGGCGAAGCCGCCTCCGGAGGTGGAGACCATGGCCCTTGCGCCGGCGTACCAGGCGCCGAGCGCCATATTTATGGCGGCGATCTCGTCCTCAGCCTGCTCGGCAATTAGGCCGAACTGCTTGGCATGTTTGGCAAGAAAGACCAAGACTGCGGTTGACGGTGACATTGGGTAAGCGGCTATGAAATTGCATCCTCCGGCGATGGCGCCGAGTCCGACGGCTTCGGCGCCGTTCAGAACAATCTGGCCGGTGACATTGTCGTCGGGTTCGATTCGGAATTCGATTTTTTCGCTGTTTGCCCGTTCGCTTCCGAGCTTATAGCCTGCATTTGCGGCCTTGGCGTTGTTCTCGACAATGTCGCTGGCCTTGGCGGAGAAGAACTTTTTTACGAAGTCGGCGACCAGGGCGCTGTCGATTCGGAAGATGCCGGCGAGGGTGCCGACGGCGACGACGTTCGAATAAACCTTATTGCCGATTTCAGAGGCGGTTTTGACAAAGGGGACATCGACGAATTTACCGGGGATCTCTTCATCGCGGATAATTTCCTTTTCGCCCAGAACAACGGTGTCAGAAGAGACCCTTTTGCCCAGATGGGCGACGCCCCCTTTATCGAGGGCAACAAGGATATCGATGCGGTCTGCGAAGGCGCGCACGGGCCGGGATGAAATCCTTATCTGGGTGGAGTTCATTCCGCCGCGCACGCGCGACATGTATTCCTTGGTGGCGAAGACGTTATAGCCGACGAGCTTCAGCAGTCTGGTCAGCAGGAATTCGACGGTCTGAATGCCCTGGCCTGCCTGGCCGCACAGGACGACGGAGGTTGCATCAGGTTTTTGTGGCGACGGATTCTTTCCCATAAGCGGCGCCATTCTTCATAATGAACAACAATACAGGCTGCGTCTGCGGAGACAGCCAAGCCAAAAGTCTAATGCGTGTGACCATCCTCAAGATAGGCGGTTCGAAACTCGGACAGCAAGGTTTTCAGCATCTCGACGTTCGCCAGGTCGGTGGTCTGTTTGCACTTCATGCAATAAACAAGCATCTTATGGAGCAGCGTCAGTTTTTTGACGTATTTCCTGTAAGCGTCGGCATCGGTTTCTTCGACCGGCTTTATTCGCTGTGCCATGAAGTAATATGTTATGATGTGGCTTATATCGTCGGCGTGTTCTTCTTTGTTGTTCACCCATCGGACGATCTGGTTCATGTCGGGCTTTTGGTTTGCGGAAAGCTCGACTATCTGCTTCATAGATTTTTCGATAGTGGTGATGTTCTCGGCAATCGTATCGAAGCGTGCGGGGTCGTCGTAGATGCCGCAGGGAATCTGGCAGTGGGAGTACACCAACGAGGCGGAGCCAACAAGGAGAAGCAGGATTGCCAATATCGATAATCTTTTTCTAATCGGGTTTGCCATTTTGGTTCTCCTAAAAAGCGGCTTTGCTTTTGCCCCCCATTGATAATGGGCCGGTTTTGTATTAGCATATAACCCGCGCGGCGGTATGTCAAGCATGTCAGTCTTTTTTCGGTTCGGCGGGTCTTATTCTCAATTTGAATTCCTTTACGGCGGAATAGAGCACGGGCACGATGAGCATGGTGATGATTTCTATGCTCATTCCGCCGAAGGAAGGTATGGCCATAGGGACCATGATGTCGGAGCCGCGGCCGGTGGAGGTCAGGACCGGTATGAGCGCCAGGATGGTGGTGGCGGTGGTCATGAGGCAGGGTCTGATTCTTCTTGAACCTGCGGCGATGACGGCCTTTCGCACATCGGGTCGGTTATCGGGTTCTCTTTTTCTGAAGGACTGCTCGATATAGGTGCACATTACGACGCCGTCGTCGGAGGCAATTCCGAAAAGGGCGAGGAAGCCGACCCAAACGGCGACGCTGAGATTGATGGGATGGACCTGGAAAAGCTCTCGCATGTTGACGCCGAATACGCTGAAATCCAGAAACCACGGCTGGGCGTAGAACCAGATCAGGAGGAATCCTCCGGCCCAGGCGACGATGATTCCGGAGAAGACGAGGAGGCTGGTTACGGTGGATTTGAACTGGAAGTACAGAATCATGAAAATGATGAACAGGGCGAGCGGTATGACAATGGAGAGGGTTTTTTGGGCGCGGACTTGGTTTTCATAGCTTCCGGCGAAGGCATAGCTGACGCCTGCGGGCAGGACAAATTCTCCGCTGTCGATTTTTGCCTCTAAGAATCTTTGACATTGCTGGACGACGTCAACCTCGGCGTAGCCGGGCTTTTTGTCGAATACGACGTAGCCGACAAGGAAGGTGTCCTCGCTCTTTATTGCCTGTGGTCCTCTGACATAGCGAATTTCAGCGAGCTGTATCACCGGAATCTGTGAGCCGTCGGCGGCGGGGACGAGGATTTTTCCGAGGGTTTCGATGGTATCCCGGAGCTCTCTCATGTATCTGACCCTGACGGGGTATCGTTCGCGGCCCTCGACGGTGGTTGTGATTCGTTGTCCGCCTATTGCGACTTCGATAACGTTCTGGACGTCCCGGATGTGGAGGCCATATCTGGCAATGGCATTGCGGTCAATTTCTATCTCGAGATATGGTTTTCCGACGATTCTGTCTGCAATGACGGCGGAAGGTTCGACGGAGGGGACCTGCTTGAGGAAGCGTTCGATATCGAGGCCGACTTTTTCGATGGTATCGAGGTCGGGGCCTTTGACCTTGACTCCCATTGGTGCTCGCATTCCGCTCTGGAGCATAACGATTCTCGCGGCGATGGGCTGGAGTCTCGGTGCGCTGGTGGTTCCGGGGATTTGGCCGGCCTTTACGATTTCATCCCAGATGTCGTCCGGGTTTTTGATATGTTCGCGCCATTGGCGGTAAGGCCTGCCGCGGGCATCTGGTATGAGGGCGCCGTTGGGGTCGCGTACGAATTGGGCGGCCTTGCTGTCGTATTTGAAACGTTCGCGATGACCGTCCTTGTCGAGTATGTATTCGGACTTGTAATTTATTACGGTTTCAATCATTGAAATGGGGGCTGGGTCGAGGGGGCTTTCGACGCGGCCGATTTTTCCAACGACGGACTCTATCTCGGGGATGGAGTTGAAGGCGATATCCTGCTTATGAAGTATATCGAGGCACTCTCCGATTGAGGCGTGGGGCATGGTTGTGGGCATGTAGAGATATGAGCCTTCGTCGAGTGGGGGCATGAATTCTTTTCCGAGGCCGGGAAAGGCGTGGGCGGCTGCGGACCAGAGACGATTTGCTCTTAGCGGTCCTGGCACGAAGGAGAATACCTTTGGGAAACCGAGCCAGATCATGGCAGCGAAGAGCAGGACGGTCAACGGTATGCACAAAAAGAGTATCTTGTGTGCAAGACACCAGGCTAAGATTCGCGGGTACAGGGCCTGAAAGATCTTGAAGAAGGTGAGGAGTCCGCCGATGAGCAGTGCCACAAATATGAGGTTTCGCAGCAGGCCCCTTGCCGGGCCCAGCGGTAGCCAGTGGCGGGTGAGGATGACGGCGACGACGATCATGGCGAGGATGTTGGCCAGCAGAGGGAGGCGTCCTTTAAGTCTTTGTGGGATGCGTTCGTTCAAGAGGTGATAAAGGGCGACGGCGGCGATGACGGCGCCTATCCACCAGGTGAGCCAGATGCCGGCGGTGACGGCAAGCAGCGCAAGCGCGGCGGCCAATACGTATCGCATTACTTTTTTGAGGGCGACTTTTTTGGTAAAAAGTATGTGGGCGGCCGGGGGAATAATGGTTATGGCGACAATTACGGAGGCGATCAGTGCGAAGGTTTTTGTAAAGGCGAGGGGCTTGAAGAGCTTTCCCTCGGGGCCTGTCATTGTGAAGACCGGCAGGAATCCGACTATGGTGGTTGAGACGGCGGTGAGGACGGCGCTTCCGACCTCGCTGGCGGCGTTGAAAACGACCTCGAGTCTGTTGTCTTCCGGTTTTGCCTCAGCCAGATGTCTGAGGATATTTTCGCAGATTACGATGCCCATATCGACCATAGTGCCGATGGCGATGGCGATTCCGGAAAGTGCGACGATGTTGGCATCGACGCCGAATATCTTCATGGCGATAAAGGCCATCAGCACGGCCAGTGGGAGCAGGCCGCTGATGAGCAGTGAGCTTCTGAGGTGCAGCACGAGGACGATAACGACTATGATGGTGACGAGTATTTCCTCGGTAAGCGCGGTGTTGAGTGTGCCGAGGGTTTCGTAAATAAGACCGGTGCGGTCATAGAAGGGAACAATGGTGACCTGTGAGACGGTTCCGTCGGCAAGGGTCTTTTTGGGGAGTCCGGGTGAGATTTCCTGAATTTTCTTTTTTACGTTCTTGATGGCGTCGAGGGGATTGAAGCCGTATCGAACGACGGCGACGCCACCGACGGCCTCTGCGCCGCCCTTGTCGAGTGCGCCTCTTCGCAGGGCCGGGCCGAAGGAGACGTTTGCTATGTCTTTGATGTAAACAGGGACATTATCGTTTACCTTCACGACGGTTTCTTCGAGGTCGGACAACTTCTTGATGAATCCGAGGCCGCGAATGACATACTCGACCTTGTTGATCTCGATGGTTCGTGCGCCTACATCGACGTTGGACATTCTGACGGCGTTGTAGACGTCGCCGAGCGCGACCTTGTAGGCGCGCATGGCATCGGGGTCAACGTCTATCTGATACTCCCTGACGAAGCCCCCTACGGAGGCAACCTCGGCGATTCCGTTGGCGGACATCAGGGAATAACGGACATTCCAGTCCTGGATGGATCGGAGCTCGTCGAGGTCCCAGCCCCCTGCCGGATTGCCCTTCGGGTCTCTTCCTTCGAGGGTGTACCAGAATACCTGTCCGAGTGCGGTGGCGTAGGGTCCCAGCGCGGGCTGCACGCCTTCCGGTATCAGGCCGGGGGGCAGGCTGTTGAGCTTGGCGACAATTCGGTTCTGGGCGGTTTCGAAATCGACCTTTTCGCCGAAGATAACATATATCGAGGAGAAACCGAACATGGACTGGCTTCGAATAGTCTTTACGTCGGGAATGCCGAGCAGCGACAGGGTGAGCGGGTATGTTATCTGGTCCTGTACGTCCTGCGGGGAGCGTCCGGGCCAGTCGGTAAAGACAATCTGCTGGTTTTCGCCGATGTCGGGAATTGCGTCGACGGGTACGGGGCTGCGGGGCAGGCCGCCGAGGTCCCAGTCGAACGGCGCAACCATAATGCCCCAGCCGAGGACAAATATCACAAGCAGCGCAACGACCAGCTTGTTCTCGAGGCAGAACCGTATTACGCTGTCGAGCAGAGAGGGCTTGCGTGTGCTTTTTACATCGTCTTCAGTCATATATTCAGAGGTTCTGACAAGAGTTTATTGTTGTACGTCCGGACTCCTGCCACCTACGTTCGCCCGGACAAATTCTGCGGCAATGACAGCAGACTGACAAGCATCCAGGTTTTGTTAGACGGCCTCAGCCAAATCTCAGCTTTTGAACTGGGGCAGCTTGGCAATGTACTTTTCCGGCTCGGCCTTGAACTTCTCTTCGCACCCCGGACAGCAGAAATAGACCTTCTTGCCCTTATATTCGGTGTACACATTTTTATCTATCGGTTTTCCCATTATGGGGCAGATTGTCTGCTCGGGTAGAGTCAAGGCGACCGCCGAAGACACGGGCGGGGCCGCGGGCGCGGGCTCCTTCTTGCAGCCATTTAGTGCAGCAAGTGCGACGAGCAGAAGCCCGGCGGCCAGGAATACCATCACGATTTTTGCATTCTTTGTGTTCATAATTTTGCTCCTTAAAAAAAGTGTCTCTGTGTTTACAATGTTCTGTTCTACCTGTTCTTATTGGCAAACTCGCGTACGACCGAGCCGCACTTCAGCATAGAGGCGCCGAAATAAGGATTCTTGGTGTCTTTGCTATCCTGGAGCCAATCGGCCCCCTTGTTGTCGAAGGCCATGGGGCAATGGAGCAGGTACAGCGTCTTGTCGGGTCGGATACCGAATCGCTGCATTACGGCGGTAACTTCGCCCGAGAGGGTTTCGAAGGCCTTTCGTGCGTTTTCGATATCCGCTGCTTTGTTGACGGCCTGCAGGGAGGTTTTTATGGCGTCACTCTTTTTCATCCAGAACTGATGGGCGTCCTCGGAGAGGATGGTCATATCGACTTGCGAAAGAGGCCCCAGAGCGGCGCCGGCTGCTTTGGCGGCTTCGGCGAGGTTGTCAGCGGCAAGGGCCCGCTGGATGGGCAAATAGGCGTCGATGACGCGGCGGAACTGGCGGTGAAATTCATCAGGGGCCTCGAACTGGGGCTCGCCGGCACTCATCATGCTCGGTTTCGCCTGAATCTGGAGGGCGGAATCGATCTTGAAATTTCCTTTTGTTACGACGGTATCGCCCTGCTGGAGTCCGGAGTCGACGATGTAGTAGTCGCCTGCGCGCGGTCCGAGCACTACCTGCCTGCCCTCGAAGGTCGGCTTGTTGGCGTCGGGGACCTGAAGGTAAACGACGGCCCTTTTGCCGGTGATCAGTGGCGCCGAGGCGGGAATGACCAGGGGCGCTTCGTTGGGTTCGCGGGCTTTTACGTAGCCGAGCGACTCGGTGGTCACTAAATCCATTCCGCAGATGTCGCACGTGCCGGGGGCGTCCTTTACTATGCTCGGATGCATCGGGCAGATGTACTTGCCGGCCATAGCGGGGTCCATGACTTTGCCGCCCTGTGCGATTTTTGCGTGAACGACTGCCTGTACGAACATGTCGGGCTTTAGCCTGCCGTCGGGGTTGGGAAGATCAACCCGGAGCTTTACCGTGCGGGTCTTGGGGTCGAGGACGGGGTCTATGAAGCTTATTCTGCCGGTGAAAAGCTCGCCGGGGTAGGCCTCGACCTCGAACTGGACCTGCTGGCCATAACGGACCCACACCATATCGGATTCGTAGGCGTCCAGCTTGACCCACAGTTGTGAGAGGTCTGCAATCGTGTAGATTCTGGTTCCGGTCTGGACGTACATGCCCTCTGTGGCGTTCTTTTGTATGACGATACCGCCTATGGGGGCATAAATAGTGAGGTGGTCAACGGGCCTGCCTGTCTTTTCGATGTCGGCAATCTGCTGCGGGTTGAGGCCGAGCAGGCGGAGTTTTTCTCTGCTGGCTTCGAGGTTGTCAATCACGGATTTGTTCATGAGTTCGGAACCGCCGGGCAGATTCTTTGCGGCCTTTGCGGCCTGGAGCAGTTCGGCCTGAGCGCTCAAGAGTTCGGGGCTGTACAGATAAACCATGTGGTCGCCCTTGTTGACGGTGATGCCGGTGAAGTCCACATAGAGCCTGTCGATTCTTCCGGGGACCCAGGCGGTGATGTCCTTGACGCGGGTCTCATCGTAGTCGATTTTTCCGACCATCCTGATGGGGGCGGTAACGAATTTCCTTTGTACGGGTGTGGTCTCAATCTCCATCAGCTTTGTGGCGGCTTCGGAGAAGGAAATCCGTCTCTCGCCGATGTCGACCGGGCCTGTGGAAACGGGAACGAGGTCCATGAAGCAAATCGGGCACTTGCCGGGCTTGTCCTGGCGGATTTGAGGGTGCATCGAGCATGTCCAGATTACTTTCTCATGGGTAGGGGGCTGCTGGTTGGCGGTTTCCCGGCCGGTTTCGTCAGGTGCTTGTTGTTGGGACCAGCATCCTCGCAGGACAAATCCAACAATAAAGGCCGCGGCCATCAGGATAATGGTCAGGCCCCAGCGGACCCGGAAACGCGGCTTTTGAGGCGTCATCTGCATATTAGCCCTCATTTACTGACTTACTATACTAATCCTATAGGTTTTATGTTCGATTCTAATAGGGCATCTTTGCTGCTAAGTCAAGAATCTTCCGGAGTGGCACGGCCTGAAAATCCAATGATTCATTCGTTCGCCCTTTCAAGGCGGTAATTGCCGGCGTTTTTTATGTCCTCGCGGCTCTGCCTGCGCTATTATTATGCCAAGAGCATGCAGATAAACAAATCATTTCGCCCTAGGGGGACAAAAAAAGTGGAATCAGGACCCAAGCGAAGGCCATTTCCCGCGGTGCAAAGCTCCAGAGCGCACCAAGATGGCAGCTTTGAGGTTAAAGTAGTTGACAGAATCGTTCAAACCGCGCACAATCGCCCTTTCGGCAGCTTCGGAACGTTCTGCTGTAAATAACGTATAATAAAAGTGGGCCTCCATGGTGGGCGTGCAACAAAAAGCGACGCGTCGAAAAGGGCTGCTGCGGTCGAATTATTGCCGGGTGGTTCCGGAATTTATCCGGGGGGACACATTCGGACAGATTATAGGTGTGCTGTTGCCGAGCGCTTTGCCCTGCCGGCGGCGGCATGATACGAACAGGAGACCGCCGCCGCGAAATCCGGTCAGCAGGGTCTCCCGACAGGTGCCGGAGCAAAGATATGGACAAGACGATAGCGGTAAATATTGAGCGGTGCCTGGCGTGCAAGAGCTGTGAAATAGCGTGTGCGCTGGTGCATTCGAAATCAAAGAGTCTGGAGGATGCGGCGGAGGAGTCGCCGAGGCCCCAGCCTATGGTGACGGTAGAGGCGGCCGGGGAGCTTGGCGTTCCCATTCAGTGCCGACACTGCGAGGCCGCGCCGTGTATCGAGATATGTCCGACGGGCGCTCTGCAGCGAAAAGGCGAGCAGGGGCCGGTGGTGGTGGACGGCGAGCTTTGCATCGGATGCAAGCTGTGTATGCTGATCTGCCCCTTCGGCGTGCTGCAGATAGGTGCTGGGGGGCGGGCGGCGATAAAGTGCGACATGTGCTACGAGCGGCTTGAGAAGGGCCAACTGCCGGCGTGTGTCGAGGCATGTATGACGGGTGCGTTGAAGCTGGTGTCGCTGAAGGAGGAGACGAGGTCGAAGCGCAAGCAGGCCTCGAAGAAGCTGGCGAAAGAAGCGGGGACGAGGAAGGAATAGGGAAGGGCAACGGGTGCGAAAGGTAGTAATTATCGGCAGCAGCGCGGCGGGGATGATGGCGGCGATAGCTGCGGCCGGGCAGGATTCTGAAGCTGAAGTGACGGTTGTGAGCAGTGACCGGCTTTCTTACCGTCGGCCCGGGATCCCGGCGTTGATTGCGGGTCATGTAACCGGACCTGAAGGAGCGAGCATTTTCAGTGAGAAGATACGGGGCCGGTACAACATCAACGCAATCTGTCCTGCGGAGGCGACGGACATCAACACGGCGGGCAGGACCGTTTCGATTACATCGGGGCAAAAGCAGGAGAAGCTGGCGTATGACGCGGTGGTAATTGCGACGGGAGGTCACCCGCTGATACCGAAGATTGCAGGTGCGGACAAAAAGGGAGTATGTACATTCACGACGTACGAGGGGGCGGCAGAGATTGTGGAGGCTGCCAGGAGTGCGAGCTGCGCGGTGGTGATAGGCGCGGGTTTTATCGCGTTGGAGATAGCCGAGGCGCTGATGCAGAAGGCGCTGGAGGTTTACTTCAACGTGCGTTCGAGGATACTGCGGCGGCTTCTGGAACCGGAGCTTTCGGAATTTCTCAGCGCGAAGTTCGAGCAGCAGGGATTGAAGATGCTGACGGGCGAAGCGATTTCGGAAATCGGCGGCAAGGAGCGGGTCGAATATGTCGTGCACAAGGGCAAGAGAATAGCGACCGGTCTGGTGGTGATGGGAACTGGTGTGAAGCCGAACGTGCGGCTTGCCGAGAAGTGCGGCATTGAGCTTGGTTCGACGGGTGCTATCAAGGTTGATAATTCGCTTGAGACTTCGGTGAAAGGGATTTATGCGGCCGGGGACTGTGCGGAGAGTCCGGACCTTGATACGGGCAAGTTTGTGTATTCGCCTGTGGGCAGCACGGGGGCTGCGGCGGGCAAGATAGCGGGTGCGAATGCGGCGGGAGCGGAGCTGCAGACGGATGGGTTCGTGCGTGCACAGGCGGACCATATTCTGGGTTATGAGATTTTCAGCGTGGGTCACAGCACGACGACGGCAAAGGATGTGGGGCTGGAGGTTGCAGTTCACGACCTGAGCGCCGGCGAGGCGGTGCGCAGCGGCGGCACGGGCGGTTTGTTCGAGGCGGCGAAGATTCTGACGGACGCCGAGGACCGAATCGTGGGGGCCCAGCTTATTGCGAAGAAGTACGGCTCGCAATTTGCCTGCCAGCTTTACAGCGCGGTGCTCGATAATGAAGCAAGGGAAGAATTTCTGGCAAGATTCAACTCGCCGCGGAGGAAGTTCGGGGAGGCCCTGCTTTGCGCGGCGAAGTCAAGCATTGTGGTCGAAAGTATAGGTGAAAGCAAGGCACTTACACTTACCGATGATTCCGATGCGTAATTTATAAGAGGGCAAGTTGAGGACTTATTATGGATACAAAAAAGCGTAGTAGTGATAAGGCGGCGCAGGAAATGATAGATCACATGGCGCAAGCGGGCGTTGAGACGGCGTGGGACCGGCTGGATGCGCAGCAGCCGCAGTGCGGTTTCGGCAGGCTGGGGATTTGCTGCAGGATATGCACGATGGGCCCGTGTCGGGTTGACCCGTTCGGGGAAGGGCCTCAAGTCGGGGTGTGCGGGGCGAACGCGGATACGATTGTCGCTCGCAATTTTCTCAGGGCGGTGGCCGCGGGCACCAGCGCGCACAGCGACCACGGGCGAGGTGTGGCGGAGGTGTTTCTTGCGACAGCCAAAGGTGAGGCGCCGGACTACAAGTTCAAAGATACGGGCAAGCTGTATAAGCTGGCGGCGGAGCTTGGGGTGGCGACGAAAGACCGTTCGGTGAACGAGATTGCGGCGGAGGTCGGGCAGATAGTGCTTGGCGAGTTCGGCAAGGCGACGGGAACGCAGCTTATGGTTCGTCGTGCGCCCGGGCCTCGGCAGGCGATCTGGAAGAAACATGGCGTGACGCCGCGGGCGGTTGACCGGGAGGTGGTGGAGGCGCTGCACCGGAGCACGATGGGTGTGGACCAGGACTACAAGGACATCATTATGCACGCGAGCAGGACGGCTTTGGCCGATGGCTGGGGCGGTTCGATGATAGCGACGGAGCTTCAGGATGTTCTTTTCGGCACGCCTTTTCCGGGACGGGGCGAGATTAATCTCGGCGTGCTGAAGAAAGATGAGGTGAATATAGTAGTGCACGGGCACGAGCCGATTTTGTCGGAGATGATAGTTGCGGCGGCCCAGGATAATGAGCTGGTGGCCAAGGCGAAGAAGGCCGGCACCAAGGGAATCAACGTTGCGGGCATCTGCTGCACGGCCAACGAGCTGCTGGTTCGTCACGGGGTGCCGATCGCTGGCAACTTCCTGTGTCAGGAATTGGCGATAGGGACTGGCGCGGTGGACATGATGGCGGTGGACGTTCAGTGCGTGATGCAGGGGCTGAGCCAGGTTGCGTCATGTTTCCATACGAAGCTGGTGACGACGGCGGATAAGGCGAAGATGCCGGGGGTGGAGCACGTGCCGATGGATGAGCATACGGCGCTGAAGACGGCGAAGGAGCTGGTATCGAGGGCGATTGACAATTACAAAAATCGGGGCGAGGTGCACATACCTTCTCAGAAGGAGGGTGCGGTGGTAGGTTTCAGTCACGAGGCGATCAACTATATGCTGGGCGGCAAGTTTCGTGCGAGCTATCGGCCGCTGAATGATAACATAATCAACGGCAGGATACGCGGCATCGGTGCGATAGTCGGCTGTACGAATCCGAAGGTCGAGCTGGATTATACCCATACGAATCTTGCGAAGGAATTGATCAAGAGGGACGTACTGGTGGTGACAACGGGCTGCGCGACGATTGCGTGCGGCAAGCAGGCGATGCTGAATCCGAAGGAGGCGCTGGAGCTGGCGGGTCCCGGTCTGCGTGAGGTATGCGAGACGGTGGGGATACCGCCGATACTGGCGTGCGGCAGTTGTGTGGATAACAGCCGGCTGCTGGTAGCGTGCTCGGCGATTGTCGCCGAAGGCGGGCTGGGCGAGGACCTGAGCGATTTGCCGGTTGCGGGTGCGTGCCTGGAGTCGATTACCGAGAAGGCGTTTGCCATCGGTCAGTATTTTGTTGCGAGCGGGGTGCTGGTGGTTTTCGGCAAGGAACTTTTCCCTTACGTGGGCAGCGAGAATGTGAAGAAGTATCTGCTCGAGGGGATAGAGAAGGACTTCGGCGGTCACTGGGCGACGGCGACGGACCCGGCCAAGGCGGCGAAGCTGATGATAGAGCACATCGAAAAGAAGCGAGATGCTCTGGGAATAAACGAGAAAAAGGAACGAAAGCTCTACGATATGGAAGAGCGTCGGGCGTTAACTGTTTAAGGGCGAGTGGAGCCCCGGAAGTAGGAGGCCAAGCGAATGTCAAGAGTGATTGCTGCGAGCGCGATAAGCGGTGCACACAAGATAGTCGATCAGGCGGAGAGTATTCTGAACAAGGCGATTGAGCAGAAAGGGCGAGACTGCAGGGTCGAGTTTCCGAACACGGGTTATTACATACCGATCATTTATTCGATGACGGGCCGGGCGGTGGAGACTCTGGCGGATTTCGAGGCGGTGATGGCCGAGGAAATCAGGCCTTTGCTGCCGGCGCTTGTGGATGAGGAGCTGTGGCTGCCTTATCTCGGTCCGACGCTGGATGCGGGTATGGCGACGCTTTTTGCGGAGGAGATAATCGAGGCGTGCAAGTATCTGGTAGGTCCGAATCCCGTGGACGGCATCTGGCTGGGCGCGGCGGACGACGTGATAATGCGTGAGCGCGGGATTCAGTTCGTGGACGGCTCTGCGCCGGGTTTTGCGGCGATAGTCGGTTCTGCGCCGGACGTCGAGACGGCGGTTAAGATTGCGAGGAAGTGTCAGGAGCGGAGTCTTTACGTATTCATGGCGGGTCATTATAACGGCACGACGTTTGCCGAGCAGCTCATCGAGGGGGGTCTTCAGCTGGGCTGGGACACCCGGCTGGTTCCGTTCGGACGGGAGATAACGGCGGCGATTTACGCTCTGGGTTTTGCCAGCCGGGCGGCGCTTAGTTTCGGCGGCGTCCAGGCGGGTGACTTCACGCGGAACCTGCTTTACAACAAGAACCGTGTGTTTGCGTTCGTGGTGGCGCTGGGCGAGGTGACGGATGAGTGGTACGCAACGGCGGCAGGCGCGATCAATTACGGATTTCCGGTTATCGCGGATTCGGATATTCCGGAGATACTTCCCACCGGTGTGTGCACGTACGAGCACGTGGTTTCGAACATACCGCACGAGCAGATAATCGAGAAGGCGATTGAAGTGCGCGGTTTGAAGATAAAGATTTCGGAGGTTCCGATTCCGGTGTCGTACAGTCCGGCGTTCGAGGGCGAGCGGATTCGCAAGGACGACATGCACGTGGAGTTCGGCGGGCAAAGGACTGCGGCGTTCGAGTGGCTGCGGATGGTCGATATCGGCGACGTCGAGGACGGCAAAATAGAGGTCAAGGGACCGGATATCGACTCGATTGAGGCGGGAGGCAAGATGCCGCTCGGTGTGGTGGTCGAAGTGGCGGGCCGGAAGATGCAGGCGGATTTCGAGCCCGTGCTTGAGAGGCAGATACATACGTTTGTGAACGAGGCGCAGGGCCTCTGGCACATGGGGCAGCGTGACAGTATCTGGATGCGCATCAGCAAAGACGCGATGAAGGCCGGTTTCAGGCTGGAGCACATCGGCAAGATACTTCACGCGATGTATCACGAGCAGTATTCGAGTGTGCTCGACAAGGTACAGGTGAAGATTTTCAGCAAGGAGGCGGACGTTCAGAAGCTGCGTGAGCAGGCGGCGAAGGTTTATGCCGAGCGGGATGCGCGGCTGGCGGGGATGACGGATGAAGATATTGACACGTTTTATTCGTGCACGCTGTGCCAGAGTTTTGCCCCGAATCATTTGTGCGTAATATCACCCGAGCGGCCGGGGTTGTGCGGTGCGTATAGCTGGCTGGATTGTCGCGCAGCGTACGAGATAAGCCCGGCGGGGGCGAATCAGCCGATTGCGAAAGGGACGTGTGTCGATGAAAAGGTCGGCCAATGGGACAAGGTGAACGCGTTCGTTCAAAAGACGAGCGGGGGCAACGTGGAGCGGATGAGTCAATACAGTATGATTACCGACCCTATGACGTCCTGCGGCTGCTTCGAGTGTATCGCGGCGGTGCTGCCATCGACGGGCGGGATAATGATCGTCAACCGCGAGTTCGCGGAGATGACGCCGTGCGGGATGAAGTTTTCGACGCTGGCCGGCACGGTCGGGGGCGGTCAGCAGACGCCCGGTTTCATCGGACATTCGAAGCATTATATATCTTCGAGGAAATTTATCGCGGCGGAGGGTGGGATTCGTCGGATAGTGTGGATGCCGAAGATGCTGAAGGAGGAGATCGGGGATTTGCTGGTTAGTCGGGCGAACGAGCTGGGTCTCGACGGCGGCGAGTTTCTGGATAAGATAGCCGATGAGAGTACGGCGGTGACGGAAGAAGAGGTCCTCGAATTCATAACCAAAGCGGGCCACCCGGCGACCGCTTTGGAACCGATGTTCTAAGGAAGCTTCACAAGAAATCGGTAGCCCCGGGAGCAAGTATTTCGTATACTCAGGGGACCGTGTTTTTTTTCGGCGGCGAAAGTAGAGTTTGTCACGGTAAAAAAGGAAGGATATCATGGCTCTAACCGGATTGGAAATCTTCAAGCTGCTGCCCAAGACGAACTGCAAGAAGTGTGGTATGCCGACTTGTCTGGCCTTTGCGATGCAGCTTGCACAGAAGCGTGCCAAGCTGGATGATTGTCCCGACGTCTCCCAGGAGGCCAGGAACCTGCTTGCGGCGGCGGCCGCCCCCCCGATGAAGCTCGTGAAGTTCGGCAGCGCCGACAACCAGGTTCAGGTCGGTCAGGAAACTGTGCTCTTTCGCCACGAGGAGAAGTTTCACAACCCGACTGTGCTGGCGGTTACTGTTTCAGACAAGCTTGCCGGGCCGGAGCTGAAAAAGCGCATTGAGGCGATAAATGCGCTGCAGTTCGAGCGGGTGGGGATAAAGATTGGCGTAAAGGCGATAGCGGTTGTCAACGACAGCGGCTCAGCCGATACCTTTGCTGCGGCGGCGGCGGCGGTGAAAGAGGCAAGCCCGTTGGCCCTGATTCTCTGTTCGGATTCGGCCGACGCACTGGAAGCCGCCCTCGGCAAGACCACCCATGCAACGCCCCTTGTCGGAGCGGCCTCTGCAGATACGGCCGAGGCTATGGTTAAGATCGCCAAAGATAATAAATGTCCGCTCATTGCCAAAGCCGAGTCAATCGAGGCGCTGGCGGACCTCAGTGAGAAAATCGCCGGTGCCGGAGTTGAGGACATTGTGCTCAGTCTCGATGGGCTGAGCCTGCGCGACAGGCTGTACAATCTTACGAGGATGCGGGTCCTCGGTCTCAAGAAGGTTTTCAGGCCCTTGGGCTATCCCGTGCTTTCCTTCGTGGAAGATGGCGAGCCCGAAAGACAAGCAGTCGCCGCGAGCCTGATCTGCAAGTACTCGAATATCGTGGTTATGGACACGACCGAGCCTTCTGTAATACTGCCCATGCTGACGGTGGTGATGAATGTCTATACCGACCCGCAGAAGCCGGTGCAGGTGGAGCCGAAGATTTACACGGTGGGTGAGCCCGATGAGAATTCACCGCTGATGTTTACGACGAATTTTTCGCTGACGTACTATACGGTGGAGTCGGATGTTGAGGCGAGCAGGATTGCGAGTCGAATCCTTGTGGTGGATACGGAGGGTACAAGCGTGCTGACGGCCTATTCGGGTGACAAGCTGAACGAAAAGGTGGTGACTGAGGCGATGTCGAAGCACAACGTGGAGGCCCTGGTGAAACACCGCAAGCTTATAATTCCCGGTTACGTGGCGGTGATGAGCGGCAAGCTCGAGGAGTCGACGGGCTGGGAGGTCATGGTTGGGCCGAGGGAGTCGGCGATGCTGCCGAAATATCTTCAGGAAGTGTGGCAATAGCTGCTTGGGGCATGGAAGAGGCGAAGAAGAAAAAGTGCGTGGTTCGGTTCGAGCCGAGCGGTCTGCGAATGGAAGTTCCGGTGGGGATGATTCTTCTGGAGGCGGCGCACAAGGTCGGCGTGTACCTGACGAGCATTTGTGGGGGCGACGGGTACTGCGGCAAGTGCAAGGTGGTAATCAACGAGGGTGAATTTCAGACCCGCCCGACCACTTTACTTACGCCCGGTGAGATACGGGACAATATCGTTTTAGCGTGCCAGACGAAGGTCCTGTCGGACCTTACGGTGACGGTTCCCAGGTCGCATGCGCTGGGCGCCGGGCAGATACTCGTGGAAAGCGACGCCCACCGGTTCAGCCAGTTGGCCGGCGAGACGATGGGCGTCTTCGAGTTCGACCCGCTGGTCCGCAAGCTCTGTGTGAAGATGTCGCCTCCGACCGTGCATGATAACACGGCGGACCACGAGCGCCTATACCTGGCGATACGTGAGCAGGTTGACGCGCCGATAATGCAGACCGGGTTTCGGATTCTCCAGAGACTCTCGAAAATCCTGCGCCAGGCAAATTATGAAGTCGCCGTGACGATAGGCCGGCGCGGCGGCACCACCGAAGTCATAGAGGTCGAGCCCGGCAGGCGATGCAAGACGAACTTTGCCGTGGCCGTGGATCTGGGCACAACCACGGTCGTGGCACATCTGGTTGACATGACTAATGCAACGACCGTCGATACGGAAGCAACCTACAACAGTCAGATAAACTTCGGCGAAGATTACATCCGCCGAATCATCTATGCCGAGGAGAACGATGCGTTCGACGAGATGCAAAACCGCATCGTACAGGACGTGAATAATCTTATAGTGACCCTGGCCGAAAGGCAGAGAATCGACCTGCAGGACATCACGACGATAATATGCTCCGGCAACACCGCGATGGTGCATTTTCTTTTGAATCTCGACCCAACGCAGATCCGCAGGGAGCCTTATATCGCATCGGCAAGCTTTGTCCCTCCGATTCGTGCGGCCGAGACCGGCATTCAAATCAACAAGCGCGCTCTGCTGTACTGTCTGCCGAGCGTGGCGGCATACGTGGGCAGTGACATAGTCGCCGGCGTGCTGGCGACGAGGCTCAACACTAAGAAACGAATATCGCTGTTCGCCGACATCGGGACCAACGGCGAGGTCGTCCTCGGCAATCGGGACTGGCTGGTCTGCGCGTCAAGCTCCGCGGGCCCGGCGTTCGAAGGCAGTGGCGTCAAGAATGGTATGCGCGCAGGGGCGGGAGCAATTGAAAAGCTTGCGATTCGGCCGGATGGTTCCTGCGAGTTCCGAACCATTGGCGATAGGCATCCTGCCGGCATTTGCGGCTCGGGACTGCTGGACACGCTGGCTGAATTGTTTGTGAACGGGATTATCGACAGAACCGGGCGGTTCAGGACAAACGGAAACGCCAGATTAACCGAAGGCGACGAGGGCCTGCAATATCAGTTGGTCCCCCCTGCCAACGAGCATCAGGAGATAGTGATTACGCAGGCCGACATAGACAATCTGATTCGCTCCAAGGCCGGCGTGTTTGCAGCCATTCGTGTGCTGATGGATTCCACGCAGACCAGCCCGGAGGACCTTGACGCGGTTTATCTGGCGGGCGGATTCGGCAACTTCCTGAACACTAAACAGGCGGTCACTATTGGGATGCTGCCTGACGTGCCTTTGGAAAAGATTCAGTTTGTGGGAAATACTTCGATTGCCGGCGCCAAGACGGTGCTGCTGAGCCGAAAGGCGCTGGAGACGGCCGAGGAAATCGCCAGGAGTATGACATACTTTGATTTGATGAGCCATCCCAGGTACATGGATGAATTCGTCAGGGCGAAGTTTCTGCCGCACACGGACCTATCGCTGTTTCCATCGATACCGATGGCGGCGGGAAAGGCTTGAAAGCGAGGCAGATTGATGGCAACAACTATAGCGGTGAGCGGCAAAGGGGGCTCGGGCAAGACGACGCTGGCGGCGATGATGATTCGGGCTTTGATGGAGCAGGCCTCGAAGGGTATTCTTGCTGTGGATGCCGACCCTAATTCTTGTCTTGGTATTACGATGGGTGTGGAGCCGGCCGGGACGGTTGCGGAGCTTCGTGAGGGTGCGCGTCAGAAGCGGCCGGAGAGCGGCGGCATGGACCGGGTGCGGACGTTCGAGTACGGGCTGCAGCAGGCGCTGACGGAAGCGAAGGGTTTTGACCTGTTGACGATGGGCAGGCCGGAAGGGCCCGACTGCTACTGCGCCGTCAACAACCTGCTGCGAAAGTTCATGGACAAGCTCAACGATTCCTACAGCTTCGTGGTGATAGACAACGAGGCCGGAATGGAGCATCTGTCCCGCCGGACAACGAATAACGTTGACGTGCTGTGCATAGCCGCGGAGTGTTCGCCTATCGGGGAGGTGACGGCCAAAAGGATTTTCGAGCTGGCGGGCGAGCTGCCGATAGATGTCAAGCGGATTGGAGTAATCTGGAACAGGGCTGAAGAGGGGAAGGAACTGGACGGCGTGGAGGTATTCGGGTGCGTGCCTTACGACCAGCGGGTATTCGAGGCTTCAATGCGGGGCGGGAGTATATTTGAGATTGAAAACGAAAGTGCGGCTTTTTCAGCGGTGCAAAGAATACTGGAGAAACTGAATATAGCCGGGGCAAAATAGAGTTCGGACTTCCGGAGGTTTTGAAATGGCAGTACCAGAAATTGCGGATAGTTTTGCGGGCACGGTAAACCGGGTAACGCTGGGTGCGACGAAGGAGAATGGCGGGACGCGCAGCTCTACGGTGACGGTGGGCGGTGCGCGGAACGTCGTTTACGGGGGCTCGCCGGAGGATGCCGGTGAGAAGCCTGTTATTGCGATGGACGTGATCGACAGCAGGCCCGAGGACTGGCCTGATGCACTGGCCGAGCGGTTCAAGGATGTTTTCGATAATCCCGGCGACTGGGCGAAGAAGTGCGTGGAAGAATTCGGGGCCGACTTGCTCTGCGTGAAGTTCGACGGCATACATCCCGACAAGGGCGACAAGGACGCGGCCCACGCCGTAAAGGTCGCAAAGGAGGTCCTGCAGGCGGTGGGCGTCCCCGTTGTATTATGGGGATGCGGCAATGACGAAAAAGACAACAAGGTTATGCCCAAGGTAAGCGAGGCCGCCAAGGGCGAGAACTGCCTGATAGGCACGGTCACAGAAGACAACTACAAGTCACTGACCGCGATTGCCCTGGCCGACGGGCACAATCTGATTACCGAAGCCCCTCTCGACATCAACATCAGCAAGCAGGTAAACATCCTTGTTTCGGACATGGGCTTTCCGTTGGAGAGGATAGTGACATTCCAGGCTACAGGTGCCTTGGGATACGGCATGGAGTATTCCTATTCGATACAGGAACGTCAGCGGCTGGCGGCGCTGGGCGGCGACAAGATGATGGCGATGCCGATCATCTGTGACGTGGGCTACGAATCATGGCGTGCCAAAGAAGCGAAGCTCACCGATGTGACCGGCTGGGGAGATGTGAAAGACCGCGGGCCGATGTGGGAGGCGACCACCGCGATTTGCCTGCTGCAGGCCGGCGCCGACATAATTCGTATGCGTCATCCGCGGGCGGTAGCAATAGTCAAGAGCTTCATCAGCCGGATATGGGGTTAGCAGGGGAAAACCTCAGGACAACAGAAAGGAAGGGACATAATCATGATTCTGATTGCAGAACGAATCAACGGGATGTTCAAGGACGTCAAGCAGGCCATCCAGGACAAGAACAAGCAGGTGATTCAGGATTTGGCTAAGAGGCAGACTGAGGCGGGCGCCACATATCTGGACGTGAACGTGGGTACGGCCGCGGCGGACCAGGAGGCCACGATGCAGTGGCTGGTGGAAACGATTCAGGAAACATGCTCGACCCCCCTATCGCTGGATTCTCAAAAGCCTGCTGTTATTGCGGCGGGGCTGAAGGTGGTCAACGCCGACCGCGGCCTTATACTCAACTCAACTCCGCTCAATAAGAAATCCGACGAAACGGTGCTCGATAATTACCTTGAGATGGCCGAGCAGGCGGGACCCAGGGCGATGGTGATTACGCTGACGATGGACAGGAACGGCGTTCCCCAGGACATCGATACCCGCGTCGCGCTGGCGGCGGAAATCGTGCAGAAGGCAATGGAGAAGGGATTCGATACGCAGCGCCTGCTCATCGACCCCATTGTTCTGCCGGTGAAGGTTCCCAATGCCCAGGTACAGGCCGGCAATGTGCTTTCGGCAATAGCGCAGATACGATACCTTGCCGACCCGCCCCCGCATGTTACGATGGGTCTGTCCAACATCTCGCAGGGGGCGGCCGAGCGAAGCCTTATTAACCGCGTGTTTCTTGCTATGGGCGTTTCGCACGGTCTGGACTCGGCCATTGCCGACGTGTTCGATGACAAGCTGATGGACGTGCTGGCGACGGCGGAGCTGCTCATGAACAAGCAATTGTATTCCGACAGCTACCTCAAGGTATACAAGACGATGACCAAAGCGTAAGCGCCGCATTATGCCATGTGTCAGGGTACAGCATCAGCGGCTGCAACTCCGCCGCAAGCACATCAGGCAGAGCGCGAATACTCTTTCTGTCACATCGCAACAGTGCTGCGCCGCAACAACTCACTCCAACGAGATACGCCGGCTCTTACAATATCAGTCGGCAGCACCTTCCTTAGCAGCGCCTTGAGCGGGAGCACTTTCAGCCGCTCCACTCATCGGAACAACTTCCGGCTCAAGTCCCGCTTTGGCAAGGACTGCATAGAGCACAAAGCCAATCACGAAAGCGATGACCGGAGCCGGCGTAATAAAGCTGAATGTCTCCTTGAAGACCATCGGCAGAATAGCGACCACGAATCCGACCGCCCATGCAATATAGCCTGCCCAGTTGATTCCCTTTCGCGGTCCCGACCACTTGCGGCCGCTCAAAAGATAATCGGCAGCCATGGAGCCGCAGACGGGCCCGAAAGAAGCGCCGATAATTGAGAAGACGCCAACCAGGTTCAGGGCGACGCCAGTGACAGCGAGGATGATGGCCGCGACCCCACCTATGAGGACCATACCCATCTTGTTGGCCTTGGGGAACATCGTGCCGATACTGTTGGCGGCAATAAAGGAGCTAAAACATACCGGAGCAAAGCTGGCTATGGCAAAAAGAATGAACATAGACTTAGCCAGGAATCCTCCCTGTGCCCGGATGACAGCGTCAAAGACAAAACTCTCCATATCGGGATTTGCGCCGTGGGCACCGGCAATAGCGATTAGGGGCAGGCCGCCAGCGACGACGATGGCCAAGGCGATGCCAACGAGGCCGCCCATCTTAACGTCTTTTTCATTGCGGCTGCCCATTCCTAAATCGACGCCTGCGGCGCCTGCGGTTGCAAAGAAGCCAACCACAATTGCTATGATCGTCAGAAAGCCGATCAGGGGATTACCACCCTCGGGGACGACGAAGTCTCCGGCACTGCCTACGTTTGTGAAGAAAACCAGCAATATCATTATCAGCGGAACGATGGGCAAAAACGTGGCGACCTTGGCGACGTACTGAATGCCCTTGACGCCGACGAACGCCGCGGCCAGACCCCAGAGAATGGCAATGGCAATAAAAGCCGGCTTGCCGGGCGTTGGATCGGCGCCCGCGGCCTGAAGAATGAAACTTGTCGAGACGGCAATATTTACGGCCATCCATCCAAACTGCAGCAGGCCCATCAGCAGACCCGGCATAAGGAAGCCCCCCATCGTGCCGTAGGTCGAGGAACCGACCACATACAAGGGGTAGCCTGTCTTCATTCCAAACAGACCGGGCACGAGATAAAACAGGTAGTGACAGATTAGGGCCGCGACGACCAGCCCCAACAGGCTAAGACCCAGCCCGGCCTGAGAAAGGGTTCCGTTGGCAATCTGCATATAAAAGACTACCCACAGGAAGATGCCGGCGTAGGTGGGGGCCGTGTTCTTGTACCAAGGGGCCCGATTCCCAAGGGGATTGGGCTTGGCCATGCTCAAATAACTCGGTAGTATTCCGTTACTCATAGCTTTTTCTCCTAACCAGAAATAAAGTGACTTTATCCCATCCGGCTACTCGGCCGGATACACCTGCCGGTAGATTATACAAATACAGTCCAGCTTTGTCTTGCCACTATTTACTTGTCGGAGCTCGAATTATCAGGTACGTATGAATGATTGCGACCGCGGCAAATGTTAGTGTGCTGTAGCGATGGGTGTCGGCCAGAAGAACCTGTACCGCCGTGCCAAAGAGTGGAAACATGCTCAACACTACCGAGAGCATCAGCGGCAGAGCCAGGATAATGAGCAGCCAGAAACATATCTTGCGGAGAAGGTCGGAGTTTTCCGGAAGCAGCTTGGGCTCTTGCAACTCTCGCCGGACCATACTTGTCAGCCAGGGCCAGTCGTTCTCGTTGAAGCGGTGACTTTGTGCAAAGGTCAAGGCCAGAAGCGCCAGGCACACGGCAAAGACACCTCCGGCGGTGACGTGTATCATTAGCAGGTAGCCGGAGATGTGCTTTCCGAGAATCAGCACCGAATAAAAACCCGTGACCGCCAGGACGACAACGCACAGCATTGCCAAGAGATACACCAATTTCTTGAACTTGCCCAGCAGAGTCAACTGCTGGGGCAGAAACAGCAGTGTAAGCAGATAAACAAGCCCTCTTACTATGCAGACGGGTCCGGCTTTTGCCGGCGAGCGCAGCCGCGAGACAAGATAGTGCAAAGCGAGGGCCGCAACGGCGACCAGCAGAACAATTATTGATACCGTGCGAAACATTTCAGTTATTCATCTTCCTTTTCTATCGAGCCATTTCCCTCAGAGAGCACTTTAACAACACAGGCCAACGCCCGCAGCGCGTACAGAACGAGCACGCCCGCTAATCCGGCGCAAGAAGCAAGAATCACAAGCTTCAACCAGGGCCTAAAGACAAATGAAAAAGCAAAGGCCTTCACATAGAACGGCTTGAGGTCCTGGAAGTCAATCATCTTGGCCGAACCCCTGCCGGCAGCCAGCGGAGAGTCAATCTCGACATCTCCGAAAAAGAACGGCGCATCGGTCGCATGACAATCCTGACAGGAGCGAACACCGAGCGACTGAACGGCAGGCCTGACATTATGAGCGATGGGCCACATAGAAGGTGCTGCTGCCGGATGCGCCCCTGCCCAAAGCTGGTCCGAATCGTCAAGACGGTAAAGTTTGCCGCCGGCGACGTAAACCGGCCGACCTTCCGAGGATTCCTGAGACATCAGCGAAAGCACTTTGGCAATCTGCTCTTTGCTCAAGTCCAGCCAGTCCCCGGAGGGCAGCGGTCTTTGTTCGGGGATGACTTTGCCCACGAGTTCGCGGGCGGTTTCGACGGGGATGGGCGTGACGCCGTCATCTTTTTCCACCGCCCAGAAGGCGGGCCAGAAGAGTTTATGCGGTGCGATTTTGCCGTCTGGTTGTTTTGCGAAAACGGGCGTCCAGATGTGGGGCAGGGCCTCGGGGGATTTGTTGGCGCCGAGCGTGCCAAGTGCGTGGGCGCGTGACGTTTTTGTAGCATGTGTTCTTGCGTCGGGCCACGGACCGCCGTGACAGGCGGTGCAGGTCATTTTCTCGAAATGAATAGGCGGTATGCCCAAATGTTTGGGTCGCGGTGCGCCCAGGCGTCCTTCGACCGGCGACGCCGACGATTCGGGGCCGAGGTGACAGCCCTGGCACGATGTGGTCGCTGCCAGCGGATTATTGGAGATTTTATCTTCGCCCTGATAGCCGCGAATGATACTGTGGTCGAGACCGTTACGGTGACAATCGACGCAGCTCAGGCCCGCGGCCAAATGGACATCCTCATCAGCTTTCCACTTTTCGGCATCCCGCCCGCTCAGGTCGAAGTTCGAATGACAGAAATAGCAGCGCTCGTTGGGTACCTTTCTGACGATGTCAAAAAGGACCCTATTCTTGTAATCGAACGTATTCGGGCGGTAAGTGACTTTTATGGCGTCGGACATCAGGGGGTCGTACATGTCGGATTGGTCGGCGGCAACACCCGTGACGGAGGCAAAGCTGCACGCTGCCGTCGGGGCCCAGCGGTAATTCTGGCGGGCCGTCTGGAGCACATATTCGGCCTGGTCGTATCCGGGGTCGGCGCTATGACAGCCCAGGCAATTGATTTCCAGTTTGCCCGAGACATAGCTTCGCATCATCTCTTCAGGCGCCTCAGTTTGGTCGAGCATCTCAGCCGGACCGCCTCCCGGCATATGCCTTGCGAAGCGGCGCGCGAATTTCCAGTTTGTCAGGCCGAGCTGTTCGGGCCTGAAGGTGTTGGGCCAGGGGCGATAGCTGACGGGGACCTGTGTACGTGCGGCGGCATCAGCGAGTATCCAAGGCTGCCCCGCCCTGCCGGGATTGACGTTCGGGTCCGGTGCGTTGAAGTGCCAGCCTTGCGCGACGGCTTCGTAGGTGTGGCATTTGCCGCAGGTCTGGCGGATGGAAAAGGGCTGAAGCAGTTCGTCCTGGGGCAGGATTTTGAAGCTTTGCTTGTCGAATTCGGGGACCGCCTCGTCATAAAGGGGAATCAGGTGAACGGGCACGGCGCGGCTGCCGTCACTTTCGTCGCCTATCTTTCCCTGGGCTCCGGCCGCTGTCGCCAATAAGACGCATCCCAGCGAGGAAACAGCAATAGCTTGTATCAATCCTTTTCTCAACGCCCGTCAATCCTTTTCTCAAGACCACCGATGGAAAGCCAAATCATCATACAAGCGGTCCAGCCCCGGTGCAAGCTAAACCTTGAACTCTTCCGGCTTGAATTCGAGCCTGCGCCCGGCCTCGACCGCCTCGTTCACCTTCAGGACGGTTACGGCGGTTTCGTAACCGATTTCCGCGGGGCAGTTCGGTTCTTCCTTACCGCGAACCGCATTGAAAAAGTTTTCGAGGTGCGGCTGGTGATAAGCCTTATCCATGGTTATCGGCAGGTCGTACTTGGGTGGGGTCGGGGTCTCGCGCACGTCGCCGACGACGGCGGGCTTTTCCGGCTGTTTCATTCCGGCTGCTTGCTTCAGATAGCCCTTATTGACCCAGGGCGCCCATTTTGTCTCCGGCACCCAGCGCTCGCGATAAATCGCACCACGTCCGGCGGTCTCCGAGATGACCAGCGTGCCCTCGTCGCCCATGAACTGTTCGAAATAGCCCTGACTGCTGTTCGTCGTGATGGTTTGGTAGAAGGCGCGGACGGTCCCCTTGTCGGTCTGATATTCGTAAACGGCCATAACAGTGTCATACCATTGGTGGGTTTCTTTATCGTAATAGTCGGTTCCGCCGCTTGCAATAACGGCCTTCGGACTTGCCTCGAGGAACCAGTTGTAGATATCGATCTGATGCGAGCCGAGGTCCACGATGGGGCCGCCCCCGAGTCCCTTATACCATCGCCAGTTCCGGAACTGGTGCATCGACTTGAAACCGTAGTCCTCGAGCGTCGCCTGGTCCATCTCGGCGCCCTTGGGCACCGCGTGGGCTTCTTCGGATTCGACGGCGCGGTTCCACTGACCGTTTACTGTGGTGATTCGATTCAGAAGATTGGCTTCTTTGATTAGTTTGTCATAGCAGAAAATGTATCGCGGATTGCTGCGGCGCTGGTGTCCTATCTGGAGGACCTTGCCTGTTTTTTTTGCGGCCTCGACCATTTTTTTTGCGCCTTCGAGCGTGTTTGACATTTCCTTCTCGCAGTAAACGTTGAGTCCTTTTTCGAGGCATGCCACCGTATGTTTGGAGTGCCAGAAATCCGGCGTGGCGATAATGACGGCATCGAGATCCTTCTCCTTGTCGAGCATCTCCTGGTAGTCTTTGTAGGCATTGTTCGGATGTTTATAGGCCTTCAGGCGCTTTGAAACCCAATTGCGGTTATAAGGCCAGATGTCGCAGACGGCCTTGAAGCGAATAGAAGGGTCGCCTATTTTCAGGATGGCGTCCATTAGGGTCTTGCCCTGCTCGCCCACGCCCAGAAGGGCCACGTTGATGTCGTCACTCTTGCCGGCTGTCCCCTGCCCCGCGGCCTGGCCCGATACATACAAGCCTGCACCTATCGCGGCGGTCGAACGCAGAAATTCTCGTCTGTCTATATTCTTATTCATTTTTCCAGTGCTCCTTACTCGATTCATAACGGTTTGATTCTTGTATTTCTGTACCATACGGCGTGACCGTGGTCCTGAAACCCGATGTGCCCCACACGCGGCATCTCCTTGAAGGGATTTTTGTACTTGTTCTTCGTCTCGTCCGGGTTTTTACCGGGCTCGGTCCATCGATCCAGGTCCATATCGATAATCGGCTCCCCGTTCATCACGACGTATATTTTGTTCGCCTTGCAGATTATTGTACACCGGTTCCACTCTTCGGGCGCCTTTACCATATTCTTAGTCGGCGCCAGACAATCATAGACGGCGCCGCAATCGTGCGTCCCGGCCTGGGCCACGCTGTGAGAATCGGCGACCTGAACCTCGATTCCCGTCTGGACGGGGTCGCCGATATCTCCCGTGCGGAAGAATATCCCGCTGTTGGTGTGCTCAGCAACCTTGAACTGCACGTCCAGAATGAAATCACCGTACACCTCGCTGGTCCAGATATCGCTCCTGCCCTCTTTCATGCCTTTTCTTGTGAGCACCCCCTCCTCCATCGCCCAACTGCCCGGCTTGAAAGTGCAGTTCGACAGGTCCTTGCCCACAAGGTCCTTCCAGCCGCTCGGCTTCAGCTTACCGGCAACCATGTTGAAGTACTCAACGCACTGCTGTATCTCCGGCACCGAATTGTCCCAGTTGTGCTCATATTCAATGGAAAAAACCCCTTCGAACCCCTGCCGGTGCAGCTCCTTTAGCAGCGCCTCGACATTTGCCTTACCCGTCCCCCATACCACATCATGGGCCTTACGCTCCCCGAACTCGTTAAGGTCCTTGAAATGTAGGCTGACGATGCGACCTTCCAACTTCTTTATCGCCTCCAGCGGGTCCACACCCGAACGCATCCAGTGGCCCGTATCGGCGCACGCGCCTATCCATTTGCTTCGCCCCCTGCAGACCTCCAGCACCTTATCCGGATTCCAGTACATCGAATCTTTGGGATGATTGTGGATTGCAACCTTGATTTTGTATTCCTCGCACAGCTTCTCCACCAGATCAAAGGCCTCGGGTCTGGGTTCGGCGGCAATCGTCTCAATCCCCATGTCACGGGCGAAATCAAAAACCTTGCGACACTCCGCCTCGTTATCGGGGAGCCTTACCACGCCGTAGTTGACCAGCTTGACACCGCTCTCGGCAAGTCTCTTTTTCACCTGCTGCCTCAGCTCGGCCGGCATCTCGTCATTCATTTTCACATCGGGCTTTTCACTGCTCAATTGCTGACCGGGATAGGCCTCTATCCAGCACAAGCCCAGTGACGCCGCCTTGTCCACCGCGTCGTAAAAAGAGAACTTTCGAAATGTGTAGGCCTGCGTGCCCAGCCGCCACCCGTCGTATGCGTCCGTCGCCGGGTGACACTTCGGCGGAATCTCCTCTGCCTGTCCTTTGTTGCTGGCCAACAATACTACCCCGCAAACCAGGGCCGAAAAAAGCACCTTCTTCTGATACATATTACATCTCCTGAACAATTATACACTCTTATGATTGCCGACAGAATTCCAGACTACAAAGTCCAGCCCTTTCTATACTCGCGCCGGAGGTATTCATTGGCCTCGGGGACATTCGTGCAACTCATATTCGGCCCGTCCCAGTACAGCTTCGTTTCGGTCAATTTCTCTCTAAGCTCCCGACGCAGAGCAACATTTCCCAACAGAACCACTTCCGTCATCGGCCCCGCCCAGTCAAAATTCGCACGTGCCGGTTCACCCCCCTTGCAGGCATTAATCCACTCTTCGAAATGCCCGGGCGACCTCGGAAGCACCTCCGGGGGTTTGCCGTACTCTTTCATTCTCGATTCGGGAATGAGTCTTTCGTTCAGGAGTTTGCCTTTGTCGCCGATGAAAAGGATTCCTTCCGGTCTCATCCTGCGACCCTCATCGAGCTCTTCGGGGCGGGCGGGCTTCAATCCGCCGTCATACCAGGTTAGTTTAACCGGGGGCATATCGCCTCGGGCGCCAAACTCGTAACGCACTATTGAGGCCACAGGAAAAGTCTCGTCATTCAGCAGCGTCGAGGTGGCCTCGACAGAACTGGGATAGCCCAGCTTAAGGGCCCTGAAGATCGGGTCGAAACTGTGGCAGCCCATGTCACCGAGGGCGCCGGTCCCGAAATCAAGCCAGCCGCGCCAGGTAAACGGGCAGTAGATCGGGTTGTAAGGCCGCTCAGGTGCGGGACCCAGCCACAAGTCCCACTCCAGCGTCTCCGGCACCGGCGGCGTTTCCGCAGGCCGCCCTACCCCTTGCGCCCAGTAAAAATCCTGCCCCTTGCTCAGAGGTCTATCGACCCAAACGTGAACTTCACGCACCGGACCGATGGCGCCATCCCATATATACTCGCATATCAGGCGATTCCCCTCGGACGCCTGCCCCTGCGTCCCGAATTGCGTGGCGACCTTATGTTCTCGCGCGGCCTCGGTCAGCATCCGGGCCTCGTAAATCGAATGGGCGAGGGGCTTTTCGCAGTAGACGTGTTTGCCCATCTTAATCGCCATCATGGAGGCGGGCGCATGGACATGGTCGGGAGTTGCTACGGTCACGGCATCGATGTTCTTTTCCTCCTTGTCCAGCATCCTGCGGAAATCGCGGTATATCTTCGCATCAGGGTGCCGTTTGAATGCCTGTGCCGCGCGTTCGGTGTCCACATCGCAAAGCGCGACTATGTTCTGGCTCTCCACACCCTGCAGGACGCCCGACCCGCGTCCGCCCACGCCGATGCCGGCTATATTGAGCTTTTCGCTCGGCGGGGTATTGCCGGGACCGCCAAGAACATGCCGGGGCACGATAGTAAACGCTGCTGCCGTTGCCCCGGCGGCGCCCAAGAAACGCCGCCGAGACATCGCCTCGGTTTTTCTTTTCTGCTTTTGCATTCGTTTTTTCTCTGGCTAAACTGAGCTCGACAATCAAAGGGTCCAGCCTGCGCGGTACTCGCGGCGGACGAATTCGTTGGCCTCGGGGACGTTGGTGCATTTCATATTCGGGCCGTCCCAATCGAGCTTCATGCCCGTTCGAATCGCAAGGTTGCCGAGCAGGACCGTTTCAGTCAGCGGGCCGGCGTAGTCGAAATTGGAGCTGGCCGGTGTCCCGCCCTTGCAGGCCTGAATCCAGTCCTGGTGATGTTCCTCGACCCTTGGAATGGTTTTCGGCGGGCGCTGGTAAGCCTGCATCGCAGTTTCCGGTATCAGCCTCGGGTTCTTGGCGTAACAGCCGCACATGAGTTTGCCTTTGTCGCCCACGAATAGCGCGCCGCCGTTAGCACTGCCCATCCTCCGTCCCTTTTCGAGCTCGGCAGGTCTGGTCGGCATCAGTCCGCCGTCGTACCAGGTCAGCTTGACGGGCGGCATATCGCCGCGGGCGCCGAATTCGTATTCGACTATGGACGATACCGGCGCGGTCTCTGAATTGACTTCGGTGGAGACGGCCCTGACGCTGGTTGGATAGCCGAGTTTGAGCGCCCAAAAGACGGGGTCGATAATATGGCAGGCCATATCGCCGAGCGCGCCGGTTCCGAAATCCCACCAGCCGCGCCAAACGAACGGGCAGTATGCCTTCTCAACGTATGGCCGATACGGCGCGGGGCCGAGCCAAAGGTCCCAGTCGAGTGTTGTCGGAACGGGCGAGCTTCCTTCGGGTCTCTCGACGCCCTGCGCCCAGCGGCCGCCGGGCCTGTCGGTCCAGGCGTGCACCTCCCTGACCGGACCAATCGCGCCATCCCATATCCATTCGCATATCAGGCGAATGTCTTCGCTCGAGTGGCCCTGGTTTCCCATTTGGGTTGCGACCTTGTGTTCCCGCGCGGCCTCGGTCAGCATTCGGGCCTCGTAAACCGAATGTGTCAGCGGCTTTTCGCAATAGACGTGCTTGCCCATCTTGATTGCCATCATCGAGGCGGGCGCATGGACATGGTCGGGAGTGGCGATGACAACGGCGTCGATGTTCTTTTCCTTCTCCAGCATCTTGCGGAAATCGCGGTACCGCTTTGCGCCGGGGTACTTTTCGAACGTCTTGCCCCCCTGCTTGTCATCCACATCGCACAGTGCTACGATATTTTCACCTTCGACGGCGCCGATGTCTCCTGCGCCTTTGCCGCCGACGCCGATGCCGGCTATGTTGAGTTTTTCACTGGGCGTACTATAGCCGGGCCCTCCTAACACGTGACGCGGCACAATCGTAAAGGCCGCAACGCCCGCGGCGCCCCCAATGAAGTCACGTCGGGACATCGCGGATGGTTTCTTTGTGATGTTTCGCTTGTTTGCCTGCATTTTTTGCTCCTGTTACGTTCAGTTCAGGTTTTATTCTTTTGCAAAAAGTCCTGACTGGCGACAAAGGCTTCCCGGCAGCACCGCTCGAAGGATTTATCGCAGTCGGTTCAGAGCGTCCAGCCCTCGCGATATTGTCGCCTGACGTATTCGTTGGCCTCGGCCAGGTTCGTGACTGTCATATTTGGTCCGTCCCAGTTGAGCCTCTCACCGGGGTTTCGGATGGCGAGGTTGCCCATGAGGACCGCCTCGGTGAGAAAGCCCGCGTAGTCGAAATTGGAGCAGGCGGGCTCGCCCCCTTTGCATGCCCTGACCCAGTTCTTTTCGTGACCACCGACGTCACCTTCTATTCGGGGCAGGGTTTTCGGCGGTCGCTTGTACTCTCTCATTCTGCTTTCCGGAATGAGGCGCGGGCTGTCACCGTATGTGCCGCACGTCAGCTTGCCTTTATCGCCGACGAAGATTACCCCGCTGCCGTCTTTGCCTATCTTGCGACCGGGTTCGAGCTCTTCCGGTTGCGGCGGCAGCATTCCGCCATCGTACCATTTCAGCTGGACGGGCGGCATATTTTCGCGAGCGGGGAATTCGTAGCGCACCATCGAAGCGCTCGGGTAAGTCTCCTTGTTGTCCACCCTTTTCCACATCTGTCGGACTTCGTATGAGTGGCACGCCTCGACGGCCGTGGGGTAGCCTAACTTGAGCGCCCAGAAAACGGGGTCAAGGACGTGGCAGGCCATGTCACCGAGAGCACCGGTTCCGAAGTCCAGCCAAGCCCGCCAGTTGAAAGGCAGGTATGCGGGATTATAAGCCCTTTCGGGCGCGGGTCCGAGCCAGAGGTCCCAATCGAGCGTCTCCGGCACGGCCGGCGTTTCTTCTGGTCGGTCGATGCCCTGCGGCCAGACGGGTCGGTTTGTCCAGGCGTGCACCTCACGCACCGCGCCGATTGAACCATCCCAAATCCATTCGCATATCAGCCGGACGCCTTCCCCGGAATGGCCCTGGTTCCCCATCTGCGTGGCCACCTTGTACTTGCGCGCGGCCTCGGTAAGCATCCGCGCCTCGTAAACCGAATGCGTCAAAGGCTTCTGGCAGTAAACGTGCTTGCCCATTTTCATTGCCATCATTGAGATGACCGCGTGCGTGTGGTCCGGCGTGGCGACAACCACCGCGTCGATGTCCTTTTGTTCTTCGAGCATCTTGCGGAAATCAGCGTATTTCTTGGCTTGAGGATATTCGTCAAATACCTTGCCGGCATATTTCTCGTCCACGTCGCATATTGCGACTATATTCTCGTCGGTGAGGTTCTTAAGGTTGCTCTTGCCCATGCCGCCGACGCCGACGCCTGCGATGTTGAGCTTTTCACTTGGCGGCGTATAGCCGGGGCCGCCGAGCACGTGACGGGGCACGATTGTGAAAGTCGCTGCGGCACTGGCCGTCGATAGCAGAAAGTCTCGTCGATTCATTTGCTTTTTCTTCTTATCGCTCATAATCACCAACCATCCCAAAAAACTCTGAACTTCCCCATTAAAGTTCCTAACTAAACTGCTGTTACAGACTCTTTAGATAATCACGGCCCCCTCTCATTCCCGCGAAACCCTGTCATTCCCGCGAAAGCGGGAATCCAGGAATAAGAAGCCTCAATCAGATTATCTTCTAAAAACTTATTCAAGGTAGCTTAGCACATATTAAACCTTATTTGAGCGGCCATTTCAATGAAACAGTCGCATTGCCGCTGCACGGCCGCGTGTTCACTGCTTTGCCTCAGTCAGAGGCTCAATCCGGATATTTCTATACGCCACGGGCCCGTGGTCGCCCTGCAGCATCAAAGTACCCGTCGGCTTTTCGTCGTTGTACGCACTTGCGCGAGTCGGCCCGGTCACTTCAACATTTTCGTGGACCACGATGCCGTTATGAATCACCTTCTCAAAGCGGGCGTTCGCGATCTTGCCGCCGCTGTCGTCGAATCTCGGTGCGTGGAAGATGACGTCGTAAGTCTGCCATTGTCCCGGCGGCAAGGAGGCGTTGATGCGCGGGCCGTGACCTTCGAATCCCTTCGGGTCGCGTTTCTCGTCCCATCGCTGGTATATGCCGCCGCAGTCGGAGAACGTCGGGTTTTCGACGCCCCAGCTGTCGAACACCTGAACTTCGTAGCAGCCCATGAAATATACGCCCGAGTTGGAGCCCTGCGGGACCATGAATTCGACGTGGGCCCTGACGTCGCCGAACTCGGCCTTGCTGAACATGTCCACCGTTCTTCCGTCGGGGCCGTTGACGATGACGCCGTGACCGTCAATGGCGACGAGACGCTTTTCATTCTCCGGATTCATCTTTGCGTCGCCGGCAATCTGCCAATCGCCGGTATTGTCGCGCCAGTTCTCGAAGGTCGCGCCTATGAGCGAGGCGCCCTCGCCGAGTGCCGGGAGATTGCGGGCGAGAACCTTAAGTCCTTCGAGGCGGCCGCCATCCGGACCCTGCACCCTCGCACAGGCGGACCACCGGCCGTCGCTCTGGGTTATCTTCATCATAAGCTGGTTCCAGCCGGTCCGCAGCGTCGCATTGAAGACATCCTCGTCCCGGCTGATTGTTCGCATAACGTTATTCGAATGGACGACCTTGCCGTTGAGCCAGACTTTAATTCCATCGTTGCTGCCGACGGCGAACCGGACCGTCTGCTGTTTGTCGGACCATATATTCGACCGCAGGTAGGCCGTGCAGTCAGTGCCGCCGAGGGCCTTGTCCAGTTCAAGCAGCCACGGCTTGTCGCCATCAGTGCCTGCGGGCATAATATGCCACTGTGCCTTTTCTCCGTGTCCCTCTTCGGGTGCAAACACAATATTGAACAAATCCGAGGGACCGGCGCCGTCCTTACTATACGGACCGGAGACCTCCCATTCGGTTATGTAGTCTCCGAACCGCTCAATTTCACCAATGAGTTTCTGCGCCTGCTCACGCAGCGAATCGTTGTCCGCAGTCCTAATCACTTTCTGCAATACCGCCCTGGTCTGCTGCGGATGGCCGGCACGCGTGGACCCTGCAATCCTGATGGCCGCCGCCGCCGCTTCACCACGCAATGCAGTATCCTCTAGATAACCGCCGGCCAGCTCCAGCGCCTCAAGTGACTTTACATTCCCCAGCCCCGACAGGACCGCTCGTTTGGCGGCGACATCCGAGGCCAAATCCATCGCCGATTGGTACATCCTGACCGTCTCCGCCGGCGGACGCTCCGTGTCCATGCTAATCATGCGAACGTAGCCGCGCAGCGCCAGAACACGGTGCCTCTCGTCATCAGCGCCTCGCACCACTTCAAGCAAATCATTCATCGGCTCGGCGCTGGGCCACTCGGAAAACACGCGAACCGCGGCATACCTGACATTGGAGTTCTGGTCCTTGACGGCCTCTCGAAGCGCCGGCACCGCAGCGTCCACGCCGATCTTTCCGAGCACGTTTATCAGAGAGCACCTCGCCGTGACATCCTCTGCCGAAGCCAGAATCGCCAGAACGGTGTCCGCCATTCGGTTTTTGTCTTCGATCTTTCTTGCTACCGCCGCCACTGTATTCTCTGCCTCGGTCCGGTCAGCTTCACTCTTGGCGTATATCACCAGACCAATCAGCGCCGGCAGCTGCCGCTCATCGCAAATGACCCTCAGCGTGCGGAGCGATTCGAGACGCACCTCGCTGTCCGGGCCGCGCGCCATCCTCCAGAGCATGTCGGCGCCCCCCGTGATATTTCGCTCGGCTACGGCGCGAATCAGCTCGATTCTAAGCTTGGGGTCGGCATCGGGTATCGCGTCCAGGATCTTTTTGTCAACTTCTTCCCCTTGAAGACGGTAAAGAGCATCGCGGGCCGCCTGCTGTTCGCCCTCTTTCGTTGACGTCGCCGCCTCAGCGAGAAAATCGACATGGGAGGCATCGCCCAATCGCGCCAGAGCCCCGTAAGCAGCGATACGAACATCAACATCAGGGCTCTTGACCGCCTTGTAGACGGCAGGCAAGGCGGAGCGGTCGCCGCGTGCGCCCAACGCCGATAGCACCTGAGCCTGCCCCACTACCGAAAGATTACCAAGCTCGGCTGTCACCGCCTTAACTATTTCTTCGCCGGGTATCTCCGCCAGAAGCCCGACGGCGGCGGCCTGCAGGGTCGGGTCTTGACCTTTGAGTACCTCCACGATGGTAGTCTTCGCTTTTTTGGGTTCGGCCCTGACTATGCCGCGCATGGCAGCGATGCGAATGGGCGAGGGCTGCTCGGGGACATACAGCTGCAGATAAACGGCAAGCGCCGCCTCGGTGCTGCCGTCGGCGAGGAACTTGTCGCCACAGTTGAGGTACGCGTCGGCCCAGGCACGCTCCAACTGCGGCGCCACGTTCGCCTTCGCTTTGGCCAGCGCCCTTTCGGCCTGCTTGCCGCCGATCTTGCCAAGCGCCGACAACGCCGCCTCGGCAACCTGCTTGTCACTGTCGGATACCAGCTTGCCTAACTGCTCCACCGCTTTCGTGTCGCCCCGTGCACCGAGTGAATTAATGATTCCGACCTTGACCGTTCCATCGGTCTTTTTCAGCGCTGCACGAAGTGCCTTATCGGCAGCCGGGCCGGGTATCCGCTCGAGCGCGTAGCGCGCCATGTCGGCGGGCTCGATCGGCGAGGTCGCTTTCTGCGTAAGCATTGCGGCCAGGGCGGGCACCGAGTCTTTTGTGCCGATGATGCTGAGCTTTTTGCAGATGAACTGTTTTCCGGCCGGCGTGGCGTCTGAGCGAAGGAACTTGATGAAACTTTCTTCGATTCGCTTGAGGGCCTTCGGTGAACCGGAGGCGGAATTTATAAGGTCTGTCAGCTCCGTCAGCGGCCGGCGGCTCTGACCCTGCTCGTACTTTGCGACTTCCGAGAGCACCTCGTCCAATGGCCTTGGCCGGATGGAGTCCTTCCATTTGCTGACGCCCGATTCGGTTGGGAAGTCTTCGGGGACTTTCTGTGTCACCTTGCCGGTAGCGGCCCATTCGGCGCCGCGCTGGAAGGTTGTAATAAATCCGACACATTCCATCGCGGGCAGCGGCCCACCGCCTCGGCCGACGTGACCGAGCACCGTATGAAAGATGCGGCCCCTGCCGTAGTTAATGGTAAAGAGAATCGGCTCGTGCTCGCCCGTACCTTTCTGCGCGGGGTCGGCGTAGGCGGTCGCGAGAATCGTCAGGTTCTCGGCGGGACCGCGAAGCTGACTATAAAGCTCATCCTCGGCGTGCATCCACTTCGTCGGCAGGCCCTTTGTAATCGGATGCTTCCTGTCGCGGATTGTAACCTGGAAGTCATGCCTGGGCCCGTGACTTCCGCCCCGCCCGGGGCTCGTGTCACGCACTGCCTTGCCTTTTCGCCAGCGAATGTATGGGCCCGACTTTTCATCTCTGTTGCCCCAGCCGCCCAGACCGATTATTTCGTTGTACTCCTTCCACTGCGCAAAAGAATTGTCCGCGGCGTGATACACGACGACCCCCCCACCGGAGCGGACGTAATCCACAAAGGCGCCTCTCGTCTGCTCAGGCCACAACTCGCCGTTGTAGTCCAGCACTATCACATCATAGTCGGCAAACCTGGGCTTGAACGTTTGCATGTCGCCGCCCTTGGGCGGGCTCGTGGCAACATCAACTGTAAACAGCCCTGTCTGTTCCAGTATCTGCTTCAAAATCGGCGTGCTCACCTGCCAGCCGTGATTGTTCTGACCGGTTACAATAAGTGCCTTCAGCTTTTGTGCCTGCGCCGACGCCGGTTGCACCGTAAGCAGCAGACCCATAAACACAGCCAATAAAGCGACCAACACTCTGCAAGAGCGATTCATAGTCTCATCCTTTCTTTTTTTGCATCAGCGAACTACTTTTCGAACGCCGCGTCAAACGCGACCGCGGAAGGCTTAAAATCTATTCTCTTAACGAACTCGCAGGCTTCTTTCGCACCGTGCTCGCGGTCCATCCGACTGTCCTCCCACTCGATCGACAGCGGGCCCTTGTACCCCACGTCGTTCAGGGCCACGATGATTTCCTCGAAGTTGATGTCACCGTGTCCTAACGAGCGAAAATCCCAGTACCGTCGCGGGTCCGCGAAGTTCGTATGCCCGCCGAACACGCCCACTGTCCCGTCGCCGTGTCCCCACCAGGCGTCCTTCATGTGCGCGTGAAAGATGCGGTCCGAGAACGTGCGGATAAACTTGACATAATCCACGCCCTGATACCCGAGATGGCTGGGGTCGTAGTTGAAGCCGAAGGCCTCGTGTCCGTCGAGCGCCTCAAGGGCGCGCTGCGCCGAGGCGATGTCGAAGGCGATTTCCGTCGGATGAACTTCGAGTGCGAACTTTACGCCCTCGGCCTTGAACGCGTCGAGTATGGGCTTCCAGCGCTTGGCAAAGTCGGCGTAACCGGCGTCAATCATATCCGGTGAGATCGGGGGAAAGGCGTACACCATGTGCCAGATGCTGCTGCCGGTAAAGCCGTTCACAACGCCGACGCCGAGCTTCTTTGCCGCTTTGCCCGTGTCGATGACTTTCTGCGCGGCGCGCTGCCGGACCTTTTCCGGGTCGCCCTCGCCCCACACATCCGGCGCCAGGATTCCCTTGTGGCGCCCGTCGATATTATCGCAGACGCACTGGCCCACCAGATGCGTCGATATCGCGAAGACCTCCAGCCCGTGCTTTTTCAGCAGATGTCGCCTGGCCTTGCAGTACCCGTCGTCCTCCAGCGCCTTATCGACGTCGAAGTGGTCGCCCCAGCAGGCCAGCTCCAGCCCGTCGTATCCCCACTTCGCCGCCTTCTTCGCCAATTCTTCGAGCGGCAAATCCGCCCACTGTCCCGTAAAAAGTGTCACTGGTCTTGCCATTATCGTTCTCCTTAATCTTTCTCCTCACATGAAAGAATTTCCTATTCCATATTTGCCGACGCGGCGTCTCAGCCCGTACCTACGTTTTCATCTTCGTCCATTTGCCGTTGCTTTTGTTGCTGGCTATCAGCGATTCGATAAAGAGCATTCCGCGCAGCCCGTCGGCGACCGTAGGAAAGTCGAGCGCCAATGGGTCCGGCTTCGTCCGCGTCAGCTTTGCCCGCACCGCATCGGCGAAGTTGCAGTAGGTGTTGGCAAAGGCCTCGATGAACGCTTCCGGGTGGCCGAAGGGAAGGCGCGTTGCCCTACCCGCGGCGGGACTTCGCTCGGCGACGTATGGATTGCCGCGCCGCCAGACCTGCACCGGGCCGTTCGGCTCCTTGATGTACAGATAATTCGGATGCTCCTGGTGCCATTCGAGCGCCTTTTCTTCGCCGTAAACCCAGATGGCAAGATTGTTCTCTTCGCCGATGGAAATCTGACTCGCGTGAAGCACGCCCTTGGCCCCGTTATTGAACCGCAGCAGGCAGTTGCCGTCGTCGTCGAGCTTGCGGCCCTTTACGAAAATCGTAAGGTCGGCGCAAATCTCCTTTATCTTCAGGCCGGTGATATACTCGGCGAGGTTCTCCGCGTGCGTGCCGATGTCACCCATGCAGCCGGAGCCCCCGCTCTGCTTCGGGTCGGTCCGCCACGCCGCCTGCTGCTGGCCCGTCTTCTCCAACAGCGTCGCCAGCCAGCCCTGCGGATACTGCACGACGATTTTGCGTACCTTGCCCAAATCGCCCTGCCTTGCCATGTCGCGTGCCAGTTTGACCATCGGATAGCCCGTGTAATTGTGCATCAGTCCGAATACAAGACGCGACTGACGCACGATTTTATGCAGGGCGCGGGCCTCGGCGACGTTGAACGTCATCGGCTTTTCGCACATCACGTGAAACCCCGCTTGCAGAAAATCCTTCGCAATCGGAAAATGCCAGTTGTTCGGCGTGGTTATCGACACAAAATCTATCCGCTCGCCAACCGGCAGCTTCAGCTCCCGCTCGATCATCTCCGAGTATGTCCGATACGCCCGCCTCGGCTCGATGTAAAGCTCCCGCCCCATCTGCTTCGATTTGCGAGGATTGATATCGAACGCCCCGGCCACCAGCTCGATGCCCCCGTCCATACGTGCCGCCTTGCGGTGCACCTCCCCGATAAACGCCCCCGGCCCACCGCCGACCATTCCCATTCTCAATTTCCTGTCAAGTTTCATATTCGCCCCTTTCATTTCAACTTTTCGCCCCGAGCGGCAAATTATCCCACTCAAATATACCAATTCGCGTCAAAAAAACACATTAGCAAGATTATAGACACTTGGCGCAGCAAAACAACCCAAAATCCTCCTGCCGGAGGAACGTCAGGGCAGGCGATGGGCGCAGGGTATTGCCGGGTCGCCGCCGCATACATTCACTGGCACAAGTTTCGCGAGCATAGCAGTACAGGATTACGGGCAGGAGTCGAGCCATTGGAGGGCGAAGAGTGCATAATCGGCCAGGTTGATTACGCCGTCGGGGTTCAGATTCGCGGAAGATTCAAGCGGGATGAGTATGTGTGCCTGGCCTGCGGCGGCAAAGTATGCGATTTCGCCGCGAGACAGCGCATAGTCATAGAGTGCGAATTCGTCGATTCCGCCCAGGAAGAACTGGTCGGTGGAGCCGTTCTCGCGCTGGTATCCGCCGATGGCGAACCCGGCAGTCGAATCAATGGTAGCTGTCGTCGTGCCGGGTGCACAGGCGGCCAATTCGGCATTGACATAGAGCCTGAACCTGTCTTCGGCGGCGTCGGCATCCCAGGTCATTGCAACGTGGGACCATTCGTCCATGGCGACGGAGGCTGTCAGGTGGGTGCGATTTTCATCCCAGTCGCCGGGACCCCATTTGCGGACGGCATGGAGGGTGTTATCGGGGTCGAGGTACATGTAGGCGTAAACATATTCGGAAAAGAGCCTTCGGCTGTGGCCTGCTCCCGCGGAGGATGGGTTGATAAAGAGTCCTGCGGTGAACGCATCGAAGGCGGAGAAGTCGAGTCCGCCGGAATCGGGAATGAGGAAGGTATCGCCGGCATCGCCGGTCCAGTTGTCGTTATCGAACCAGGCGGCGGTCCCGCCGGGGTTGTATGTGGGATTAGGACCGGCGTACCTGATTGAGGAATCGGGGTCGCTGCCGGGGATAATCGTGGCGGTGTATGCTGCGGTGCCGTCGAGCAGCCCCGTGGGGACATCGGCGCCGAGGGCGCCGTCGAAGCTGTAGTACATGACGAGCCGGTTGGCATCGGGCGGGATGACGGGCAGGCAGGCATCGCTTTCGAGCCAGTCGTTTGCCAGTATCGCAAGGTCACATGCGTCTATCACCTGATCATCGTTGAAATTCGCAGGGCCCAGCACGCAGGGACCGGCCAGTATCACTTTCGTATAGGGATTAGGATTGGGAAATTCGATGGCAAAGACATCGATTTTGCTGGGCTGGGGGATGGCGGCGGTATTGGTGTCGTCTATGTCGGTGTAGGTGATTCCGTTGAGGGTGATGGACATTTCCACGCTGTCGGCGGAAAGGCGCTCGAGCCTTATCGTCCACAGGCTGAACTGCGCGAGCGGCAGGCCGAAGCCGCCGTACATGCTGATGCGGTCGAAGACTTCGTTGACGCTGAGGAGTCTCGGGTCGTCGACCATATCGCGTTCGTAGAAGCCGCCGGCGATGTGCGGCTCACCGGACGGCTCCACCCATCTGACGACGTTGGGGTCAACGTGCGGCTGCATGCAGAACTTATAGCCCTTGTAGCCGCGGAAGATTTCGTTCTCAACGCCCATGCCGTCGGCGGTGACATAATCGCCGTCGGATTCGAAAAGCCCGACGCGAAAGTCGCCGGTGCCGGAAACGCAGGTGATGTCCTTGTTGAAGTTGCAGGTTTCGGCGGTGCAGTCGTCGCAGCCTTCGATATCGCCTTGGCCGTCGGAAAGCCAGTAGTAAGAGATTTCGACCACGTCGTCCGTATCGCTGAGGTTCTGGTCGGGGATTCTGACGATTATCTGGTGGTCATTGTAAGGGACCCATTCAAGTTGACCATCGTCGTTGAGCGACATGGTGGAGGGGGTATGGGAGTCGTACCAGGTCATCCCGTCGAACGTGGCCTCTCCGCGTGCGCAGCAAGCCAGGGCGAGCATGAATGCACAGCAGAGTAAGATCGATGTTACTGCCGTCGCGCGATTTCCTGTTTTCAGCATGAAAACCCCGACAAAGTACCGGTTACAGTTCAGGCGCCATTATATCAAAATCTTTCCGGAATTTCAAGGGCCGCCGGCGTCTTCGCATGTACCTGAAGAATCGTCACAAGTGGTAGGCGCCGGCAAATAGCAAAAAGAATTGACAGAAGGCGGTCGGTGGGGTAAATAGGGGCGGTCTGCCGGTCCTTCGGTGGATGTTGGAACCTGCAAACCAGGCAAAGAAACGCATACAGAAAGGAGAATAAGGATATGGGCACGCCGAAGATATCGATAGGAAGCTGGGCGTTTTCGTTCGGGCCGTTCGCGGACAATCCGTGGCCGTTCGATAAGGTTGTAAAATACGCGGCCGACGCCGGATACGACGGGATAGAATTGAACGGCTTTCGGCCTCATCCGCATCACGATGATTACGACACGCCTGAAAAATGCAGCGAACTGAAAAAGTTAATCGCCGACCTCGGACTGGGCGTTTCAGGCCACGCAGCGGACTTTACGGCCGTGCCGCCGGCAATGGTGGACACGAAGGATTATCTCGCGACCGTGCGCAAATGCCTGTTCGTATGCGAGCAGTTCGGGGCAAGGAAGCTGCGGGTGGATACGGTAAGCCCTCCGGACGAATTGGGGCCGGATGAATATGAAAAGCGTTTCGCACGCGTTACGAAAAACTGGCGGGCCGCGGCGGATGAGGCGGCAAAGGCGGGTGTGCAGGTTGTGTGGGAATTCGAGCCCGGCTTCTGGCTCAATAAGCCCAGCGAGGTAAAGCGGGTCGTCGAGGCGGTGGGCAGTGACAATTTCAAGCTGCTCTTCGATACCAGCCACGCTTATATGGGCGCTGTCGTCGGCGCGAGGCAGACGGGCAAAAAGGAGACACTGCCCGGCGGCGTCGCCGAGTATGCGAAGTTTCTCGGTGACATGATCGGGCATTTGCACCTGATTGATTCCGATGGCACCCTGCACGGCGACGAAACCAGCACGCATACGCCTTTCGGCGAGGGACATATCGATTTCAAAAAGGCGCTGGCGCCGATTAAGGATTTGGTAAGCGGCATGGAGTGGTGGACGGCGGATTACTGCTTCTGCGCCGAGACGGAGGAGGCGGCGAAGGATGGCATGACGTTTATGAGAAACCTGGTGAAGGAGATCGTCCAATGAAAAAGAAACTGAATGTCGGTGTGATCGGATGCGGCTTTATGGGGCGCGTGCACTCGAACGCGTACCGCAAGGTGGCCAGCTTTTTTTCGCTGGAGCGTGAGCCGGTGCTGAAGGCGATTTGCGATAACAACGAGAAGAAGGTCAAGGCGTTCGCGGAGAACTGGGGCTGGCAGAGCTGCGAGACGGACTGGCGCAAGCTCATCGAGCGCGACGACATCGACCTGGTTGATATCTGCATCCCGAATAATCTTCACTATGAAATCGCAATGGCGGCTGCGGCGGCGGGCAAGATTATCGCGTGTGAGAAGCCGCTGGCGATGAACGTGGATGAGGCGCGGAAGATGACCGAGGCGGTCGAGAAAAGCGGCAAGCCGAATATGGTGTGGTTCAATTATCGCGGCGTTCCCGCCGTGGCGCTGGCGAAGATTATCGTCGATGAAGGTAACGTCGGGCGGGTTTTTCACTATCGGGCGAAGTACCTGCAGGACTGGACCATCAGCCCGAAGGTGCCGCAGGGAGGCGATGCTCTGTGGCGGCTGGATGCGAGGGTGTCGGGCAGCGGCGTCACCGGCGACCTGCTGGCGCATTCGATCGACCTGGCCACGTGGCTGATTGGACCCATCGACAAGGTCTGCGCGATGACCGAGACGTTCATCAAAGAGCGGGCCATGCAGGATGAGCCGGACAAGGTTATGCCGGTGACGATTGACGATGCGTGCGCTTTTCTGGCGCGGTTTAAGAACGGCGCGATGGCGACGTTCGAATCGACGCGCTACGCCCGCGGCAGAAAGAACCAGCACACGTTCGAAATCAACGGCGACAAGGGCTCGGTGGCGTTCGACCTCGAGAACATGCACGAATTGGGGTATTTCAGCCACGGCGATGACAGTCGGCTCCGCGGCTGGCGCAATATCCAGGTCTGGGATTCGGACCATCCGTATATGAAGCACTGGTGGGTGCCGGGCTGCGGAATCGGCTATGAGCACACGCATATCCATCTGCTGGCGGATTTCCTGCAGGGGATGGAAAAGGGCAAAAAAATTAGTCCCGACTTTCGCGATGCGCTGGGGACACAGATTGTCTGCGAGAAGGTGCTGTCGTCGGCAAAGAGCCAGAAGTGGGAGAGCATCGGCAGCTAAAGGCAACCGAAGAACAGGAGCCGAAATTTAAGGAGCCATGACAATGGGAGCCAAATCGTTCGCTGCAGATGCGATGGAGCAGGGAAAAGGGATTTTACGGCTGGCCCCGGCATGGGTGCCGAGGTCGTTTTGCGTGCCCGGCAGGAGGATAAAGCTGCACCCGCACGATTACTTTGCGTTGGGCGGCAACCGCGGCGGTATCGATGAGCGCTGGTTTTCTTCGACGACGCCCGCCGACAACGGGCCCCTGACAAGTCCGAATGAGGGGCTGAGCTTTATCGTGTTCGAGGACGGCGCGACGACGCGGCAGGTGCTGCTGCGTGACGCGGTTGCCCAATTGAAGGACGCCTTGATAGGCGAGCGGCTGTGGAAGCAGTACGGGCGGTGGCCGATGTACTCGAAGTATTTCGATAATCAGGGCCCCCTGCCGCATCACATACACCACCGCGATGAACATGCGAAGCTGACGGGGCAGATGGGCAAACCCGAGGCGTATTTCTTTCCATCGCAGGCAAACAACCATCCGGGTGATTTTCCATATACCTTCTTCGGTCTGAAACCCGGCACGACGCGGGAGGAGGTTCGCCGGTGCCTGGCGGATTTCAGCAGGGGCGACAACAAAATCACCGAGCTATCGACCGCTTATCGGCTCGATGTGGATACGGGCTGGGATGTTCCGCCGGGGATGCTGCACGCGCCGGGAAGTTTGTGCACGTATGAGCCGCAGCTCGCGTCCGATGTCTTTGCGCTGTACGAATCTTTTACGGGCAACCGCGTGCTGCCGGAGGAGCTCCTGTGGAAGGATACGCCGAAAGAGAAGGTGGGTGACATCGAGCATCTGCTGGACGTGATTGACTGGGATTTGAACCTCGATGCGGACTTTGCGGCGAAGCGATTCATGCGTCCCAAGCCGGTTCGGCCTGTGGAGCAAATGGAGGCTGAGGGGTATGTCGAGAACTGGGTATGCTACAAGTCGACGGCGATAAGCGCCAAGCAGCTTACGGTTCTGCCGGGCAGGTCGGTGACTATCAGGGACGGCGCGGCATACGGCATGATAATGCTGCAGGGACATGGGACGATGGGCGTCTGGGAGATTGAGACGCCGACGCTGATACGCTTCGGGCAGTTGACTTATGATGAGTTCTTCGTCAGCGAAGAAGCGGCCAAACAAGGCGTGCAAATCACCAATCCTTCGAAGACTGACCCGATTGTCATGCTCAAACACTTTGGGCCTGAGAATCCGGACTTGGAGGTGGAGTAGCGGCAAGTCATTGAAACCTGAACGGAGTGTAGGATGGAATATCGCACACTTGGCAAAACGGGGATGAAAATTTCTATCATCGGGTACGGCGCATCGCCGTTAGGCAATGTTTTCGGCAAGACGGACGAGGCCGAAGGGGTTCGCGCTGTTCACTATGCGATTGACCACGGCATCAACTATTTCGACGTGGCGCCGATGTACGGCGTGACTCTGGCAGAGACGCGCTTGGGTAAAGCGCTCAAGGGCAGGCGTGACAAGATATTCCTGGCGACCAAGTGCTGCAGATACGATATCGATAAGCTCGACTTTTCGACCAGGCGAGTTCTGGAGAGCATTGATGAATCGCTGCAGCGGCTTCAAACCGACTACGTGGACGTGTATCAGGTTCATGATATTGAGTTTGGCGACAGGGAGCACGTAATCAACGAGGCGATACCGGCCGCGAGGAAGGTGCAGCAGTCCGGCAAGGCGCGTTTCGTAGGTATCACCGGCCTGCCGGTAAGGTATCTGCGGCATGTTGCCGAGCTGGTCGAGGTGGACACGATTCTCTCGTGGGCGCATTACGACCTGGTTGAAGATGAGATGGACACGGTGCTGACGCCTTTTGCGCTCGAAAGAGGCATCGGGCTGATTAACGCGTCGCCGCTGCATCAGCGGCTGCTGACGGAAAAAGGTCCGCCTGAATGGCACCGCTCGCCGAAAGAGGTGCTGGAAGTGGGACCGAAGCTCGCGGCCCTGTGCACCCAGCATGGCGTTAATATTGCGGACGTGGCAATGCGCTTTGCGCTGGACTATCCTCATGTTGCCACGACCATCGTGGGGATGTCGAAGCTTCGTCATGTCGAACAGAACGTCAAGGCGCTGGATTTCACAAACGACCCGGAACTGCTGGCGAAGATCGAAAAGCTTGTGGCGCCGGTGAAGAACAAGATGTGGTTCGAAGGCAGGCCGGAGAACGACCTCTAACCTGCCTTGAATAGATTGCTATTGCTTTTTGAATGAATAATGGAACAGACGTATTGTCACTCCTGCGCACGCAGGAGTCCAGAAAACGTTGGTAAAACGACTGGATTCCCGCTTTCGCGGGAATGACAGAGAGACTTTGGTTGTCTGAAAACTTTGTGACAGTAGCTTAGTCGGCTGAAGGATGAGCATGAAGGCATTATACATTGTCGAGCCTGGTAAGACGGAGCTGCGTGAGATTGAGCGGCCAAAGCCGGCGGATGGTGAGGTGCTGCTTCGCGTAGGAATGGTCGGCTTTTGCGGCGGGGACCTCAACGCCTTTAAGGGCACGATGCCGATGCAGTATTATCCGATGATACTCGGTCATGAAATCGGCGCCGTAATCGAAGAAATCGGGCCCGGCGTCCCCGATAAATTCCAGCGAGGGATGAAGGTCACTGTCTCGCCGTACCAAAGCTGCGGCCACTGTACGCCGTGCAAACGCGGCCGGCCTAATGCGTGCCGGGACAACCGGACGATGGGTGTGCGCAGGCCGGGTGCGATGACCGAATATATAACCGCACCCTTCGGTGACATCCATCCCTCGCAGAAGCTGGGTCTCAAGGAGCTGGCGATTGTGGAGCCCCTGACGGTCGGTTTTCATGCTGCCGCTCGGGGGTGTGTCAGTGAATTCGACAAGGTGGCCGTGCTGGGTTGCGGAATTGTTGGAATCGGCGCGGTGGTCGGCTCGTCGGCGCGGGGGGCGGAAGTTATTGCGGTCGATATTGACGACAGGAAGCTACAAATCGCACGGAAGGCGGGGGCACGCCATGCGATTAATTCTTCCGAGGGTGACCTGCACAATGCGCTTGGCGAATTGACGGATGGAGAAGGGCCGGACGTGGTCATCGAGGCGGTGGGCCTGGCGGGAACGTTCCGTGCAGCGGTCGAAGAAGTGGTGTTTACGGGGAGAGTCGTATATATAGGTTACGCCAAGTCGCCGGTCGAATATGAGACAAAGCTGTTCGTTCAGAAGGAGCTTGATATACTCGGCTCGCGCAACTGCCTCGGTGATTTTCCGCGGGTGATAGAAGAGCTGGAAAAAGGCGGCTTTCCCGTCGATGATGTTGTCACCAGGGTCGTGCCGCTGGCAGAAGCGGGCCAGGCGCTGGTTGACTGGAACAAAGACCCGAATAAAGTGACCAAGATCATGGTGGATATGGAAGCCTGAGCCGGTGCGCTTCGAGTATTAAGGTCATGATAAAATCATGCGTTACGATTTCGCTGGTGCCTGAATTGGCGGGTGGTCCGTGGGTGTATTGGGACGAGCCACAGATAAGCATCGTCAAGGCGCGGAACGCGGGTTTTGACGCGGTTGAGCTTTTCAGCGCGGCGGCCGATGCGGTGGATTCGGATAAATTGTTCGGGCTTCTCGACGAAAATGAGATTCGTCTGGCGGCGGTGGGAACGGGTGCCGGGAAAGTGTTGCACGGTCTGCACCTGGTCAGCCCGGATGCGGATATTCGCCGTAAGGCCTGCGATTTTGTCGGTGACATGATCGAGTTCGGGGCTCGGTTCGGTGCGCCGGCTATCATTGGCTCGATGCAGGGGCGTCTGGAGCCGGGCGTCGAGCAGGCCCAGGCGCTGGTCTGGCTCATAGAGGCATTCAATGAGCTGGGCGGCAAGGCGGCCGACTTTGGCGTCGATCTGCTGCTCGAGCCGCTAAACAGATACGAGACCGATATGGTCAATACCCTCTCCGACGGCGCCAAGCTCATCGAGTCGCTGAATTGTTCGAGCGTGTTCTTGCTGGCGGACCTTTTCCACATGAACATCGAAGAAGAGTCAATTAGCGGCAGCATTCGCTCGGCGGCCAAACACATCGGACATGTGCATTGGGTGGACAGCAACCGGCGACCTGCCGGGATGGGGCACATAGACCTCGCAGAGGCGGCCGCAGCGTTGAAAGAGATTGGCTTCGATGGATATGCCTCCGCCGAGGCCCTGGCCTACCCGGACCCCGATAGCGCCGCGGCGCAGACAATCAAGGCGTTTAGAGAATTCCTTATCTGAGAGTTTAGAGCAGGAAAGGTTTATGGCTGAGATGATTTACAAAACCTTAGGCAAGACGGGTTTGAAGGTTTCCGTGATTGGTTTCGGTGCTTCGCCTTTGGGAGGAGAGTTCGGCTCGATAGACCTGGAAGAGGGCCGGCGGGCCGTTGACCGCGCGATCGACTGTGGAATCAACTATTTCGATGTCGCCCCATACTACGGCCGTACCCTGGCAGAGAGCCGGCTGGGCGAGTATCTCGAAGGCAAGCGCGAAAAGATTATTCTGACGAGCAAGGCGTGTCGGTACGATATCGACGATTTCGACTTCTCGCAAAAACGCGTGATGCAATCTATTGAACAAAGCCTCAAGCGCCTCCGGACGGACTATGTGGACCTCTATCAGGTTCACGATGTCGAATACGGAAGGTTCGATCAGGTAATCGACGAGACTATTCCCGCCATGTTCAAGCTCAAAAAGCAGGGCAAGATTCGTTTCGTGGGCATTACGGGTTATCCGCTGACGCCGCTGCGAAAAGTTGCCGAGGCCGCGGACGTCGACACGGTGCTCACCTACTGCCGGTACAACCTGATGGACCAAACGATGGATGAAATTCTAACGCCGGTCGTCAGACGCAAAGGAATCGGCCTGATAAATGCTTCGCCGCTTCACATGCGCGTCCTGACGGACAAAGGTGCACCCAACTGGCACCCTGCCCCGAAGGAAGTTTTCGAAGCAGCCAGAGAGGCGGCGATGCTTTGCCGCAGGCACGAGGCCACCATTGCAGAGCTGGCGATGCAATTCGCTCTGGCGCACGAGGATGTGGCGGTGACTCTCGTGGGCATGAGCAAGGTTCACCACGTGGACGCGAACGTTGCGATTGTTGGCACGGAGCCCAATGCCGCACTGCTGGCCGAAGTTCTTGAAATGATAGAGCCCGTGGCCAACATTTGCTGGAAGGAGGGCCTGCCCGAAAACGACGACCCAGGTGCGATCGATAAACGGACGCTCGGCATGGAACGCAGCAAAGAGATGACGAAAGAAGCGAGCAAATGAAAATCGACACGCATCAGCACTTCTGGAAATACAACGAGCGCGACTACGGCTGGATGGGTGCACCGATGGAGTCGCTCAGGCGCGACAGGCTGCCGGCGGACCTAAGACCCCTGCTGAAAAAAGCTGGTATTGACGGCACCGTCGCCGTGCAGGCGCGGCAGTGCGTCGAAGAGACGGAATTTTTGCTGCGGCTGGCCGATGAAAACCCGTTCATCAAAGGCGTGGTCGGGTGGGTCGATTTGTGCAGTCCGCAGCTGCACGTGCAGTTGGAGAGCCTTTGTTATCATCCGAAACTGCGCGGCGTGCGTCACGTCCTCCACGATGAGCCGGATGATAATTTTATGCTCCGAGATGATTTTATCCACGGTATGAGCAGGCTGCGAAAGTACAGTCTTACTTACGATCTGCTGCTGTTTGCCAAACACCTGCCCATTGCGTGCGAGCTGGTTGCCAAATTCCCCGAGCAAACCTTTATTCTCGACCACATTTCCAAGCCGCTCATCAAGGATGGCAGGATTGAGCCGTGGGCCGGTGACATTCGCAGGCTGGCTTCCTTCAGGAATGTTTCCTGCAAGATATCCGGCATGGTGACAGAGGCCGACTGGCGCCAATGGAAGCCGGAGGATTTCACACCCTATATGGATACTGTCCTCGAAGCATTCGGGGCCGACAGGCTTATGGTGGGCTCGGACTGGCCGGTCTGCACGGTTGCAGCCGAATATGAGCAGGTGATTGGCATTGCCGCCGATTATCTGACAAAACTCTCACCCGATGAGCAGGCGGCCGTCTGGGCACAGAATGCGAAGAGAATCTATCAGGTTTCTTAGCAACCGAATATTATTCAGATACTTTGCCATTTTTTGGGGTGTTGTATTGACCACACATTATTTCAAGAGACGCAAGCCATGACACATTCAGCCATGCTCAGTGTCCCCCCACAATCTTGTTACTGTCGGGAACAGGTTTGGCTATGCCCATTCGTGTCTGGAGCGCATATTCGACCGCCATCTTTAGATGCTCCTCTGGATGGCGTGCAAGCACTTCTTCGAGAGCTTCACGGGCCTGCTGGCCGCCTATCTCTCCGAGTGCGTGTGCAGCACACCCTCTTAGCCATCCCTCCTGATGCTCATCGAGAAGAAGTTCAGATAGTCCAGGCACTGCGGCGCGGTCTTTCTTGATTAGCAGGGCGTCAATCGCGAACTGGTCTTTTTTCTCTCGCGCCAGACTAAGCAGTTCCTCCACGCTTCTACGGGGATAGCTGTCTCGAATTCTCCACTGCCAACGTGAGTACGCCGTGCTGACGCCCATGACCACATATGCCAAACATGAAATCAGAATCAGAGCCTTCCCAAAAGCACCAAGGGGTTCGATTTGCTTCTTCCGGGAGACGGTCAGCAGACCAACGCCAAGGAGTATTGCGATTGAGGCCACTATTATGTGGAAAAGTCTAGCCATCACTTCCAGGCCGTACATGTCACCAACGAAGGTGTTAGGAAACGCAAGATCGAACACATGATAGCCGAGTGATAACAACCCTATTATGACCGTACCCAGCAGTATCCGTCGCGCCAATAGCTTTTGGGGAAGTGGCTGTTTTGAGCCCACACGATCATTTTGCTCCTAAATCTCCGATTTCAGCCCTTTGCGGTCACTTTTGCCTTGCCTCGTTCACCTACACGGTTCTCCCCTTACTGATAATAAAAACCCGGTCGGACCCATTTCCCACGGCTTATATTACGAAATTTGTCTCTTCTTGTATGAGTTCGTATGGGAAATCCAGGTCTAATTATCTTACGCCGAACACCGAATTCGTTCCTTACATTTACACATCACAGAGAAGGACGGCCTGGCGGAGGCCTTCGAGCGGGTCGCGGGTCGGAACAAACTCGATGCCGACGTAGCCGGTGTAGCCTGTCTTGACGATTTCTTCCATTATTGGCTTGTAGTTGACTTCTTGCGTATCGTCAATCTCGGCGCGGCCGGGGTTGCCCGCGGTGTGGTAGTGGCCTATATAGTCCTTGTACTGGCGAATCCGGCTGATAATGTCGCCATCCATAATCTGCACATGGTAAACGTCGAACAGCAGCTTCATCCGCGCCGAGCCCACCTTCTTTACGATTTCCATGCAGTAGTCGGTGTGGTCGCCCTGATAGCCGGGGTGGCCCTTCATGTCCTCGGCGACCCGGCTGTTGAGAATCTCCAGGCAGAGATTGACTTTGTTCTTCTCCGCGTGGCCTATAATCTTCTTGTAACCGGCCACGCAGTTCTTGATTCCGTCGTCGGCGCTGATATTGCCTGCCGCGCCGGTGAAGGTGATGACGTTGGGGAATCCGTACTCGGCGCACTCGTCGATGGACTTTCGCATCTTGGAAATGCACATATCGTGGTACTCGGGGTTGTTCATTCCGTTGTCAAACCAGTGGCTTCCGTGCAGCGCGCAGACAAGGCCGTACTTTTTCAGCATGGGCCAGTCCTTCGGCTCGACCAGCTCGACGCTCTTGCAGCCGAGGTCTTTTACAATCTGACAGGTCTGCTCGACGGTCCAGTACTTCTGGAAGCACCAGTACGCGACGGACTGTTTAATTCGGCCTTTGGTGGCCGCATTTTTGGAGGCTGAACATTCCTGCCCGGCCGCGCGCCCGCATAAAGTTAAAGCCATAGCCGTTCCCGCACCTGCGCTTGCCGCACGCTGTAGCATACTGCGCCGCGTGATAGGGGGATTAGCCGACGTGTTTTTTCCGTTCTGCTCGCTCATTTCTTCTTCCTTCATAATGACTCAGTCCATATCAGAATCTCAGTTTTGCACACAAGCAATTTTAGCTTTTCTCAGTCGCAAGGTCAAGCAAAAAGGGTGTTGCCCCAAGGCGGGCAGATGAGCAGACGGCCTTCGCGCCGGGGCGGTTGTTGGCGTCAGCCCCCCCTAAACTGCCGCTGGTCCGGGCGCAGGATAGCATGATTTCCGTGGCAGTCGGTGCAGACCGAGTCGTCGAGAATCATTCGGCCGTTGGGCCTGCGCCTGCTGTGCCATTGCCTCACGAAGTCGTCATAAACCGTGCCGGCAACATGAGTGGCGTGACAGCCTTTGCAGAAAGGCACAATCTCGGCCCGACCGAAGAGCCTGTCGGGCGGCGCGATGTTAAGCTCATCGTCCCCGTGGGCCAGCGAATCACCGTGACAGCTAATACACCCAATGCCCGCCTGTTCGTGTTTGGCTGATATCTCTTCGGCCCTGAAATCCATGTGGCAGACAAGACATTCGGAGTTGTCCGCCGGGTCGAGCGCCGCGGCGTTCTTGTTCTGTTTCACTTCAGGCGGGTTACTTTTCGCAGTTGGACCTTTACACGGGGTGCACCCCCCTGCCGCAAGCATAACACCAATAAGGACACAGGATACCCACAGGCAACAAGAATATGAATCCATCGGCTGCTCTCGTGTTCGACCATTCATCAGACCAATTCCCATTCGTGTCTCAGCCACCCGTAGTTGGGCGGCAGGTTGGCCCACATCTTCTCGACCGCCTCTTCGAAGCGTTGCGCCTCGGCGACGTCGAACGTGCGTCGCTGCGTGACGGCCAGCGCTGCATTCTCGACCTGCTCAACGGTAATCATTCCGGGTATTGGAGCCGTGAGCCCATCGTTGCACAGGATATATCGCAACGTCATTCGGGCCCGCTCGTCATCGACTTTTTTCGTGGAAGCCTTGACCGCCCCACGGGACTCGAAGATAGAGCCGCTCGCAAAAGGCTTGATTCCGAACCAGCCGACGTTGTTTTTCTTCACCGCATCGATCACACTTACCATGGACTCATCGTAATCGGCCGCTGCGTCAGGCACCGCGCCCCAGCCGGTGGGGCCCTTGCTCGGGTCAACACGCGCGTGGGCCTTCTTCGACCCGGCCGTGTACGGCACAACCACGACCTGTATATGCTCCGGATACGTATGCATCATTCGAATGACCCAGTCGTGCTTGTGGGTAGAGATACCCGTAAATCGCGTCTTGCCCTGTTTGTGCGCCTTTTCGAGCGCCTCGCAAATCGCGTGCTCGTGCTCGACGGTATGATTGGTGCTCGGCTTCCAGTAGCATGTAATCCGCCACAGGTCCACGTACTCCAGTTTGGCACAGGTCAGGACCTCGTCCAGCGCCTCGAGCAGCTTCGGCGCTGTTTGCCATTTTTCGTTTCGCATCTCGTGGTCGCAATGTGAGCAGCCCAGGAACATCTTCTCCCGGCGCCCTCGCAGCGCGTCGGCATAGGCTATAACCTCGCCGTCGGTGCACGCATCCACATAATTGATTCCGTGCTCGATGCAGGCGCTGACCACGTCGCGCCGGTTCTTCTTGAACTCATCGGTGGCAAACTCATAGGGCAGCTTCTTCCAGTGGCCCCCCAAACTGACCGCCGATATCCAAAGGCCCGTTTTGCCCAGCCTGCGATACTCCATATTCGGATTGTAGCTGCGGGTCTTGCTAACATCTGCGCCGGCGGCGGGAGCAGACGCGGGATTTACCGCACCGGCCTCGGCGGCATTTGCGGCCCGCAACCCAAGGGCCACCCCGGCCGCGGTCAGGGCGCTATCGCGCATAAACTGTCGCCGGTTGATATCCTTCGCTCTCGCTCGGTCCTGTCTGCAATTCATAATTTCCTCCTCATATTATCGTTGCTCGTATGCGTTTCGACGTGTGTTACCATCCTTCAGCAGCTGTTCTCTCAAGCCTGTTAGCCTTGCAGGATCACCACGTTCGAGTGCCTTAAGCGTAAGTTCCGAAGTTGAAGAATATTATTCAAATAACTTTGCCTTTGGTAAATGTTCTAACTCTTTGCTAATAGATCGGTTTACGGGAAAACCCCACTTATCAAAATAAGGGTAGAAATTTGCCCCGGCAGCCAAACTCAGCTCCTTTACAAAAAGATCAACTTTTTTCTCCGTGTCGTTGAAATCAGGATAGTTCTTTTCTCGGATAAGTTCTGCGTATCTTTTGAACAGCTTTCTATAAACATCCCACCCATATTGCTCCTGAATATGATGTAGAAACCCAATCATCAACGGTTCTTCATTTTTTATCCGTTCAAAATCGTGTTCCCCGGATACATGATAAGCCTTCGCAGTCTCTTTCCACGTAGGTTCTTTATGCTCTAATCCCAATTCCTCACAGGCATAAAGAGCAAAAAACTCGGCCCAGCTTTCATTGTCGCCGTCTCCGAAGACAAAATAATGCCTCATCCCAATAATAAAATCATGGCCCAATTCATGCATTAATCCCCAACTGGGATTCTTATAATTCGACTTTTCCAGCTCCCCAACAATATACTCAATTCTGTCTTGCCTGGAAAGTATGGGATTACCACTGGACATGTGAAACTTCAAGTTATCCACATTCAGGATCACTATTTTGTTGCCATCAAAGGGCTTTATCCCGTCGGTTAAGTTTGCATAAAGTTCATATACCACATCCAACTGCGTGATAAAGTCCACAGGCTTCCTACATTTCATCCAAAACCTGTATGGCATGCTCACAATAACATGTTCGCCTTCAACAACATAATTATATTTGTCCCTGTTGCGTGCAACGCTATCGGTGATAAAGCTGTTGCTGTGTTCCCCAAGCAAATAACACTTAACTTCCACCGGCTTCCTTGCATATAACGGGTGAAAACTGACAGGAGAGTATCTGCGTACCTCTTTTTTATTATTTGGCGGGGCTTTATCAATACTTGTCCTTGAATATTCGAATCCCAGATGCTCTCCTAATCTGTTCAAAGGAAAAAGTCTAATGTCATGAGATTTGTTCTGAGTTTCCCAGTACCACCCCATTCCGGTCATAACAAGACTCCCGCCCTGCCGGACATAAGACACAATGGCACTGGTCTCATTCTGATCAATGATTCTTGTCGGACGAACGATGATAAGCAGGTCACATTCTTTCAAGTCTTCATCGGTAACCTTTGACCCTAATTCAGTTATTCCTACTCCTCTCGACCATGTCCCATCCGTAGTTGGAGGTTGAAAAAAGCGATGGCTACTCCCGCCTGATTTTGTTTAAGATCAGGTCAGATAAAAACTTATATTTTCTCGAAAGGAGTAGCCATGCAGAAACGATCTT